>Ga0209702_10006440_pt1 | contig 15079 bp, 8 predicted proteins | sample FRY01_FD_187210 | JGI IMG/M metagenome (GOLD analysis project Ga0209702, IMG submission 187210) | Freshwater microbial communities from Lake Fryxell liftoff mats and glacier meltwater in Antarctica - FRY-01 (SPAdes) (version 2) | ecosystem: Environmental > Aquatic > Freshwater > Ice > Glacier... | reverse complement strand
GTGACCGAACCAGGGCCCATGTTTAACCGCGCGGTATGGACAATCGTGCTCCGAGCACCCGACATGCATCTCAATATGACCAACATGGCAATAGCGGGCAACATGTTCGATCACATTCAGTTGTGGCCCTCAATGTTTTACGAGTTGGACGGCAATAACCAGCCCGTGCTTCTCGTGAATTCCGTAGGACAGTGTTCGAATGACCGCAGACGAACCTGCAGTGCCGCGGACGCCACGTGTCTGGCTGGGGCGGTGTGTGACGAAGTTTCACCTGATTTCCTCATGACCAAGCTTACAGGCGGAGGCTCTGCCGCACCGCTGTTGGTTGCGTCGTCAGGCATGGACGTCATGTCGGTGGACTATGACATCTCACAGACAGCCTTTAAAATTCGCATGCGTTACAACAATGTGGTACCGGGTGTCATTGACACTGTCTTCGTCTCGCACATGGGGGTAGGGCAGGATCCCTTCTTTCTGTCCACGTTCAACAGCGACGAGTTCCCATGTCTGCCACTCGGCACTGGAATCTTCCAGGACCAACGCGACAACTCAGGTGTGTGTATTGAGGGTATTTTGCCCTATTTTCCGTATGAAATATACGGGCACGGCGGTTGCATGGTTTGACGGTGAGTTGCATATGCTTGTCTCGTGTGCAGTGTGTTGCCTCGATCGCTTCTATAACCGATACAGCACGTTGGCGAAGTTTGGAGAGTACCTGGAGGACGCAAGCCTGCCTCTGCACAGAGAGATCACGGGACAGGGCTCTTGCACGCAACTCGACCAGCCTCCTTCGAACCACACGAATACACTGCTCAATTCCAATCTCAACTTTGTCAACGGGTCGTTTGCTCGCATGGCCCGCTCCTATTCGCTCATAGACAAGACACCAACGCGCGGATACCAGGATATACTGTTGTTCCTCGCACTCGAAGACGTGCAGAAATTTGCCGCTGTCCGCACCAACCTCATGTCTGGCCAGAGCAGCATCGGGGACCGGCTGCGTTTTTTTGTGGGTATGGCCCACATCAAGACGCTCCGTAGCAACCGTCTTGCCGTATCCTCGTCGCAAGTGGAAATCAACGCCGACATCACTACGTCTTACGTGTATACTACCAAGACTTCCACCGACTTTACGTTCATCAAGGACGTACAGGTGTCGTTGAGCGAGGTGAGGCGTCCGACGTCAAACAACAACGTTGCCACGGCCAAGTTCGCCACCATCACCCTTATCGTGCCGGACACCCTCACCTCTGCAGACGCCGTCAACATTATTCCCCCGCTTTCTCTGCATGTGGGGGTGGGCTTCACGACGAATACGGCTACCACACCTGTGTATCCCTGCACCCAGCTGTATTCTGGCGCGGCAAAAACGGCGCTTGACGCCATGCTGCTGGAGAGGGGCAACTGCGCGCTGCAGGACCCCATTTGCAGCTCACAAGGTCCTGTACCCGTTGGTCCCGGCGGCAGCATTCAATTCACCTTTCCCCTGGAAGATTCGACATGGAATGACGCGATGCTGGACACAAACAATTTAATGCATCAATCCATCTTCATGAGCTTTATGGTGAGCGTGTTGGATAACAGTGGGAAACGCCTCATCACAAACCTGCAGACCAGTACGGTGCTCAAGAGAAGCAGTGTCTTGACACGATGCACCGACCCCGAATTGCTCGCATCCTCCATCGCCGAGATCATCACGGTTGACCTTTTCTTGGGACTTGTAGGTGACGAAGAACAGTATAACATGTCGCTGGTGCAGAGCCTGGACGTCACCAGGCGTGCCTCGGAGACCTTGCGCCGTGACATTTCATCCGCGGCCTCCAATGTCATGACGGTGCTCGTAAAGGGCGATGTCGACATGTTTGAAGAACAACATGCGCGCGACTACACCCTTGCGGTGGAAGACATTATCACACTGCACTTTCTGAGCCAGGACAAATTGGAGCAGGTGAACGCGCTCATCAACGCCGGCACGGCGTTTACGCAGGCCCCCGGGCTCGACGGCGATTTGAGCATCATGCACCTCATGCCCTCGACCGAACTACTGAATATATGCCCGATGCAGAGTGTGCCCAACCGCTTTGGGTGTGTGGCGCGGCGCGAGGTAATGCGGCGAAGGATCCAGTTTGCCCAATCGTCCATAGTCAACATTGCACCGAATGACGCCAGTGATCTGCTGAATGTCAGCACGGCAGCCGGCAAGTGGACCAGCAATCTGCTGGGCGACAGCGAATTCGCCCGGCAGCTCGGCTTCAACCACAGCAACATCATGAACAAAAAACACGGGTTAAATGCGCGATACCGCCGGGGCTTTATGATTTCACCAACCACACCGTGGGTGCAGAGGGAAATGGACGCGGCTCTCATCACCACGCCGCTGGACCTGGCACAAAACACCATCACCACGATTCTCCTGACGCTCGACGCCAACATCGGCGAATCGTACCAGAGCACCGTGCTTGGCGGCGCCCCGCACGTGAGCAACTTTGTGCCGTCGAGGCGCCTGCTTTCTTCGGCACCATCTGCCGTCAGGCACGTGGCCCGCATGCTGATGCAGCTCAACAGCGACGGGTCGTCTGGCATTACTGCCGCGCCGCAAACGACGCCCAACCGAAACACGGCTCCCACCGCCAGACGGCAAATCACGTCTGTAGATGACAGCGCAAATGTCGTCAAGACGGTGTGTGCCAATTCACCGGGCTCTCACAAGTGTGGCATGATCCGTGTGACGAAACGCGTGTCCACCGCAGAATTCTGCCTGGGCGAGGAGGCCATTATGCAAGGGCAGCAGGCGGCCATTGACCTGGCCTTGCAGCGCGCCTCTGACGACGCGCTGCAGGAGGTGCACATCACCTCAGTGTCACAGAAGAACCGCGGTAGCATCTGCCACCCGGCTCCCGGGCGGCGGCTGCTGGCAGCTGCCACCTCTCACGACCTCATTTTCACGCTTGTGTTGGAGGTGCGTACCATGGTCGATGCGTTTTCCCTCAGCGCCGCAGCCCTGGGAGCGGAGAAAATTACTGCCATCCGGGGCCTAACTAACGATTCCTTCTGGCGGCTGTGCGAGAACGGAATCGTGACAGACGACTGCGTCAAGACGATAGCACAGTCATACAATGCGACGCGCGACATTGTGGTCCCTTTTTCCCTGCACATCCCGGACCCCGCGGCTAATGCTCCGGACATGGTGCGTATCCGCGGTATTATTAATCTGATGTACACCAACAACACCCGCGTCTCAATCTCAGCCCCCATCCATATTGCTGGCAGCCTCACCACCCGGTTCGAGGTAACCATTTCCGTGCCGTTCCTTCAAACATATGGCGACGAGTACGTCGCTGCGGCTATGCTCGGTCTCAAAAATGCGGGCTTTCATCCCGAGACAACCACGCAATCAAGTGTTGTTCTGAGACTTGCACATGCAGACGTCAACGCCATCGTGTTGAGTGACATCCGGAATGCTACTGCCAAAGCTTACGGTGTGAACATAGGCAAGGTGAAACTCACCGTGCTCCCAGACAGTATGAATGGCCAGACCACCGTATCAATTGTGGTACAGACGCTCTGGAACGAAACTGACGTGACCCACAACGTCCAAGTCGTGTTGGTCGTATCTATGCTAGAGGCTACTTTTAGGTCTATACAGAGCCAGTACGTGGCAGCGATTGCGAGTGTTGCAGGTGTGTCGGTTGATAAAGTAGCGATTGGTGCTATTGTGACGGTAAGCACATCTCGCAGGCTGCTGGCCGCATCTATACAAGTCCCCTTTACCATCACAGTGTCGTCTGCGGCGGCAGGCGCCACGCTCGCGGGCGGCTTGTCGGTGGCTGCAACAAACACAGCGCTCAGCTCTCAAAACCAGCCCCCCGTCACATTCCTGGCGCCTGCATCCACGGCGTCCGCGGTTTCGGCTGCTGCACAGCAACTGCAGATAACACGGTCGCAGTCGCTAGATGGGTCTCTGGTGGCCCTCAACCTGAAGCAGCCTTCCAATGCTATACTCTACATTGATACGGTAGTTACTATTGACGGCGAGGCCACAAGTGGCAACAGCAACACGGTGATTCTACTTTATCTCCTGCTGGCATTTTTGATTTTCATGATGATTGCCGGCGTCTTCTGGGGCCGACGAGCGTTCGGGGACAACACTGCGACCTCGGACAAACATGTCATCGATTACAATGCTATCAACAGTTACGATGCTGGTCAACATGGCATTAGCGTTCCCGTTGGAATTCCCGTTGAAAATCCCCTTACAATGGATCCCTCTAAAATGTTCCCGATGATGCACCACAACCACCAGTCCACTTATCACTACCGTTGAGGTGTCGTTGTGAGGAACAACAATACGAATTTACACCCGCAGTCATGTTTTAATAATCAAAATAAAACTGCACATACTTCCAATTGCACTGTCCTCTTAGCCATTTGTTCGTTGAGCACGCATACACACATACAGCTATACACCGGAGCCTGCCGACACATCTTTCGGCTCCTTGCTGATCGCCTCTTGGTCGGCACAATACGCTGGCACCGCGTCGGCAATGCGGTTGTGGAACTTGGCCAGGTAAAACTCGCAAGTCGCGACGTCGGCGCCTGTGATGCCCAGAAACTGCAGAACCAAAGTGCTGTTTGCCGTCACGGGCGCATCTTCGCCCGCAGCAGCGTCCATTAATTCGTCGTCGGTATCGCTACCGAGTTTCCAGGCTTCAGCGGCACTACGGGGTGAACCATAATCGTGCAAATACCTAATAGCAGTTTCCCGATGAGCCTCGCCTGATAGTTCTTCAAATTTTTTGATATTTTCTTCTTCGGAAGGTACCTGTGGCGTTGGGAGCTGCGGTATTTGCGCAGCCGTGCCATCTTGTTCATTATGACTAATGTATGCATCAATCGCTTCCTGTACCGGACCTGGGAACATTTCGATGTAGTGCTTGGCCACTGCAGTGGTGCCGTTAGTGCATTGACAAAACACAGCAATCTTCTCCGTGTGTTCAATGTTGTGTCGTGGAGCTAAAATAAAAATGCCGGATGAAGCTGAGGCAGCAGCAGCGGCAGCGGCAGCGACAGCAGCGGCAGCAGCAGCGGCAGCAGAGACCCTAGCCACGATTGTGGTATCTCCCGCCTGTACAGCGGCTGCAATGGCAGCTTTGGTAAGCGCCAGGAGTGGAACTTTGGTATCATCGTCAGCCGGGTTATTTCGCTCCTCTACATCATCGAAAAAGCCCCGCACAGCAACCTGCAGTTCCCGATAATACTGCAAGTACTCCACGGCCAGCTGCCTCGACGCACCCGTGTGTTTCATAAACATGTGTATCATATGCTCCCAGGCAAGTACAGTGCCGTGGGTCGGGTTTCGCTGCGCATGGGTCAAGACGTCTTTGGTGCTATGTGAACCTGGGAGTCGTGTTGGTTTTTGGTAAACGGAATAAAAATGCGGGATCGTTTGTCCTGGCGGAGTGTTTGTGTAAAACCTGTTCAGGCTGTTGTACATTGGATGTGGCACTTTATTGCCATTGCCGTCCAGCGAAAAGATGGGATCTCCGTGGACAGACGGATCAAAAAAGGGTGGCACAGGCTCGATGGGTGGTGCTAGCTCAAAGTCTTGCTCTTGCTTTTTCCTTTCATCAAGATGCCTCTGTCCCGCGCGCATCCGCTCAGCCGCGGCTGTTTCTGCGGCCCAGTCCGCTTCCGACTTGCTGTCTTGGCCCCACGAGTCAAGATGACTTCCAGCGCGTCGAGACGGGCCCGATGCGCGTTGGTACGACCCAAGGCGTTCGAATTCATCCTCGTCGTCCTCGTGTTGCATTTCGATGTCCATGGCACGGATGTTTGTGCTGCAGTGCTCGATGCTCATCGCGCCCTCCTTTATATAGGTACGGTCAAGGCCGACAGACGTGTATTCTCCGACGGAACGCGAAGAGTGTTTTCTCGCGTGGCACCTCGTGCTTGGGTGTGTTTGTTTCTGCCCGGCGAATGGCTCGGTTTTTCAAGTGTTTTGCCCCGGGCGAAGCGACAAGGGAAAACGAAGCTTCGTGTGACAATACAGCACACCACGCTGTGTGTCACGTGCATAGCGGTGTGAGTGCCCGTGCCTCTGCTTCAGCACTCAATTGTCCCGGGCATCGTTGGACGCCAGCAGCGTAATGAAGCCCCACTCCAACACAAGCTTAGCGCTGATGCTGAGAATTGAGTACGATATTGAAGCGTTGTTCCATAAGTTTTGCACCGTCACTGCATCAAGGTGTTTCGCCAACAAAATGTGGCATGTCTGCAACGTGAGCACCACCCCAAAGAGGGTGAACAAGACGCACTCTACAGCGATGATAATTATAATTTCAGGTGGCATGGTGGAAGGGTTTTGGCAGTCCTTGATTGCCTCCGCTTGCATTTGGAATTTAGCAATAAGCACCGCCCAGATTATGGCGTGGCAGATGTAAGCGCACAGCAGCAGGAAAACCACCTTGCATTGCGCGAGAAAGCAGGCGACCGACATCTCGTTTTTCATAGAGTACTGTTGCTGCCAAGCCCCGAGTTTTAGCATGCACACGGTGTGCAGCTCCAGCTCGATGGTATAGCCAAGCAGCACCAGCGCCCCCTGCAGTCCTGCCATGGTAGCCAGTAGCACCGTTTCGCGCATGTAGAATGAACCCAGGATAATGATGATTTGCAGCGGTGCGGTCAATGCATATTCCACCCAGCGCCAGAAATCGGGCCCGCGGCTGGGCACGTATTGAAACAACACGTCGGGTCGAGCGTCGTCGTATTCGGTAAACGCCAAGCTTCGCGCGCCTTGGAACAGGAACGAGCACAGCAGGATCCAATGCAGCATCAGCCATGGCTTGTAAACGCGGCCCGTGTCGACCGCAATGGATGTCCCAGAAAATGTGTCGTTGCCCCATTTTTGTTGCAGTCGAAACATCGTGTACGGCCCACTGTTGATCCGTATCATCCCTCTTGACGCCGCGCACGTGTCAAAAACCACCTTGCTCACACCAGCTGTGGCTGCCGTCAGATTTGGTGACGTGCTGAAAATCATGTTGCTTTCCCACATCCTGATGTCGGTGTCGCGCACATAGTACAGAGACACAAAAAACCCAATCAGCGACAACACAGCAGAGCCTCCGTCGATTTTCTTGATTCCCTTGGACATGGCAGCGGTGCCGACGAGATTCGATCACAGTACCAATGACGTTTTGCTGGGAGGTATCTTGCACCCGCAGCTCGTCGACAATAGCATCTGTCTTATATATATAGTAAATATACGGCTGCACACGTGTCAATTATTGCGGAGTCTCGGGAGCCAGGACGCTCCAGCTAGTGTTGTGGTGTAGTTTCGAGCAAGTGTTGGGGCATCATTGAATTAAAAATGGAAAACATGCACAGAAGCCGCTAGAAAATCAAAACAATTTGCGATTCAATACGTCGACGCTACGGTGTCAAGGATGGAGCATGCCAAAGCGTGCTACGCGGATTTCCGAAAGTTTCTGACGAAAAATCGTGATTACACTCAAATACATTATACGCCTGCGCCTGCGACACTCGGCAACTTCTGGTTCTCTTCGTGCGTGATTGGCAACATTTTGATCGTGCTGCATGCAATTGTGCAAATCAACATTTACACTACAAGAGATCGGCCCGTTGATGGGTGTATGATGGCCAATGTCTCCATGAGCATTGTTGCATTAACAATCTGCATATCCCTGCCTCGAGCAATCCACTCCAGTGGAAAAAGTCGATTACGCGACACTTTCGTCGCTGTAACAGGAATATTGGCATGGGGGGTGGTCTTGCTCGATCTGTACATCATCAGAGAGACACAACTGGCGATAGAGACGGCATGGATGATGTTTGCCAAGGTATGGGAGAATTCCGAGGGTATGCGCATAGAAATCGCCACGACACTTTGCACAGTGGGCGTCCTGGCGCGCATTATTGATGTTATGGTTGCACAACTGGTGGTGTACCTGAATTCTGTAAGAAACCGTAAAACCCCTGTATATGTCTACGGGATCCCAATATTTCTTTTAGCGGTCAGTACAATTATATGCAGTCGTTTGCAGTTGACTGTACAAGGTGTTGTTTTGCACGGCAATGAGACGCTGATTATGCGCAGTGTGCTACACAAGCAGCTCACCCCAGCACAACCACGTGCCGTGTTTCCGCGCAACTCGAACTTAAGCGTGATATTGTTTATTATTGATGGTATTCCGATGCGGGAATTTTCCGCATTCGTGCCAGACGAAAACAAGTTGACGTCCATGGAGTTTAGGAACCGTACGCACCATAACTTGCGGCAATGCTCGCTGCTACAAAATCATTTTGCGGGCTCGAGCTACACGTATGACGGAATATATGCAATTTTAAATGGTATACAATCCATATTATATGGTGGCGATGCACGTGGCCACCAGACGAATTATCCCATACACGCGTTGCGCCACAGTGGACGTGCAACGGGCATGTTCCATTACGGACAACTTGGGTTTGACTTTTGCCGACTGCAAAAGTTGGACGACGGTGGAGGCGCGCTGGCATTCGAAACGTCAAAGGATGTTGGGAATGATGATGCAGTGGTCAAGGCAGCTGTTAAGTGGCTGGATGCACAGGCCAGACCCATTTTCTTGGCGATTTATCTACAAGGCCCACATTTAACATATCACAAACAAAAGTCCGTATACGAGAGACTGCTCGACAAAAGCATGCAAGATGTACGCATTATAACAGCAGCAGCAGCCAGATTTTCGCCAATGACCCTGATAACCGCAGACCACGGGGACGCCATGCCATACGTCGATGACGATTGCCAAGGGAGATGTCGCTCGCATGGCTATGGTGTACATGGCAACCACGCTACCCAACAAGTGTCACACATCCCCTTGTGGATATGCCCACAAAACTCTAGTGTTTCTCCCAAGTTTGCTGAAGCGGCTCTGGGCATGAATCTTACATCAGCGGTAGACATAATGCCCACCATCTTGGACCTGCTTGATATCACGCCTGTGTCACCAGCAGTTTTGTGGTCGAGCGGGGTATCCTGGCTGCAAGCGACACAGCGCCGTTATGTATATACCTGGTCGCGCATCGAGTGCGGAATGGCACTGGCAGCCATTTCCGGTCAGGGGGCGTATTATTTTGCACAGGACCGTTTCAAACTGTCGTTGTTTCGATATGTCAAGCATGTTGTTTTCCGATTCCCCGTCCCCTCTTTGCAGCACCACAGCAACAACGAGACTTCAATACCGGCAATTGTCCGAGAAATTGTCGACAATGTGCTAATTCCCGCGATTTCCAGGTCGGTGTTGCCGAGTCCGCAGATGCCGGACGCCATGCTACTCAAAGTATGGGCAATGTGTGTGTATCAGTCGGAACAATACACAGAATTACGGCAATGTCCTGCGGTCTTCCGCGATATCGACAATTTCTTGTGGTTTCAGACAAATGGAACTTTGCTGTCCAACTCTGGCATTGTTGCGATTGATCCTGAGAGCGTATGTTGGCGATACGCAAACTCTATATTTGCGCTACCTGCTGCAAAGCAAAGCAATGTTGGTCACCACCACTGCAAGCCAATACAACGTGATACTCCTTGGTTTTCGATTGATAAATCAGCACTGTCGCGCGTGTGAAATCGGACGAATGGCATGCAGTTGAGCGTGATGCAGTAATTATTGCCGGTGCATATCTGTATGAGGGTAGTCTTGACATGGTGTACTGTCGCATTCAAGTTTGCACTGATGCCCACAACGATGTTTTTATGCCACGCTGAAAACGCCGGATTTTCGGCTTCGGCGGCGTGTAATAAAATCAAAAGTACCACATGTGTCGATTTGTGCGGAGTCTCGGGGGCAGAGATGTATACCAGCACGATGACGACACTACTGTGTTTCAGAATTTCCCTATCTAGTTGAATGCTGGCCTCAACACAAGCACCGAGCGCACTCACACACACGCTTGTCCATAGTTTGTGTACACGCAGCTGCCATCTGTAATTAGTTTCACAAACAGGAATGTAAGCACACTTTTTGAGACAAGACTTAGGATGCTGTAGACAAGCCCCGCGACACCGAATGAACTGGATGTTTCGGCGACGAAGATGATGTACAGTATCTGAACAAGTGGTACGCACCCAAAGAGCGAAAACAGCACGCACTCCACAACAACGATTTGTCCTAGTATCGGGGGCAGGCCGCCGAGTCCCAACGCACACACTTGGAAATTCTCTTCGTGCGTGAAATATCTGGTCAAGAGTTCAAGCCAAATGACACAATGCATAATGACCGCCGCACCAAACACCACGGCCAATTTTCCCAAGTTCGCATAGATGTTGTGAGTGATGCCTCCGTTTGAGTTTGAGAAATGGTATTTTTCAAACTCGATTACGCTGATCAGCTGCTCAATGGTCCATCCCGACAATGCGAGGGCGCCCTGCAAGGTGCACAGCAGCGTTATTTCTGTGATGTTGCGAATGTACAGGGTCCCGCAAATAATGATGATCATTGGCGGCGAGCTCAGGGTGTACTCCACCCAACGCAGAAAATCAGGTCCACTTTCGTCCTGCCTCTGAACATCGTCGCCATGCACCGCTGCACGCTGCACCAGCACACGCCACGCGTGGAAAATGAACGACATGACGATGACGAGCGCAAGCAGTGTCTTGCTATCAATGACTGTGTCGTTGGCAGCGGTAAAGATTGTCCCAGAGAGGCGGGTAGAGTTGAGCGAAAATCCGACCAGCGGCATGCTCATGCGCGGGATGCCGTGATTTTTGGCGGCGCACAGCTGTATCAGAGTGGTGTTGACATGCTGTATTGTTGCGTTCAAGTTTGCACTGGTGCTCAGAACGATGTTTTCGTGCCACGTTGAAAACGTCGGATTTTCGGCGTCGGCGACATATAAAAAAATCAAAAGTGCTCCGAATGTGCAACACGCCACACTGTTTAGTAACAAGGTCCACTGTTGCAGCATACTTGCAGACATTCCCAAAATGCGCCGTGTCTTGTCCGTTGAGCAGTTTATATATCGATCGTGAAACGGCATATCAAAAGCAATTCGCCACGTGCTGGTCCACCTACTGCTTCTCATGCACAAAAACTGATTGCTGCCCCCCTCGTAGCAGTAATCGTGCAGATGCTCCGTATTACATGCGATGTGGTGGTACATGCGACAGTACGCGGGTGCGCACTTGGTCCAGTGCAAGGTCGTATCTATTTCGCAAGTCCTCGAGGGTGTGCACGTGTGCTTGGACGGTGCGAAATTTGTTTTCACGTACTTGTCTTGCCACGGCCAGCGAAATCAATGACGCGTGGTGGTGCAATCGCAGTTTCATCGCACTCGAAATAGGAACCGAGTTTGTTTCGTAAAGGTCCGGACGCGCATCCTTTCGATACGACTGGAATGCACCAACGGCGTCAAGCGCCACCATTCTGTAGTGCAACTGTGACATGCGGTCCTTATGCTGCTGGCACGCGTACATGTACTCGTCATGTGTGTTTTGATATTCGTTGGATTCCAACACGCTCGACCGCATCAGCTCATGCAAAAGCGCAGGAACATCATAGAGAATCGCTCTGTTTTCTCCCTCACATTGCTGCGCTTGCCATTGTAAAGAACGGGACATATTTACGGTGCTCCTGTGGTGCGTTGCCGTACCTATGGGTTGTATTTATATACACCCGAATGTTGCAATAAAAAATGTTTTGTAAAGCGAACGCAGACCCACGTGTAGTGCATTGTGTGCAATCCAAAAAAGAAATGGACACGCAAAGCCTAGCTGGCGCCACGAAGGTATCGCACACCGCATTCGACCGTACACATTGCGGCCGTGCACCGGACACACGCAATGGGATTCGACAGCCTATGGCCGAAGATATGGAGTGCAGAAAGCGATGCTTTCGTCGTGCAGAGGGTGACGTGCAAAACCGTTTTCATAGATGCCCAAATTCAACTCATGAAGTCGTTTGTGAAGGAGGATGAGTGCAGCTGGCGCACCTTTGTGCAGCGCACCTTCATTGCACCCATTGCGGAGTTCCACCGGCGATACGACACAGTGATTGTCTGTTTCGACAACTACCAGAACGTGCCGATTTTCAAGTCCATCGAGCAAAGCAAGCGCTCGTCGGCATCATGCGCTGCTGGTGCCAGCTCCTTCCACTTCAAAGCGGGCGACACACTGCCGAGTGGCCCGTACAAACAAAGCATATGGGTACAGGCGCTGCAGAATCGAACCTTCAAAAGCAATATCATCTCTCTTATCACTTCCATGATTGCCGCAGAATATGCTCCGCCGCGCCGCGCCACCACGCTTGTTGTCGACTTTGTGAATTCCACCCGCATCGATTACCATACACGTGGCCATACACGCACGATCCTTGAGGACATGAAGCCCATGGGCGAGTCGGACGTGAAATTCATGCGCTACGTGACCCTCTTTGGTGACATGTGTGTCGACTCCATCGACTCCGATGTGCTGCTCATTGCTGCACTCTATGTATCGCGCAACGCGTACAAGGGTAACATATACGTGCGCCGTTACAAAACACGACAGACTCCAACAGTGGCGCAGAAAAGAAAACTCGACGCGCCCGAGTCCGAGAAACGACGGCTCGAGTACGAAATCATACACGTCAACCAATTACTTGCCGTCTGGCTTGCACGCATGCAAAATGCCACATCGTTGCCGCCTCCCGAGTGCAGCGTGGTGCCGCACGACAGCACCAACGGCGATCACGGTCTCCGCCAAACCCTCGCCGCCGTTTCTACGCACACAGTGACAAGCAGCGCACATTTCACCGCTATGCTGTCGTTCATGGTGCTCTTGTGTGGATGCGACTACTCGAAGAAACTGCCACGCATTGGCGTCAAGTCGCTCTGGGACAACTTGGATGTAGTGGTACCTGCCATACTGGAGTGCACCTCCTACTCCAACAATATATTTTCTGTCAACACCGACGTGTCCATCGACGGTCTCATCGCCACGCTGTATGCGCGCACGTACACCAGACACGTGCGGCTGAACAGTGCGGGCGGCAACGCTGTGGCTGGCACTATGCAGACCATTTTGGCGCATCTGCACTCCAGCACTCTGTCTGAAAAGACCAAACACGATCTTCCTACTTTGCAGTCCCTCAGTACCACATTGCGCAACATCGAGTGGGTCATCAACTACTGGGCCATTGAAAACGGCGACCCCGTGTGTCCAGTCGACGGCACCCACGGCTTCGAGCTGGTAGATAACAAGATTGTCTTTACACGTGCCGCTGTGTAAGCCAGCACATATGCGTCAGAATTCGAGATTTTAAGATTTGTTTGCTGTACACAAGGTTTGATAGTCTTGATGTCGCCAGTTTTTAGTAAATAATCGAATTAGTTGGGATTGTTTCCGCTTCATAACCATGTGAGGGCATCATGAGGAGAAAGACAAACTGTTGGCTGGTGCGGCGTTGCGGCTCAGTAGCAAAGACAAAATTGATAAATGTATCACTGCCAATTTGAACTGGGACGGATGCTGGCGATGTAGGGTTCGGTTCCTTGTTGTGTATTCGATTTCGCGAGCGCATGCGCGTATATTGGACGCAGCAACATACAGAGTGTATATAAACAGTCTCACTTGCGTGTGGCGTGTGTGCTGGTGACCAGCGTATGCGGCATGGATTGTGACGACTTGGTCGAGGATTGCATTGCAAGCGAACGTGAGTGCGATGCCAGATATCTCGAGTGCCACGGACTGCATGACAGTGGCATGGTATACGCAGCCCACCAACTAATGCTGAAAAACATCGATGGCTGCGTAGATCTGGGAAGCAGACAGAGTGAGCTCTACACGGCTATTAAGCGCGACCACACGCTGGTGTTTGGAAATTGCCGGCAGGTGCACGACGCGCAACAATGGACGACATGCTCGGTGTTGGACAAGGGCAAAGGTATCGACGATGCCATCAAGATTAGCACCTCTAGCACCCACGCCAACAATTTTCTCATCGACGCGCAGCTTGACGCCGGACTTGCACAGTGTATTGTGTTGGCGTCTCGTGTGGAGTTTGCTGACGCATGGATCAAGTCGGTGTCCACGGCTGTGTTTGTGCGCCAACTGTCGGGACATTCGCATGTCGCGCGTGTGACAGTGAGCAACCCATTCCTCAGTGTGTTGGGCGGCACCACGCTGTATCTGCGCGTCGATTCGTTTGATAACCGGCTTTTCAACCAACAGTACGTAGTGATTGTTTCACCGCTCAGTGCTGCTGATGCTGCGCAACACAGAATCGCCGGGGACAAGTACCAGGGCGCTAAAGCTCGCCTTTTCTCCTTCTCGTCTTTGACGTTTGTATTTGTAGGTGCGACAGGCGCCGCAAACGTAATGGCCACAGACGTGAAAATTCACGTACAGGACATGCAGATTGTCCGATATACGCCCGCGTACCTCAACAGCTTTGTTTGTGTGGATTTTTTTGCACGCATGTGCCGACACTGGGCCAACATTGCCCGACAACTAGGAGACATGCTGTACGATGGCGGACGATTGCTCGATCTAGTCAAATTTCTCGAAACTAGTACATTGGACTCGACTTAGGTCGTGATCACGGCACCATTGTCGTGGTTGTCACGCGCGTCTTCCAGCTGTTTGGTATATAAACAAACGACACCACGAAAACAAGTGCACACCCGGGTTATCATGTCACACTACGCGGTTGATGCTTCGCACAACCGCTCGATGGCTCCAACATCGACGACTTCGTTTGAAGAGCATCATGACTTTTTCTGTGCGATGGTGCGCGGTGGTCGGCGGTATGCTTACAATCCTGGACCCATTTATATCAGCGAGTGGATTGCCCATGCCTCTCATCACAGCCCTGTTGCATCCGAAGCCTCTCATCACACTGGTAGTCCGGCTGTGCCTCTTGTTCCTGGTAGTCCGGCTGTGCCTCTTCTTCCTGGTAGTCCGGCTGTGCCTCTTCTTCCTGGTAGTCCGGCTGTGCCTCTTCTTCCTGATAGTCCGGCTGTGCCTCTTCTTCCTGATAGTCCGGCTGTGCCTCTTCTTCCTGATAGTCCGGCTGTGCCTCTTCTTCCTGATAGTCCGGCT
>Ga0209702_10006439_pt1 | contig 15080 bp, 16 predicted proteins | sample FRY01_FD_187210 | JGI IMG/M metagenome (GOLD analysis project Ga0209702, IMG submission 187210) | Freshwater microbial communities from Lake Fryxell liftoff mats and glacier meltwater in Antarctica - FRY-01 (SPAdes) (version 2) | ecosystem: Environmental > Aquatic > Freshwater > Ice > Glacier... | reverse complement strand
CAATACCTTGGGTGAACAGGAACAGGAAAGAGGATGCGACCAAAAGCGCGCCGTAACCCATGCCGAACTGACGGTCGCCCAACTCGCCAAAAAGTGTAGTCATCCAGCCGTAATTATAGCCGCGCAGGCCAATCCCCAGCCCCTGCGCGATCATCCAGGCAAAGCCAAAACCACCCGCAACGATCAACACCTTGCCGTAAAGCGGATCGGTTTTGCGGCGGCCTGTCACGAACAGCGGCAAGATCAGCGCCAACAGCATCGGGGCCAGCCAAAGCTTTTCGCCCTGTGCAATCAGCACAGCGGCGGGGGCATAATCCTGTTCCGTTGGCCAGCCGTCTATCAGCCATTCAAAGGTATAAAAATCCTCCACCCCGTACCAGGGGAGAAGGAGATAGCCGACCCACCCAACGATGATCCAAAAGACCAAAACCGGGTGGGACGTACTTTCCGTGGAAACGGTGCGCAAAGGGTTTACTGCGGCAGCGTGGACACTTCATTGTCCCATTTTGACAGCAGGCGCTTGCGTTCGTCCGAAGAGCCGTAGAGTTTGAAATCGTAATCAATCAACTTGATCAGATCCATGTTCGGGGCCTTGTCCGAGGATGTGGCAGCCTTGTTCGACATCACCTGAAACGCGTTTACCTGCAGTGCAAGCGTTTGCGCTTCGGCACTCAAGGCCCAGTCATAAAACTGCTTTGCCTCATCCAGGTTGCGCGCACCCTTGATGATCGACATGGAGCCGATCTCATACCCCGTGCCTTCGCAGGGGGCCACGGTCACGACTGGAAAGCCCGCCACGGTTTGCGCCACGGAATCGTGCATGAACACGATGCCAACAGTCGTCTCACCCGTGCCCGCCGCCTTGATCGGGGCAGAGCCTGATTTGGTGTACTGGTTGATATTGGCGTGTAGGCGTTTCATGTAGTCAAAGCCCTCTTCTTCGCCAAACAGCTGCACCATCGTCGCCAAAGTGGTGTAGGCGGTGCCGGACGAATTGGGGTTTGCCATCTGAACCTTGCCCTTGAACTCCGGCTTGGTCAGATCCTCCCAGCATTCCGGGGCGGCAAGGCCCGCATCGGCAAGCAGCTTGGTGTTATAGCCAAAGCCCAGCGCGCCGGAATAAATGCCGATGGTCTTGTCGCCCGCCGATGTGGCCTGCGCGATCGCCCAAGGGTGCAACTGGTCGCGCAAGGACGAGACATAGGGTTCCGTCAAATCCTCCTCGGCGGCTTGCAGATGCGGATCACCCGTGCCACCCCACCAGACATCACCCTTGGGGTTCACTTCCTCGGCCTTGATTTGCGCGAAGGTTTCACCCGATGATTTGCGGGTCATATCCACGTCGATTCCGGATGTTTCCTCAAAGCTGCGGGCCACCAGCTGGCACCAATCCTCTTGCGCGGAGCAATACAGGTTCAGCTTGCCGGCGGCCATTGCCCCGCCAGCCGAAAGCCCGGTGGCCATGGCCAATACGGACACGGCGAGTGTGTAGTTACGCATGATTCCCTCCCAGGATAGTTATTTTTTTGGTCTTGGTTGCAAATGCTTGCACAGCAAACGCCGCGCTTGCAACAGTTTTGTAATAATTTGATGACAGCAACGGCTGCCCTGATGTGCCTGAGGTTGCCCCCGGAATACGCAGCCCCCGACAAGCACGGGCAGAAGGTCTTGGGCACGTGCGCTTTGGCCAAAAGCCGTGCTAACCTTTTTTTCGTGGTCTAAAACGGGCAGGGCGCAGCAAAAGTCATCGCGGCCTCGGTTTGAGGGTGGCGAATTTTCAAACTGTCAGCATGTAGCATCAGGCGCGGATGGTCTGCGGCAGGACCGCTTGCGTAAAGCGGGTCGCCCAGGATGACATGCCCGATCGCTGCCATATGCACCCGAAGCTGGTGGCTGCGCCCGGTCAGGGGCATCAGCCGCATCCGGGTTTCGCCCGCCCCTCGCTTCAACACCCGCCAATCGGTGATCGAGGGCTTTCCACTTTCAAAGTTCACATGCTGGCGGGGCCGGTTGGGCCAATCCACGACCAATGGCAGGTCCACACGGCCGGTATCGTCTGCCACCTCTCCCCAAAGCCTTGCGAGGTAGATTTTCTTGGTCAACCGCTGCTCGAACTGCTGGCCAAGGAAAGCTTGTGCGGTTTTGGTGCGGGCAAAAATCATCACCCCCGAGGTATCAAGATCCAGCCGGTGGACCAGCAAAATATCGGGATAGGGCGTGCGCAGGCGGTGGATCAGGCAATCCGCGCGATCCGCCCCCCGGCCCGGCACTGACAGCAGGCCTGCGGGTTTGTCGGCCACCGCAATGTGATCATCGGCATAGAGGATGGACAGCGGGGTGTCGGGGGGGGAGTAGATAAAATCGCTCATGTGGCCCGTGTTAGCGCAGGGTTGGCGTCTGGGCAATCGACTGTGGGGGGCGATGCGCTGAAGCGCATTCTACGCTGTGGTTTGAAAAAGCTGGGCCAGCAGGCTGGTCAGTTCCGTCACATCGGTTTGGGTGAAGGCGGCGGGGGTGTTGCTGTCAAGGTCCAGCACCCCCAAAAGCCTGCCCTGCCCATTCCAGACCGGCAGCACCAGTTCCGAGCGGGTGGAGGAGGCGCAGGCGATATGGCCGGGGAAGGCATCCACATCCGGCACAAGTTGCGGCTGGCCGGTGCGCGCCGCAGCCCCGCAGACGCCGCGCGAAAACGGAATCACAAGGCAGCCATGCCCCCCTTGATACGGACCGATCTTAAGCAGGCCCGGTTCGGTGACGCGGTAAAAGCCCGTCCAATCAGACATTTCATGCGCGTGATGAAGTTCGCAAGCGATGGTCGCCATAAGTGCGACCGCATCGGTTTCGCCGTGACAAAGCGCATGCAGCGTTTGGAAAAGTTGGGCGTATCAGGCATCGTTCACCTTTTTTTTGGCAAGACCGGGGTTTTGGGGCCCGGCGTTTGTTGTGCTTGAACCATCGGCGCATAATCGACGCCCTCTGGTGAGGTACTTTTTCCAAGATAATGGGGAAAGAGGCGTCAGGGGCATTCTATTGCAATCGCAGTCCCCTCGCCGCCACCGATGCAAATTGCTGCGATGCCACGCTTTAGTCCCCTAGCCTCCAGCGCATGCAGCAAGGTCACGATGATCCGCGCGCCAGACGCCCCTATCGGGTGGCCCAGCGCGCAGGCCCCACCGTTCACGTTGATCTTTGCGTGCGGGACTCCAAGTTCGTGCATGAAGGCCATGGGGACCACCGCGAAAGCTTCGTTCACCTCCCACAGATCAACGCTGTCTACAGGCCAACCCAAAGCTTTAAGCAGCTTGGCGGTGGCTGGAATGGGCGCGGTGGTAAAGTTGGCGGGGGCATGGGCATGGCTGGCGTGGCCGCGGATATAAGCGCGGACCCGCAGGTTATGCGCCCGCGCCGCCGGTTCAGACGCGACCAACAACGCGGCCGCCCCATCGGAAATTGACGAGGCGTTTGCCGCCGTCACCGTGCCATCCTTGCGAAACGCTGGTTTCAGCGTGGGTATCTTTTCGGGCCGGGCAAGCATGGGCTGCTCATCAGCGCTGATCGTCACATCGCCGTTGCGGGTGGATACGGTGAAAGGCGTGATTTCGGCCTTCATCGCATCCGCCGCAGCCAAAGCGCGGGTCAGCGAGGCCAGCGCATAGGCATCTTGATCCGCGCGGGTGAAATGGAAGGCCTGCGCGCAGTCTTCGGCAAAACTTCCCATCAGGCGGCCCTTGTCATAGGCATCCTCCAGCCCATCGCAAAACATATGGTCCAAGGCTGATGTATGGCCAAGCCGCGCGCCGCTGCGCATCTTGGGCAAAAGAAACGGAGCTTCGGTCATGCTTTCCATACCGCCGGCGACCATGATCTGGGTTTGCCCAAGCGCTATCTGATCATGGGCAATCATCACGGCTTTCATCCCTGATCCACACATTTTGTTCAGGGTGGTTGCCGGTACACTTTCCGAAAGTCCCGCCGCAAAACCTGCTTGCCGCGCCGGGGCCTGCCCCTGTCCCGCAGGCAACACGCAGCCCATCACCACCTCCTCCACAAGGGCAGGGTCCACGCCATGAAGGCAGGCGCGAATCGCCGCCCCGCCAAGCTCGGCCGCCGCAACGCCGGCAAATACCCCATGAAACGCACCCATCGCCGTGCGCCCCGTCCCTGCTAACACAACTTTCTGCATTTCTGCCCCTTGTTTGGCGTTCAGTTACCAGATGCTAACGACTGCGCCCTAACCTGCAAGCAGCCAATAAGTGAAGGAGTTATCCAGATGAACCTGACCAGCGACTTGCACGGTGACCGATTGGTCGTGACCGTTTGCGAAAATCGGATTGATGCCGCCTGTGCCATCCAATTCAAGGAACGAATGCGCGACATAACCCAAACGCCCTCGACGCGGGTTATCCTCGACCTTTCAACCGTCGCTTTTCTCGACAGCTCGGGCCTTGGTGCGGTTGTTGGCGTTATGAAATTGCTGGGGCCGGACCGGAAGCTGGAACTCGCTGGCTTGACGCCGACAGTCGCCAAAGTGTTCCGCCTGACCCGGATGGACACAGTCTTTACCATCCACGCCAGTTTGCCCGATGACCTTCGCAAAGCTGGTTGAACTGGGGCAAGACCCGGGCTGCATTTACAGAGGTGATATGCAACTGACTATTGAAAGTGATTCAACCGCCGTGCGCGATGGGCTTGCGGCGGTGCTCGCAAGCCCAATCATTCAGACCATGGAAGACGGCGCGCGCGGTACGGCCGAAATTGTACTTGCGGAAGTGCTGAACAACATTGTGGAGCATGCTTATGCCGACAGGTCGGGCAAGATTGTCCTTGGATTGCAGCATCACCCCGATGGGGTACTGGTGACGGTACAAGACAAAGGCAACCCTTTTCCGCAAGAGGAATTGCCACAAGGCCTGTTGCCCAAGATTGATTCGTTTGCCGATTTGCCGGAAGGCGGCTTTGGCTGGTTTCTGATCCGAACCTTGGTGCGCAATCTGACCTATCTGCGCAAGGATGGCTGCAATCACCTGTCCTTTTGCCTGCCTTATGAGGATGCACCTTAGGTTTGGTGCCATTTCACGCGATATCGCTCGAAATGCCGCAAACACGACACTTCTTCTCCCTGAACTCGCCATCGCAGCAGCCCTTTATCGGTGTTGTAGCTGCATAAAAGCTTCCCTCGGTGCTGCGAAGCTTGTCCCCACCCAGATCGTGGCGCCGAGGCCCCTCTCCTCTAGAAAAAATCGCCATTCAGCTTCCCCGCATTTCACTTTAAGCTTTGCGCGAATGCACAATAAGGGAAGAACCATGCGCGATTTTCAAATGCCGGGCCGTTCGGTCGTTTATGCCGCAAACGGGATGTGCGCGACCTCGCATCCTTTGGCGGCGGGCGCTGCGATTGATATCTTGAAGGCCGGCGGCAATGCGATGGATGCAGCGATTGCCGGGGCCGTTCTACTTGGATTCTGTGAGCCGCAGATGACAGGGCTGGGCGGGGATTGCTTTGTGCTGTTCAAGCCTGCGGGTGGTGAAGCCATCCATGCGATGAACGGATCAGGCCGCGCGCCAAAGGGCCTGAACGCCGATGATTTGCGTGCCCGTGGCCTTACCGCAATGCCGCTTTACACCGCAGATGCTGTCACGATGCCCGGGGCAGTCGATGCGTTTTGCCAGCTTTCCGCCGACTGGGGCAAGATCGGCCTTGCCGCTACCCTCGCCCCCGCCATTCGTTACGCCGAAGAAGGCGTCCCCGTTGCCCCCCGCGTTGCCTCTGACTGGGCCGAGGCGGAACACCTGCTGCAGGGCCGCGCCCGCGAAACCTTGCTGCAAAACGGCAAAGCGCTGACGCTGGGCCAGATTTTCCGCGCGCCGGGGCAAGCCGAAGTTCTGCGCCGCATCGCCGCTCAAGGCCGCGCTGGTTTTTATGAAGGTGAGGTCGCGCAAGATATGGTCGCCTCACTCAACGCTTTGGGCGGCACCCATACGCTTGAAGATTTCGCGGGCGTCAAATCCGAATATGTCGACGCTGTATCAGGCCCCTATCAAGGCGTTGATCTTTATGAACATCCGCCAAATGGCCAGGGTGCCACTGCGATCCTTCTGCTCAAGATCCTGTCGCAATTCAACATCAAGGCGATGGACCCAATGGGGGCCGACCGCGCCCATATTGAAGCAGAGGCGACCAAGCTTGCCTATGACGCCCGCAACCGCTTTCTGGCAGACCCCGATCACACAACCCGCCTCACCCATATGCTCAGCGCAAATACGGCGGCCAAGCTGGCAGCCCTGATTGATCCCAAACGCGCCATGGCCGCCCCCGCCCCTCTCACCGAATCGGTGCATAAGGACACGATTTATATCACAGTGGTGGACCGTGACCGGATGGCCGTCTCCCTCATCTATTCCGTCTATCACAGCTTTGGAGCGTGTCTCGCTTCCGACAGATTCGGGATCAACTTCCAAAACCGAGGTGCTGGCTTCACGCTGGAAAAAGGCCACCCGAATGAGGCGGCAGGCGGCAAACGCCCGATGCATACCATTATCCCCGGCATGATCAGCGAACAAGGTCGCGTCACGATGCCGTTCGGCGTCATGGGCGGGGCTTACCAACCCACAGGCCACGCGCGCTTCCTCTCGAATATCGTGGATTTCGGCATGGACCCGCAATCTGCGATGGACGCCCCGCGCTGTTTCTCCGGCGTCAATGGAATGGAAATGGAACGCGGATATTCCGACACTGTCCGCGCCGATCTCACCGCACGCGGCCACAAGGTTGTCCCGGCCGAGGTGCCCTTGGGCGGCTCTCAAGCCATCAAACTTCACGCCGACGGTTTTCTGGAGGGCGCATCAGACCCCCGCAAAGATGGTTGCGCGCTTGGCTACTGACCCTTTCACTCTTCATCATGGCAAAAATATCTCACGGGGGTCCGGGGGTGTGAAACCCCCGGCGCGGGCCCCAAAACCAGCGCTAGATCAAAAATGCCAACGCCAAACTCAAACTGAAAAAACTCATCGCGGTGGTCATCAGCAGCGCGAGGGACGCAAGCCCCTCCATACCCTGCTCCTGTGCAAAAATCGGGTAAACCCCCAACATCGGCACAGCACAGGCGATCAGTAGGCAAGCGCGCAAATCGGGCCCCAGCGCGGCACCTCCTAAAGCCAGTACCAGCAGCGCCAGCACTGGGTGCAACACGAGCTTGCCAAAGCTGATCTGCGCCGCAAGCACCATGTTGCCCCGCAGCGCAACACCCGCCAGCGATCCGCCAATCACAAACAGCGCCAGCGCCACCGATGATGTAGCGATCATCGACAGCCCTCGGTCCACCGCTTCCGGGATCGGCAAACGCAGGACCGACCACGCCAGCCCAGCAATCAGCGCCAGAATCAACGGGCGGCGCAACAGGTCGCGCAGAATGCCCCAGATCATCGCGCCAATCCCCGCCCCCTTGCCGCGACCAATCGCAATCAGCGTCAGCGCCAGCGGAATCATCAGCAGGTTTTCCACCAACAGGCACATCGCCAATACACTCGCTGCAAGATCGGGAAAGGCCAGCAGCAAAATCGGAAAGGACATATAACCTGAATTGGAACAAGACACCCCCATGATGCAAATCCCGGCCCGGTCCAGCGGCATGTCGCGGATATGGTGAAACCACAGATAGGCCAGTACCATAGCACCCAAAGACGCCGCCGCATAAAGCCCCATGAAACCCGCGTCAAACACCTCGGCCACATCACGCTTGGCAATGGCGTTGAACAAAAGTGCTGGCAACGCGATGGAAATCACGAACCGCCCGAAAATCCGCATATCTGGCGCCGAAAACAGCCCCGCTTTGGTGGTTGCAAACCCCAGCCCCACCACCAGAAAAATCGGCAGGGTGATGGCGATGACTGTTCCCATTCAGCCGATTTGCCCGCGCACGCCGCCGGTTTGGCCCCGGTCCATCAAGACATGGTCCAGCAGCACGCAGGCCATCATCGCCTCGCCCACCGGTACCGCGCGAATGCCCACGCAAGGGTCGTGGCGGCCTTTGGTGATCAGGTCCACCTCCTCGCCCGTTTCCGTTACCGTTTGGCGCGGTGTCAGAATAGAGGATGTGGGTTTCACCGCAAACCGCACAACTACATCTTGCCCAGTGGAAATGCCGCCCAAAATGCCGCCCGCATGGTTTGTCAGAAACGCCGGCCCATCAGCGCCCATCCGAATTTCATCGGCATTTTCCACCCCTGTCAGGCTGGCAGCTTGCATGCCCTCGCCAATCTCCACGCCTTTGACGGCATTGATCGACATCATCGCCGCCGCCAATTCCGTATCAAGTTTGGCATAGATCGGCGCACCAAGTCCCGGCACCATGCCCCGGGCCACCACCTCTATCACAGCGCCGACCGAATTATGGTTCTTGCGCAGATCATCAAGGTAAACCGCCCAATGTTGGGCCGCCTGCGCATCCGGCACCCAGAACGGATTTTCCGAAATCTGGTCCCAATCAAACCGGGCACGGTCAATCGCATGCGGCCCCATCTGAACCATGTAGCCCGTCACGCTTAACCCCGGCACCAGTTTGCGCAGCGCTGCCCGCGCCACGCCACCCGCAGCCACACGCGCTGCCGTTTCGCGGGCCGAAGACCGCCCACCGCCGCGCGGGTCGCGGATGCCGTATTTCTGATGGTACGAGATATCGGCATGGCCGGGCCGGAACTTCTGGACAATATCACCGTAATCCTTGGACCGCTGATCGGTGTTTTCAATCATCAGCTGGATTGGCGTTCCCGTGGTCATCCCGTTATAGGTGCCCGACAAGATGCGCACCTGATCCGGCTCCGCGCGCTGGGTCATGAATTTGTTCTGCCCCGGCCGCCGCTTGTCCAGCCAAGGCTGGATATCGGACTCCGTCAGCGGCATACCCGGCGGGCAACCATCCACCGTTGCACCCAGCGCTGGCCCGTGGCTTTCGCCCCAGGTGGTCACGCGGAACATGTGGCCAAAGGTGTTGAAACTCACGCAACGCCCCCCGCCAGTTCGGGCACGGCAAGCGCCGAAAAGCCGTAATGCCGCAGCCAGCGCAAATCGCTCTCGAAAAACGCACGCAAATCCGGAATGCCATATTTCAGCATCGCCATCCTGTCGATGCCCATGCCAAACGCAAAACCTTGCCATTGGTCAGGGTCCACCCCCGCCGCCGCCAACACCTTGGGGTGTACCATGCCGGACCCCAGCACTTCCATCCATCCGTCACCTTCGCCAATGCGCAACTGCCCACCCACCCAAGAACACTGGATATCCACCTCTGCCGAAGGTTCGGTGAAGGGAAAATGGCTGGCGCGGAACCGCGTTTTCACGGGCTTGCCAAAAAAGGCAGTGAAAAACTCCTCTAACACCCATTTCAGGTTGGCCATGGAAATATCCTTGCCTATCACCAGGCCTTCGACCTGATGGAACATCGGCGAATGGGTCTGGTCCATGTCCATCCGGTAGACGCGGCCAGGACAGATGATGCGAATGGGCGCGCCTTGGTCCAGCATCGCGCGAATTTGCACGGGGCTGGTGTGGGTCCGCAAAACATGCGGAGGGCGGTCGTCGCCTTCCGCGCGGTTCATGAAAAACGTATCGTGTTCCTGCCGCGCCGGGTGTTCGGGCGGGATATTCAAAGCGTCGAAATTATACCAATCGCTTTCCACCTGCGGCCCTTCGGCCACGGCAAAGCCCATATCGGCAAAAATCACGGTCAATTCCTCGGTGACTTGGGACACCGGGTGGATCGTCCCCATCGGGCGGGGCCGCGCGGGAAGGGTGACGTCCAGCCATTCCGTGCGCAACCGTGCCTCTAGGGCGGCATCGGCCAAGCCCGCTTTCTTGGCGCGCAAGGCCGCGTCAATCTCATCCTTCAGCAGGTTCAGCGCCGCGCCAAACGTGCTGCGCTCCTCGGGGGACATGCCGCCGAGTTCGCGCATTCTCAGGCTGATCTCGCCCTTTTTGCCCAATGCCGCCAGCCGCACCTCCTCCAGCGCCGCCTCATCGCCAGCATCCGCCACGGCGGTCAGGTATTTGGCCTTCAGATCATCAAGCGCGGTCATGGGTCACATCTCCGGGAATTTGGTCGGTTTGTGCTATCGGGGAGGGGCTTGAATTGCAAGTGGCGGCACAGCGCCGCCTTTAAAGCAAACGACATGTTTTATGCGCAGGAATAAGCGGGTAAGCTGTTGGCGCGTGCCAAGGTTACGATTGAAAACGGGGATCCAATTGGTCAGATCAGTTGCTTTGCTTTTGTCGTTTTTGGGGCTTATGGGCTGTGGTGAGGCGGTTACCAGCACCACGCAATCCCGTATTTTGGTGCTGGGCGACAGTATGATGGCGTCCAATTCCGTGGTGAACGGAACGGTTGCGGACGGGATCGAGGCGGCGCTGGGCGAAGAAGTAATTGACAGATCCGTCATCGGCGCCCGCTATTTCTACCTTTTGCCCTTATCCGGGGCTGCGGGGCTGCGGCTGGACGCACAGTACCGGCCCGGGAAATGGGACTTTGTTGTGCTGAACGGGGGCGGCAATGACCTGCTGTTTGGCTGTGGTTGCGGGAAATGTGACGGGGTGCTGAACCGTCTGGTCAGCCCGGATGGGCGAACCGGCGCAATTCCGACCTTTGTCGCCAAGCTTCGGGCATCGGGCGCGCGGGTGATCTATGTTGGCTATTTGCGTAATCCGGGAACGGCGACCCCGGTAAAGGCCTGCGGCCCTGCGGGGAATGAGCTGGACCGCCGCTTGGGGCGTATGGCGGCCTTGGACAGCGGGGTGGATTTTCTGGCTATGTCTGACCTGGTGCCAAATGGCGACACGTCTTTCCACCAGTTTGACCGTATTCACCCCTCTCCCAAAGGCAGCCGCGCGATTGCGCAGCGCATTGCCGCCCGAATCAAGCGATAGGAACCCCAAAGATTGGAAACGCAAAAAGCCCCGCGATCAAGCGGGGCTTTTAACACATTCAATCCGGGACAAATCAGGCAGCAGCTTTCGCCGATTCTTTGGCCGCTTCGGATTTATCGAATGCCGCTTTGGCGGATGCTGCGATGGCATTGAACGCCTCCGGCTCATGCACAGCCAGATCGGCAAGCACTTTGCGGTCCACCTCAATCCCAGACAGCATCAAACCATTGATGAAGCGGGAATAAGTGAAGGCGGCATCAAACAAACGCACCGCCGCGTTGATCCGCTGGATCCACAGCGCGCGGAAGTTGCGCTTGCGGGTCTTGCGGTCACGAGTGGCGTATTGGTTTGCTTTATCAACCGCTTGCGTGGCTGTGCGGAAGTTTGTGCTGCGCGCGGCGTAATAGCCTTTCGCAGCCTTGATCACCTTGCGGTGGCGGGCGTGGGTAACGACGCCAGATTTTACGCGGGACATCTTTGGCTCTCCTTACCGGTTATAGGGCATGTATTTTTTGACGATCTTCGCATCGGCTGCGCACAGGATCATCGTCCCGGCGGTTTCCCGAATGAATTTCGTCGTACGCTTGATCATGCCGTGGCGCTTGCCGGCGGGGCCGGCTTTTACCTTACCGGATGCGGTGAAGCGAAAGCGCTTCTTGGCCGCTGATTTGGTCTTCATCTTGGGCATTTCCATCTCCTCGTTCGAGTGGTTATCGCGCGACTCGGCATGCCACTTTGGCCGGTCAGGCGGGTCATAGAAGGGGTGGCTATACGGCCCGAAGGCCCCAAGCGCAAGCCGAAAAGCGGGTCAGTAGATGTAGCGGCCGATCACGCTGAAAAATACCTGCGGAATATCGGCTATCGTATAACCGCCCACCTTGTTTTGCACCGCCACGACCACCAAGACACCCGAGATCAGAACCAAAATGGCCCCGATCCGCGGCGCCCGGCTTTCCGACATCGCCGACAGCATGGACGGCACCGAAAGCAGGCCAACCACAAGACCGATCACCAAAAACAAGTCGGGATCCATAACACACTCCAGACACTTGCGCGAATGGGGGTATTATTCAGCTTCAGAGGCGAAAATCAACCGCTCATCACAAGGGGCCACGCGCAGGATATTGGTTGTACCGGGGACGTTGAAGGGCACACCGGCAGTGACGACGACTTGTTCGGATTGCTTGGCAAAACCATCGCTGCGTGCAGCCCGCACCGCCGCCAGAACCGCACCCTTGAAGCGGTCTTGCGGTTCGGTGATGACGCAATGCGCGCCCCATGTCAGCGCAAGGCGGCGCGCGGTGCGCACCAGCGGCGTCAGGGCGATGATGGGGGTGCGGGGGCGTTCACGGGCCACAAGGCTGGCCGTGGTGCCCGATTGGGTAAAGCAGCAAATCGCCTTGATATCGGTGGTTTCCGCAATTTCCCGCGCCGCCGATACAATCGCATCTGCCACGGTATTTTTTGATCCCCGCCGGCTTGCCTCGATCACCTCGCGGTAAATCTTGTCGCTTTCCACCGAAATCGCCACGTTGTTCATCGTGGTCACAGCCTCTACCGGGTACTGCCCTGCCGCCGATTCCGCCGACAGCATGACCGCATCCGCACCTTCATAAATCGCGGTTGCCACATCGGACACTTCCGCCCGCGTCGGCACGGGTGAGGTGATCATCGACTCCAGCATCTGGGTGGCCACAATCACCGGCTTTGCGGCGGCGCGTGCGCCCCGCACAAGCCGCTTTTGAATTGGCGGCACCGCATGCACCGGCAGTTCCACGCCCAGATCGCCACGCGCCACCATGATGCCGTCCGACACGGCCAAGATGGAGTCGTAGGATTTTACCGCAGCCGGCTTTTCAATCTTGGACAGGATCGCGGCGCGGCCTCTGGCCAGTTCGCGCGCCTCCAGCACATCCTCGGCGCGCTGCACAAAGGACAGGGCCAGCCAATCCACACCCATCTCGCAGGCAAATTCCAGATCATCGCGGTCCTTGGGAGATAATGCCGCAAGCGGCAGCAAAACATCTGGCACGTTCACGCCCTTGCGGTTAGAAATTGTACCGCCCACCATGACGGTGCAATTGGCAAAATCGGCCCCACAGCTTTCCACTTTCAGGCGGATCTTGCCATCATTGACCAACAGGCTTGCACCGGGCTGCAATGCCTCAAAAATCTCGGGGTGGGGCAGGTTCACGCGGGTCGCATCGCCCGGCGCCTTCTCCAGATCCATGCGGAAGGTGGCGCCTTCCACCAACTCCTCACCGCTGTCATTGGCAAATACCCCCACACGCAGCTTTGGTCCCTGCAAATCAGCCAGCACGCAGATCGGGCGGCCTGTATCGGCCTCGATCTGGCGGATGATGTTATAGCGGGCGCGCTGTTCGTCATGCGTCCCATGGCTCATGTTCAGGCGGAACACATCTGCCCCCGCCTCGAACAGCGCGCGGATGGTTTCATAAGTCGAGGAAGCAGGACCCAGCGTGGCCACGATCTTTACATTGCGAAGGCGTCTCATGGGTGTCGCTGTCCTTGTTATCTGGGTACGTTTGCGGAGCAATGGCCTTATGGCGGAAATTCCTGCCTTGGGCAACGGGGCAATGATAGCGCAATCATGGCGGAAAAAGTTGCGCGCGTAGCAGAATGGGTTCCGGCCTGTTTGGCATTGCCATGAAGGCGGGGGCATAAAACAGGTGCACAGCGCAAATCCGTTGGATAAAAAGAACATGATCGTAACCCGACCGACATCAAAGGAGTTGCCATGGACGACGCCACCCGCACCGAACTGGAAGCCGCCGCCTTTCGCCGCTTGATGGAGCATCTGATGGACAAGCGACCCGAGGTGCAGAACATCGACATGATGAACCTTGCCGGTTTTTGCCGCAATTGCCTGTCGCGCTGGTATATGGAGGCGGCAAACGAACGCGGGATCAAGATGGACAAGGAAGCCGCGCGCGAGATTGTTTATGGTATGCCCTATGAGGATTGGCGCGCAGCCCATCAAAGCGGCGCAGATGCCGAAAAGCAGGCGGCCTTTGCCAAGGCGTTCAAGGACAATGTGGGCTAGGCTTCAGAAAGCCTCGCCGAGAAAGACCCCATTGCTGTTGATTTACCAAGACTGTTTCCCGTGACGATGCAATAGCCCTTAAGCTTTGTTAATATTGACTTTTTAATGAAATTGGCGCGACCCCTAACAAGGTGTGGTTGTGGATTCGCGCTTTGAGCGCCTTGGTGCGGGGAATGACCTGCTGACCGCACGCCCGCAATCGCTCATGGAAGTGCGCGGCCCTGACGGCGATGTTCTGGATGCAGACGGCGGGGATGATACTTTGCGCGGTGAATCCAGCTTTGTTCTGGGCGGTGCCGATACCTTGTCAGGTGGCGAGGGCAGCGATGCTTTCCGCATCAATTCCACAGGCGGCACTTTAGGTCAGGCCGTTGTGGATCCTGCAATCATCACCGATTTTTCCCACGAGGATTCGCTGGAGCTGCGGCTTGGCCAGCTTTCCGGCAATACCGAACTTACCCTTACCCCAATCGAGGACGGCACAGGAACCCTGGTGCAGATCGACGGTGTAACCCATACGATTTTGCAAAGCGCCACAGTGGTGGAGCTGGGGCAAATCAAGCTGATCTCTGACAATGTTCTGGGGGAATGCATTGTCGGAACCGAAGGCAATGTCACCCTCTTTTCCAGCGGTGGCACTGATTCGATTTTGGGTAAGGGTGGTGACGATGTGCTGTATGCCTATGTTGATGGGACGGGCAGTGCCACATTGGCGGGTGGCGATGGCAATGACACACTATCCGATGGCCTGTATGGCGATATACTATTTGGCGGCAACGGGCATGATCCCATAACCGGCTCTGAAAGTCCGGGCGGCGAATTCTTCCCCGATACCATCTTTGGCGATTATGGGGTTGATACAATCAACGACGGCGAAAATACTCTTGTTACCGGCGATGAAGGCGACGGTGTATTTAAAGTAACCCGAAGCTTCAGCAGCATGATCATCACCGATTTCGTGCCGGGCGCTGATGTCATCAGCTATAGCGAACAATTTGCTGGCACCTCAACTGATCTACCATTTTCGATACATGAAATAACGGGTGGCTCCGAGCTATTAGAGCGTGTTGCGGTCAATCGGCTTCATATCCTGCGGCCTTG
>Ga0209702_10006437_pt1 | contig 15083 bp, 15 predicted proteins | sample FRY01_FD_187210 | JGI IMG/M metagenome (GOLD analysis project Ga0209702, IMG submission 187210) | Freshwater microbial communities from Lake Fryxell liftoff mats and glacier meltwater in Antarctica - FRY-01 (SPAdes) (version 2) | ecosystem: Environmental > Aquatic > Freshwater > Ice > Glacier... | reverse complement strand
CCTCTACACAAACGACCCCCAACGCAAGTATTCCAGCATTGCCCCACTCGCAGTGCGCGGCGACGGCCCAGCTACCATTGCCAAGATCAAAAGTATTGTGGAAAGCATGGATGGCGCTAAGCTCATGGCCAACACGCCCGCCTACTTGTATGCGCAAGCGGCAGTGGAAGTACATCTTCTGCGAGGATGATCCGCCGCAGCTTTATGACCTGCACGTCGACCCCGATGAGCGTTTCAACCGCAGTGTTGAGGAAACCACTGCGTCCATTGAACGCGAGCTGTTAGATTACCTGCATGCGCAATGGGACGTTCGCGCACTCAAGGAGGCGATGGCCACGAGTGCTCGACAGCGGTTGTTCATTCAAAATATGCGCCAAGCCGGCGACTTCGTTGGCTGGGACTATCAGCCGCGGCGAGACGCATCCCGGCAGTTCGTTGGCAGTGGTGGCGCGGCGTTGGCGACTACAATTAAGTGCTTGGCCCGCTTCCTCTTTGTTTCACCTAAACCTCCCGACCATCCCGGTCAATCCTAACGAGAGCTGAAATGATTCACGAACTTCGGATCTACCATTGCATGCCCGGCCGCCTGCCAGACGTGAACAATCGATTTCAGACTGTGACCCTGCCGCTTTGGAAGAAGTACGGCATCCGGCCCACGGCATTCTGGACGACCTATGTCGGCCCTAACAACAATGATCTTTACTATCTGCTCGAGTGGCGGGATCTAACCGAGCGCGACCAGCTCTGGTCGGCCTTCGCAACGGATCCCGATTGGATCACAGCCCGAGCGCGCTCCGAAGAGAACGGGCCCATAGTGGAGCGTATCGAGAACATGATTCTGGCACCAACAGCCTATTCACCAATCCAGTAGCGCGTGTACTGCACGTTTAGTGCGCTGTATCTGACCTTGTAGATGGCGCGATTGCTGTCGTTGAACGAACAGGGCTCAATGGTTATCTTGGCCGGATGAACGCCCACACTGTCTGGCAGGGACTCAAAGACCCCCATCAACCAAGCAGACGTGAAGGTGCACGTGAGTATCATACTGGAGTAAAGCGGTGGATGAATACCAATGCGCCCGATGGAAGCTTGTGGGTTGCAGCTCCATGGCAAGGGGTATGCAGCCCTTGCTGCTACACGCGCAATAAAATGCGCAGCGCGGCGTTGGATGAACCTTTGTCGCGATGCAGGTAGCCGCGCAGGCGTTGAAGCATCGACAGCGTTTTTTAGCGCACTGGTATGTGGGAAATACTTGGTGCGCCGTGGCCTCGACCGTTCAGCGCGCGTTACACGCGGGGCAGACCCCACGGCCTTTGCAGGAGGCTATTAGGTGGTCGCGTCCGCAGTCGTCACAGCGCGCCCAAAGCCGCGGGTAGTGATACAGCACTTCAGATACTCCCTAAACGCCTTCTCCCCATGCGCTGGCTGGGTGCATGGCCACTCCCCCGGCCGTCGAAGGGCCCGTGCCTGCATGCTCTGCGCTTTGAGCCCATAGCTACGATGCCGGCGTGAGCCTTTACCGCCATGACGATGCGATCGTCGGGACGGGTTGTCGAGTTTTCCCTGCGGCGGTATGCCGCTATGGAGAGAATCTGTTCGTCTACCGTTATGGCTGCGGACTGTCCGCCCGAGTGGTCAAATATCTGCCCACCAAATCAAGTCATTGAGTCTTGCTGCAGACCATCTAAGACGCAAAGAGACTTATCGGAGCACCACAATGCCGAGGTGATGAGCGGCCGGGCGGCGCCGGCTGGCCGCTCATCACCCGCGTTCGCGCTTCTGCGCAATGCGCCAGCGCATCAGGTCTAGCCGGTCTTGTCCAAAGAACGGTTCTCCTTCAAAGACAAAGGTGGGGACGCCCCAATGGCCGGCTGCGCGAAGGTCGGTTTCGTTCTGTTCAATAAGTAGATCGCGGCGCCTCGTGTCGCTTTCAATATCGGCCTCCATCTCACGAAGATCGAGCCCTGCGCGCGTCACGGCTTTTGCGAGGTGATCACCCTGGTCCCATCCGACCACCTTGCCGTTCCATAAAAGGTCCGACACTTCGTTGATGAACTCCAGTGCGCGCCCTCGCAGCGTGGCTTCCGCTCCAAGGCGGTTCAGCCGATGGATATACGGTTGCTTGTCGGAAATCACAAGCGTCCTCGGGTCCTGAGTCACTGGGTCCGGCGTAGGCCGAGCGAAGGGCATGCCAAGCTGCTCGGATATACGCTTTGTATCGATAAGAAGATAGGGGCGCCATAGAGGGTCCATGCGTCTGAAGAAATCTGGTGTGCGAATGGCCAGTGGCCGCACGATGCGGACGTTCCATCTCACTTCGTTGGCTGCTGCGAGCTTGCGCACGTGGTGCAGCGCCAAGTAGCTGTACGGGCTGCGGAAGGACCAAAAGAGATCGACCATCGGAGCTTCGGGCGATAAGAATGGGGGCATTGGATAGACGTCGTTGCGCGGGTGAGATGATTATTCGCAATGTAAAGCAAGACTTGCCCGCTGGCAAGCGGCTATTAAGCTTTAGGATGACGCCGACCCAGAGATGTGCCGCTGGTATCGATGAAGTCGGCGACACTCTCGCGAATAGCTTCCAGAACCGCTTGCAGCGCTGGTGACTCCGGTCGGGATGCGACAGTGGCACTTATAAGGGTTCGTTGAATCTGCGGATCAACCACGTATGCGGCCGATACACTGCGCTCTGCCAGTTCGCGGTGAAAGCCCATTCGCGCAAGCAGCGTATAGCCTAAGCCCTGTTTCACCAGGCCCACCATCTCTGCCACCGCGTCGACCTCAACGCGAACGTCGAGATCGACGTTTTCCGTTGCAGCGGCCCGTCGGATCAACATGTGTATGCCGTGCATGCGGCCCGGAATGATCAGCGGATATTTGGGTAGATCAGCAAACTGCACTTTCGCGCCCTTTCCGAACGCCCCACTCGGTCCAACGAGATACATTGGCTCTACGCCGATCACTGTCTTGTTCAAGCCCCGCGTGTCCTGCACGTCGAACAGTATTGCCGCGTCTAGCCGACCTGCGCGCAGCCATTCGAGAAGGAACCCAGACATCGCCTCGACCACATGCGGAGATACCTTCGGCATAGTCTTGCTGATCTTCCGCAGAAGCGGAGCGATCACGATAGGCGTAAGGGTGGCGGGCATGCCAACCACGATTTTTCCAAACGGCTCGACGCCAAGCGACATCACGTCTTGCTGGGCCTGACCAATTTGCCGCAGGATTTTGCGCGCGTGCTCCAGTAGTAAGCTGCCGTGCACTGTCGGCGTTACACCGCTCTTGCTGCGATCGAGCAGCCGGACACCAAGGCCATCCTCCAAGTTGCGCATGTGTGTGCTGAGCGCGGACTGGGCCACATGAAGCGCCAGGGCGGCATGCGTAAGGCTGCCGGATTCGACAACCTTTACGAAGTAGCGTAGTTGACGGGTGTCCATACAGATAGCCTTGTACTTTTTATCCATCTTAAAAAAAGATGAGTATCATATTAATTCTATTCTTTTCAGAATTTATCGTTCTTAATAAGATCGAGTTCATGAAAAACGAAATGCCCACCCTGGTGCCATTTGCCTTACCCGAAGTGTCGGAAGCTGATGCAAAGGGATCGTTGCGCGAGGTCTATGCCGATATTCGGCAAGTCATGCGATTACCGATGGTCAACTTGATCTACCGTCACCTTGCGACCCAGCAAGCGACCCTCGAACGGGTATGGAACGCCTTGCGGCCACATTTCGCTTCCGGCGCCGTGGACACCGCAGCAGCCCAATTACGCAGCGAGGTGGAGTCGGTTGTCAAAGCCATGGGGGTCGCTCCGCGCAGAAGCTGGAGTTCATCTGCGTCCTGTGAGCCAGCCATCCTCGAAGTCGTGGAGGCCTACCTTCTGGGCAATAGCCAAAACCTCTTAGCGCTATCTGCTTTACTGCTCGCGCGGGGGGCTCTGGCCAGCGAAGACATTAGCTGTAATCCGAGAAACTCTAATTTACCTTACCCGCAGCCGCAGCCGCTGAGGCCTTTGCCAGATTTTCAGGATCTTGACGACGTCACGCGCGCACGCATCCACCGCTTGAACCGCCTAGCTGACGAGCAAGAACCTGCTGTCGTTGCGAGCCTCTATCGCCACTTGGCGCTGTGGCCGCAGTCGCTGGCTGCGGCCGAAGACCTGTTGCAAGAACTGGAACAACGCAACACACTGCGAAACGCTCGCGACGCGACAGTCGCCGCTGCGCGCGAACTGCTGATGCAGCAACCTCTTCAGTTATCTGCGCTTGGCGATGAATTCAATAGAAGCTTTGGTAGAACGCTAGGTCATTTTGCAACGGTCACGATCCCCAAGATGCTACCCATCGGTACAGCCCTGCTGTTGTCGTGGCGAGCGCCTCCCGCAATCCCATAACTTCAACGTCGTCATGCGTCCTAACTTTCTTTTTATCATCACCGATCAGCACCGGGCAGACCACTTGGGTTGTTACGGCAACTCGGTCGTACGTACACCGCACATCGACTCTATCGCTGCGCGCGGCTGGCGCTCAGAGCGCTTCTATGTCGCCAATCCCGCGTGCATGCCCAATCGCGCCACTTTAATGACCAGCCGCATGCCCTCGCTGCATGGCGTGCGCTCCAACGGAATTGCACTTTCCGCAGAGGCCACCACCTTTGTAGAGCTACTGCGTGCAGCGGGATACACGACAGCGTCTAGCGGGAAAATCCACCTGCAGCCAATGCTGGGCGAGGGTCCTATTTTACGCCGGTCGCCCGGAGTCGGTATCCCGCCACCCGAAGATCTGGCCGAGGCGCGCCACGCTGAGAAGAACGGCATTTCGTACGATCAGGAGCGCATCTCGCGGTGGCAATCTGATCCGACCCATGATCTTTCGCTGCCGTATTACGGCTTTGACGAAGTCCATCTAACCATGATGCATGCCGACGGTGCGCACGGCCATTACGGGCGCTGGCGCAACAACCGGCACCCGAACGCTGATACTGAACTGGTGGGCACCGAAAATGCGCTCCCGCAGAGCAATATCGAGGCGCTGCAAGCGTGGCGCACCGCCGTGCCCGAAGAGCTCTATTCGACAACCTACATAAAGGAACAAGCGCTGGGCGTCCTTCGTCGCCAAACGGCGGCGAGCGGGAGTGCGGCACCCTTCTTCCTACATTGTTCATTCCCCGATCCGCATCATCCTTTCACGCCACCAGGCAAGTATTGGGACATGTACGATCCCAAGAAAATGCAACTACCCGCGGCTTTCCGGCCTAATGTCGGAACGCCGCCTCCACCGCTCGCGCATCTCTTGGCCGAGCGAGACGAGGGTCGCGCCAATCGAAATTCGTGGATGCTGCAGGCGGTAAGCGAGCGCGATGTTCGCGAAGCCTTGGCATTGACTTATGGCTCGATCACCATGATTGATGACGCCGTGGGCGAACTTCTAGCAGAGCTTGAACACCTTGACCTGCATCGCAATACAGTAGTGGTCTTCACCAGCGACCACGGCGATTACATGGGCGACCATCAGCTGATGTTCAAGGGACCGATCCACTACGACGGCCTGATCCGAGTGCCATTCATTTGGGCCGACCCGCAGGCCACTTCCACGGTACCTGCCAAGTCTGCTGCGCTTGCCGGAACTGTGGACATCGGCGCGACCATCCTCGCCCGTGCAGGCCTGCAACCTTTCAACGGCATGCAGGGGCGCAACCTGCTACCGGTCATCGATGGTACGGTAATCGGCGTGCGCGAAGCAATCGTTGTCGAAGAGGACAACCAGCGCGCCTTCCTCGGCTTTGATCGTCCCGTGCGCATGCGCACACTGGTCACGAACCGGTGGCGCCTTACGGTCTATCGCGGTGTTGAATGGGGCGAGCTCTACGACATTCACGACGATCAGCTCGAGCTGAACAACCGCTGGAACGATCCCGAGCTGCTGCCTGTGCGCGAACAGCTATTGATGCAACTTGTGCAACAGATGCAGGAGCTTGCAGACGACAGTCCGTTACCAACCTCCCGTGCTTAAACTTTCGATCCAACGATAGAGAGACCCGCCCTGATGCCTGCGAACGAATCCATCCCCAGCCCGGCCGCCGACTTAGCGCGAGCCCGCCTTGCCGAACTACGCATGCTCATTGACGGTGAGTGGAGCGTAGGCAGTGAAAGCATCTCCGAAGACGTGCTCAACCCCGCCACCGGCCAGGTGCTTGGTCCGCTGCCGCACGCGTCGGCAGCCGATCTGGGTCGTGCTGTTGCCGCCGCTGATCATGCCTTCGCCTCTTGGTCCCGCACACCAGCAATCGAACGTTGCGGTATCCTGCTTCGTGCCGCGCGGCTCATGCGTGAACGCAGCGAGATCATCGCGCATATCCTGGTCATGGAGCAAGGCAAGCCCCTGGCCGAAGCGCGCGGCGAGATTGTCGGCGCTATCGAAATATTCGAGTGGTATGCGGAAGAAGCTCGACGGATCTACGGCCGCGTGATTCCGTCGCGCCAGCTGCGCACTCGTCACCTAGTAATGCGTGAAGCCGTCGGCCCGGTTGCCGCCTTCACGCCCTGGAACTTTCCGGCGCTGACACCGGCGCGCAAAATCGCCGGCGCACTGGCCTCGGGCTGCACCTGCGTCATCAAGCCGGCGGAAGAAACGCCGGGCACCGCGCTAGAACTGGCACGCGCCTGCGTCGACGCAGGGCTCCCGAAAGGTGTGCTTAACGTCGTTTTCGGAGTACCGGCACAGGTTTCGGATTTCCTGCTTCGTGCGCCGCAAATCCGCAAGATCACCTTTACCGGTTCTACCGCCGTCGGTAAGCAACTCGCAGCAGCTGCCGCGCTTCACGGCGTCAAGCGCTGTACGATGGAGCTCGGCGGCCACGCACCGGTCATCGTGGCCGAAGATGCCGATATCGAGGCGGCCGTAAAACTGTGCGTGGCGTCTCGCTTTCGCAATGCTGGTCAGGTCTGCGTCGCAGCCTCGAGGTTTTTCGTCCAACAGGCGGTCTATTCGGAATTTCTTGAGCGCTTCGTCGAAGCCGCTCATGATCTTAAGCTGGGCAGCGGACTAGCGCCCACCACTGGCATGGGGCCGCTCGCCAATGCGCGCCGACTCGAGGCGATGACCAGCTTTGTTGACGATGCCCTGCAGCGTGGAGCCCGGATAGCCACGGGGGGAAAGCGGCACGATGGTGCCGGCTTCTTCTGGCAACCCACCGTGCTCACTGACCTGCCCGATGACGCTCTCGCCATGCGGGTCGAAACGTTCGGCCCGGTTGCACCAATTGTTAGTTTCTCAAGTCTGGATGAAGCTCTGCAGCGCGCCAACGCCGTGCCCTTCGGCCTGGCGGGCTACGCTTTCACCACCTCGGCCGCGACCTCGATCACGCTATCTGATCAACTGCAGGTCGGAATGCTGGGTATCAATACGCTTGGCATCTCGCTCGCCGAGACACCGTTTGGCGGTATTAAGGAAAGCGGCTACGGCAGCGAAGGCGGCACCGAAGGCCTCGATGCGTACCTCTCGACCAAATTCTTGGCTCATGCCACGTAGCGCTCTCGCAAAATTTACTAGGAGACAATTCATGCGCCCCATCAGACTCACTGCCCTGGCCGTTCTTGCTGGCCTCTCACTTTCCGCCGCGGCGCAGACCTATCCTGCGCGGCCGATCAGCATGATCGTCAACTTTCCGCCAGGCGGAGCTACCGATCTGGCCGCCCGCGCGCTGAGCGCAGCGATGGGACCAACGCTCAACCAACCCATCGTCATCGAGAACCGGGCTGGCGCGGGTGGATCTATTGGAGTTGGCGTCATCAACGCGGCACCAAAGGATGGGTATCACATCGGCTTCATCGCCGTCGCCGCGCTGACCACGCTTCCGCAGATTCGTAAGGTGCCCTACCAGATTGATTCTGTCGACTACATTTGCCAGGCATTCGACCTGCCGGTATTCATGTTGAGCACCCAAGAATCGCGCTTTAAGTCGGTTCGCGAGCTTGTAAGCTACGCCAAGACTAATCCCGGTAAAGTCAACTACGCCACTGTCGGGCCTGGCTCGCTGCCGCACATGGCAGCCATGGATTTCGCGCGCAAGGCCGAGGTGGAACTAACGCACATCCCTTTCCAGGGTGAGGCGCCAGCCGTCACCAATCTGCTGGGCGGCCATGTCGATCTCTATTTCGGCACCAACGCTGTCGCGACAACACACAATCTGAGACGCCTGTCTGTTGCCACAGACAAGCGCGTTCCGGAGGCGCTCGACACGCCAACCTTGAAAGAACTCGGCTATCCTGTCAGCTGGTCAATCAAGGGCGGCGTGATCTTACCGGTCGGTGTGGACGTACGGGCGCGGCAGGCACTCGAGCAGGCCTGCAAAACGGCCGTCGCGGGACCGCAATATCGCAGCGTGATGCAGCAGATGAAAATGAATGTCGCTTACGCCTCCGGCGAGGATTTCAAGTCCGCAGTATTGGCCGAATCAGGCAAGAACCGGGTGCTGCTGCGTGAGGCCGGTCTTCTGGCACCGTAGCGGTATCGCCGACTCCAATGCCTTCTGCCGCGCTCCGCTTTTATCACCGCGTTGACGACCCATGGAGCCATCTTCTGCTGCAGGTGCTACCTCGCCTGCAGACCACATACGACGTCAACATCGAATGCTTCACGGTGCCTGTGGCGCCACCCGAATACTCGCCACGCTCTGACATGCTCGACTGCCACGCCCTGCGCGACGCGCAGGACCTGTGCCGATATTTCGAACTCCACTTCAGCACAAACGGCCTGGCGCCCTCGAAAGCTGCAGCCGCATTGGCGGCGCGGTGCCTGCTCTCCGTTGCAGATTCAAGCCTTTACTTGGACTTGGCACAGTCGCTAGGGGAGGCGCTGTTCACCGCAGATGACGCGCGCCTTAATTCGATTTGCCGAATGTCGCCAATGATCTCCTCCGAAGAGGCGCTCGATCAGTTGGAGCGCAACCAGCAGCGGCTGCTGCGCGAGGATCACTTTCATGGTGGCATGATCGGCTTCGGAGCCAACTGGTACTGGGGTGTGGACCGGCTGTCTCATCTGGAGCATGACCTGCTAGTGGGCGGCCACCGCCGCACCAATACCAGCGTGGGCCTGCTAACGCATCGCGAAGAGTCCTCGTCGCCAAGCTTGCATATTGACACGGGTGCACCATTGCTCGAAATAGATTTTTACTGCACCTTTCGCAGTCCTTATGCCTACCTTGCCGCGCCGCGCGTATTCGCGTTAGAGCAGCGTTACCCAGTACGGGTACGCCCCCGGCTCATGCTGCCAATGAAAATGGCTGGTTTTGTCATTCCAGAGTCTAAGTCGCGGTACTTTCGCTTCGATCCGGCGCGCGAGGCCCTGCGCCTCGGCATGCCTTTCGGCAACTTCTACGACCCCTACGGACGCGGACTCGAACGCGCGATGGCGCTGGCTGACCTGGCTGCGGACGAGGGCCAGCTAGCTTCGTACATCCTCTCTGTGACGCGCGGCGTCTGGGCCGAGGGCCTCGACCTGGCCAGCGACGAAGGGCTGCGTGTGTGTGTCGAGCGAGCCGGCCTCGATTGGCAGGTCGCCGCATCCCGGGTCGACGACCAGACATGGCGCATTTGGGCCGACCGGCACAGGGCAGAACTAGCCGGCCTCGGGCAGTACGCGGCACCTACCTTACGGCTGGGCGGCTACGTGACCTGGGGGCAGGACCGGCTGCCCTTGCTAGAACGCGAAATCAGGCGACGCTTGGCCGAGGCCACCGCGGTATGAATATACCGTTTGTTGCCCAGCCTGTCGCCGCGCCCCCTTGCCCCGGACCCGATCCCAATCCTCATGGGCCCGCGCGCTTCCAAATCCCCGAAGGTGCCGTCGATACGCACGCCCATGTAATAGGCGGGCCACCCGAATACCCCTTCGTCGACCAGCGTTCGTATACGCCTCCGCCCGCCACGTCAAAGCAGTACCTGCGCATGCTCGACGCAACCGGAATACATCGTGGTGTGTTGGTGCAGATTAGCGTGCACGGGACCGATGACCGCCTGCTGCGGGAGACCTTGCGCGCGCATCCGCAGCGCCTGCGCGGCATCGGCGTCATGCCGCTTGGCCTCACCCAGCGCGAGTACGAGGCCGCACGGCAGGACGGTATCGTGGGTCTGCGGCTCAATGTGCTGTATGGCGGGGGCATAGGTCTCGATGCGCTGGTCGAATACGGCGCGCTGGCACGCGAATTGGGGTGGCACCTGCAACTACTTCTTGACGCACGCACGCTTTCCGTGACGCTCGCCTCAGCCATCGCGCGTCTGCCAGTGCCCGTGGTTTTTGACCACATGGGACATTTCCCCGCCGCGCTGGTTGAGCGAGAAAAGGGCTTTGAGACACTTAAAGCCTTGGTCAGAGATGGTGGCTGGGTCAAGCTCTCAGGGGCGTATCGACTCGATAAAGGTCCTAACTTCGGCGCTACAACCCCGCTTGCGCGACAGCTGGTGAACGAGGCGCCCGAACGCTGCGTATGGGGATCAGACTGGCCGCACGTCGCGCATTGGGACCAGATGATGAACGTGGGGCGCCTGTTGGACCTCTTGGCCGATTGGGTGCCCGACGAGGCACAGCGAAAGCGGGTGCTGGTGGACAACGCCCGGCTGCTCTATGGGTTCACAAGCGACGTAGAATGAGTTATTACAGGGAAACGACATCGATATGCATCCATTGGCGAGGGTGGCTTGACCAGGCTGAAGCCTTGATCCAGCTTCCGGCCACCGAGATATTTATGCATGGTGCGGGCGATCCCAGCAAGAAAGTGCCATTGCCAGGCGTTGCCGCACACGGCCAACTACCACCTGCCACAAAGGGCCTCTTCGCGGAATAGCCAACACCCAGTAGTGAGGAACCCAGCCGAGCCTATACTTTACAAATTAACAGTATGCCGGGAGAGGCTGCTTCCTGCCAGTTGCCGACCTTGGAAAACTCAGTTGATGACATCAGGGCTTGGTCTTGTTGCGCCTGAACTCCCACGGCGCAACTGGGTCAACATCACGCCATAGACCGCGCTTGCCAGCCTTGGCTGCATCTTCAGCCGCCTCGTACAGCCTTTGGTCGTTGGGTGACTGCTCACGCTGATACTGCCGATAGAACCAGGCCATGCCGCGCTCGACCTGCACCAGGTTGACGTCCCGCCGGTTTTACCGCACCGGATTGACACCCGGTAAAAATTCAATTCCAGTACGTTTCACCAATTCCGAATAGCTGATTGGCTTTGATCCTTTGGTGGCATCAGCGTTTTCTTGCCAGTGTGCCCACGCACGATTATTGCTCTCGTCATAGACCAGCTTGAACAGAAATTTTGGCACGCGAACATTACCTATGCCAATGCTCGGACTTGCCGCAATGCTTGGTTCGTAAACAGGCCCAGTGATGACGTACACGTCCCCAGTAGCCCTTGCAGCATATTTCCGTGTCGCAGCCTCAACCGACTTCGCCCACACGCCACGGTTGTGTTCTGGAGTTTGTGGGACCATATTTGCCAAAGTAAAACTTTGTGCCATTGCTTGTGCTGTTGGCATGTCTCCAGCAGGTGCCATGTGACCTCGGTCATATCCACTGCCTTTGTAGTCATCTAAAGTTGCCCGCTCTGCTGATCTCAATCGTGCATCTGGGAAAAACTTGTTCGTTCGCTTTTTACCAGTTTCTTCAATCGAAGCTCGATTCAGTCTCTGTGCCACATAGACCGGAGTCTTACTTTCACCCGAGTGAAGGATGGCAAATGCGTCGTAGCACAAAGCTCGGTTTGTAGCTCGTGGCGCTACAACTGGTGGTTTTCCATTAGAGAAGAATTGAAGGCATGCAGTGAAATCTTCAGTTGCTTTCGCTGTGCCTGTCAGCGCTAGCGCCAGCAGCAGGGTGATGATGATTCTTTGCATGGGGAGACTACGACTTACCGCCGACAACGGCGTGGCTCAAAAGTTTTGGTTAACACGGACAATGTGAATTTTGGATGACTCAACCGATGAGTCACCCAAAAAAGTGCTATTTTGAACCATGCCCAGGATTCATTCGATCGATTCAGTTGGAATGCGCACGATCGATTGGATCCCCCGCAAATTTGACTCCACTCTGGCGAAGATAAGTACCATCGCGACACTCATGAATAACCCGAAAGCTATAGCAGCACTTAAGAAATTTTTGTATGCATTGGCTTTGCTCGCCATCAACTCTGCCCGCTCTCGCTCCTCGAAAGCTACAACCTTGGCACGCTCCCGCGTCTCGAAGGCGTGGGCTTCCTGAACCTGTTTGTCCCAGCCAGACCGATGGAACTCCAATGCAGCCATGAAGAGTCCGCCACGGCCAGACTTACACAGCTTCAAGATATCTGCGCTTGAAAGAGTTGATTTCATAAATGCTACTTGATCAATGGCGAAATCCGCGCTTCTAGCCTCAAGAATTCGCTTCAACGGAGTCAACCGCAGGCTCTCAAGAAAGTCACCCTTAGTAAGTGGCGAGGCTACGCCGCAGTCAGTTTGGTACTTGGACACATGTAGCCAAAGACTTTCAGATTGGGCTTTAAATGCCGCATCTGATGCGTCGGCAACAAGCGTTGCAGGGGTTGGCGGTTGGAGTGGTTGTGGTTGTTCTGAGACCGGAACCGGTTTGACCACTTCATAGAAGCCGGAAGCGAGGACCGAGGGCTTGGGAGCAAGCTTAGGCGTTGGTGGTGTAGCAGGCATATGTGCCATTTGAAAAATGCCAGCGCCACCTAACCATAAAGCAGCGGCAATTAAAATCAGCATCGCGACAATGACGATCCATTTGAAGATGCCTAGTAAAAAGACTTCTAGGTTTCCAGATGATGTTTTGGTCAAGATTTCCTGCCTGTGATTAAAGTGATTTGAGCCTGTCGACATTCTCTAAGACTCGCTTTCGTTCAGCTTCCTTCCGCATTATTTCCCTCTGCTCGGTCTCCTGTTTTTTTTCTAACTCCTGCTTTCTTAGTTTCTCGGCTACGGCGTCAGCGTGTGCCTTCGCAGTTGCTGCGCTTTTCTTCCGCTCCGTTTCCAATGCATCGAGCCAAAGCCGCGCTGATTCATTTCCTTGTGTAGCCGCTTTCTTGAACCAAACTTCTGCTTTCGCCTGACTTTTTTCGACAATCCTGCCGTCGTTGTACATGGTCCCCAAGGTATATTGGGCTCCGGCGTTACCCGTGTTAGCTGCTGTGACTAGCCAATCCATCCCAGCCTTGTCGTCACTGGCAGCACCCATCCCAGAGAAATACGTTTGGGATAATTTAAATTGCGCTCCGGAGTGGCCGTTATTAGCAGCTTTCAGTAGCCATTGCACGCCTGCCTTTTCGTCCAAAGTAACTCCTGTCCCCGAGAAGTACATCTGGGATACCTTCAGTTGCGCATCTACTTGGCCTTCTGATGCCGATTGAAGTGCTGCTTGGAAGGCCCCCTCAAGTTCCTTTAATCTAGCGGCTGCAAGATCTTCAGATCGCTTAATTGCAGCCGCAACTTCATTCGCATTCCGAATGTCTTCGATGCGCCTCGCTTCAATTTCGTCAAGCTGGCGTATGGCTACTAACACTCCGTTTAGTCGCGTGTTTGACTCTCTTGTAACTTCAATTCCCAGGCAGTTGTTGACTAAGCCAGCGCATGACCGCCCTCTTTCTTTACGATCAAGTGCTAATTTGTAGTATGTTGCTGCAGACTTCAAATCGCCAATACCCTCCGCAGAACGCCCCAAGTAAAAGTACGCCAAATCCTCGCGGTCTCCGATTGAGAGCACTCGTGAAGCCAGCTCGATCCATTGCATCTCCTCGTACGCCTTCTTCATGCGCTTCATGTGTAATCCGGACCTTCCAGCACATATAAAGCTATCGCAAGTCAGGCGGGCGGATCCCTTGCGCCACAGAGTCAGCTGCTCCGTTTGTTCAAGCATTACATCTATATCAGATGCAACGCCAGAATTTATGGTCGTAGATTTTTTCAGTAGCAACTTTGCTTGGGCGAGATCCTTAGCAATTCCTCGGCCAACTAACATCATCTTGCCAAGCTCATAATTCGCGAAAATGTTGTCTTGGGCCGCATTTTTTTGCAACAGTGATAGTGCTTTTTCGCTATCCTGTTGGACACCTTGACCATTGAGAAGAACCATTGCAAATAGCACCTCGCCAATTTCATTGCCTTGGTCGGCAGCCTTTTTCGCCCACTTTGCCGCCTTCGAAAAGTCCTGCGGGGCAAAAGTATTGCTTGAGAGGTAAAAGAAAGCCAAGAATGCTTGTGCCTCAGGGACTCCACCTTCAGCACCAGCCGTGATGTACGGTATCGCCTGGGTTACGTCACGTTTTACACCGAAGCCGTTAAATGTCATGAGCCCGATCCGATATTGCGCTAATGGAATTCCTTGATCAGCCAGGGGACGCAAGAGCTGCAATGCTACGGCGTAGTCTTTTCGCAAGAGCGCCAGTTTCGACTCTTCGAGATCATCAGCTAGCGCGCAATTCATAAAAATTACCAACACTGCTACAGCTATTATTTTTATGTTTGTCATTTAAGCCTCTTGTAAAATTCCAAGTAACGGCGTGATTCAAAACTGATTGACACGGACAATGTGAATTTTTGGATGGCCACCCGGAAAAGTGCGATTTTGAAGCACGTCTCTTCCGGTAGGTTTAGTCCCGTGGCCGAAACTCAAGAATCATCGACGACGGCACGCGGCCATCCACATCGCGCGGCACGGTTTCGGTTCGGATGATGGCTTTGATGACGGCCTCATCCCAGGCCTTGTGGCCGCTTGGTTTGATCAGCCGCTGGCCGATGATGCTGCCGTCCAGCGCGGTGCGCACCTCGACCTCGGCCGTCGGATTACCGGCGATATCCTCCGTGAAGACAATGTTCGGTTGGACCTTGGCCCGCACCTTGCCGCCGTAGCTGGCCGATGGCCCGCTTGATTTTTGCGCCACGCCTTTGGCGTCCGCGCCTGCAAGACTGGTGATGCGCTGTATATTTTCCTGCCGCTTTTTGTCTGCCGCTGCTTCAGCCAGTTTTTGTTTTACCTCGTCTTCGGTCTCCTGTTTTTTTCCTCCCCACTCCCACTTGAGACCCTTCGGATTAA
>Ga0209702_10006435_pt1 | contig 15087 bp, 19 predicted proteins | sample FRY01_FD_187210 | JGI IMG/M metagenome (GOLD analysis project Ga0209702, IMG submission 187210) | Freshwater microbial communities from Lake Fryxell liftoff mats and glacier meltwater in Antarctica - FRY-01 (SPAdes) (version 2) | ecosystem: Environmental > Aquatic > Freshwater > Ice > Glacier... | reverse complement strand
AAATAACCAACCAAAAGGCCGGGGGTCCAACACTCCCGGCCTTTTTCATTTCAACAAACGAAAGGAACCAACCTATGAGCACAACCACGCTCTATTGCAAAGAAGGCGGCTCGGACAAAATCTACCAAGCCTCTCTCAAACCACACGACGGCGGATGGACTGTGACCTTCGCCTTTGGGCGACGGGGATCAACTCTCTCCACCGGAACAAAAACGCCACAGCCACTCCCTGAGGAGCCTGCCCGGCGCATCTACGAAAAGCTCATCCAGTCCAAGCTGGCCAAGGGTTACACCGTTGGCGAAGACGCCACGCCGTATGTCGACAGCGGCAAAACGGTCACGTCAATCCGACCGCAACTGCTCAACCCGGTGACCCGTGATGACATTGAGCCTCTTCTTCGCAATGACGACATCGCCATGCAGGAGAAATTCGATGGCAGGCGGCTTCTTCTGCGCAAGCAGGACGGGACCGTCTCCGGGATCAATCGCAGGGGGATCGAATGCGGATTTCCTGAAACCATCCGCAATGCGGCCTTCGCGCTACCGGGAAACTTCCTCCTCGATGGGGAGGCCGTTGGGGACATCCTGCATGTCTTCGATCTGCTCGAAGTGGACGCGGAGGACCTTCGTCCTTTGCCATACCGCTCGCGGATCATCCGGATGATGAATCTACTGGCCCAGAGTCAGCAAAGTGTCATCCGCTGTGTCCGAACCGAACTTGGCGAATCCCCCAAACGTCGAGCCTTCACCAGGCTCCTGCGTAATCTGGCGGAAGGGGTCGTCTTTAAAGACCTCGCCGCGCCTTACACCGCTGGCCGCCCGGCCTCTGGTGGCGACCAACTCAAATGCAAGTTTGTCGAGTCCGCCTCGGTGATTGTTCAGTCGGTCAACGCGAAGCGCAGTGTCGCCATCGTCGTTCGACATGGTGAGCGTCTCGTCTCCGCCGGGAATGTGACAATCCCTGCTAACCAGCCCGTGCCTCCTGATGGTTCCGTTGTGGAGATTCGCTACCTCTACGCCATGCCGAGCGGTGCGCTCTTTCAACCAGTCTATCTGGGAGTCAGAGACGACATCGATGCGAAGGAGTGTACGCGTGACCAACTCAAATTCCGTAGGGAGGAGGTGGCAGCATGAACCTCCAATCGAAGTTCACTGGCGAACGGGCACGGAAACAGGCGGTATTACAACCTCCCTTCGGTCCGGGCTTCGATGCCGGGATTGTCGGGAAAACCGAGAGTCTTGAAGTTTTGGGATCGGGGTTCAAAGACCCAGGTCCGGACTACTGCGAGTTCCGGGCCTTCGACGCCGAGGGAGAGCTGATCGGCACAAGGCGTATTGGGGGCTACTGACCGTGGCCATCCTGTCATCCAGAGGCGTCAATTTGGAGATGTCATTTAGGTGCTGCGACTGCGGAGGCATCGGTCTTCCGGTGCGAGTGCTGCCAAGACGAGTGGGAGGAACGCCGGAACGAATGACACCCACTCCCGGACCATCGGGATTCACAGAAATCGCGCCGGGATGGCTCCCCGGCGGCAAGGCAAAATTTCACACCAACCAAACCGAAATCGGCCTGTGCGTCATCACGATGCGCAGGCTTTTTTCATATCCACAACCAACCAAAAATATGATCAGTCTATCAGTCAGTTCACTGAAACCCGCCCTCGCGGGTCTTCACAAAATCGTTTCCGGCAAAGCCACCCTCGAATGCCTTCGTTGCATTCGCGTCGATGCCACCCCGGAATCCGTCAGCTTCCTCGGCACCGATCTGGAGATGTTTGCCAGAGTCGGATTACCCGATGCGACGAGTGACAATTTCGAGAGCTTCTTGCTCCCGTTCGACCGTCTGCAAGCCATGGCCCGCAGGCTGCCAGCCAACTCCTTCCTTCACCTCGAACCGGGAAAGATTTCCTGTGACCTGGGCACCGGAAGGGTTTCGGAAGATGTCGAGTCACCCCAAGTGGAGGAGTTTCCTATTGAGCCGATGTTTGAAAATACCATCGACCCCATGCCGGAATCCTTTCCTCGTCACTTCATCGAAGCGATGGGGTGCAGTTCCACGGACTCCACGCGATACATCCTCAACGGCGTCCAACTGGATACTACCGATCCCAAAAGCCACTTCATGGTCGGAACGGATGGCAGGCACCTATTCAGCGCCAACAGCTTCACGCTGCCGTTGAAGGAGTCGATCACCATCCCGAACCACAAGCTCCTCACATGGCGCGGTCTCGCAGACCTCCCGTGGGCTTTGGGTGGGCAGAAGAATGGCGAAGCCACGCAGGCCAGGATCGTCGCCGGGGATTGGACGCTCACGATGAAACCCATCGAGGGTAACTACCCCAACTGGCGGCAGGTCATCCCAAGGAAGGACCAAATCCAAACGACCGTCACCCTCCCGGAGGAACACGAGTTCGCCCGGATCGTCAAAGGTCTCCCTAGTGAAGACTTGGGGGACAAGCCCGTCGATCTTGTCGTCGAGAATGGAGGCGTCTCCGTCAAGGACACCGCAGGGAATTCCTGCATCGTCCTCACCGGAGCCAAGGCCATTGGACCAGCGGTCACCATCCGCCTCAACCGCGAATACCTCATCAAGGCGTTCGATTACGGACTCACCACCATCGGCCTCATTGATGCCAGGTCACCCCTTCACTTCACCAGCGAGGGCCGACAAATGGTCGTCATGCCCTTGCGTGTCGCTGATAGCAGCGAACCCACGTCGAAAAGTGCTCCTCAAGAGCCAGAACCCAAACCGGCTCCCCGTGAGCCACAACCAGAAAGAAAACCCATGCCCACTACCAACGGCAATACCAACGGGGCCACAGCGCCCCACCTCAACGGAGCCTCACGCTCCACCTCGCCGGGCACTTCGACAGAGGAAAAACCCTCACTCGAAGTCGCCATCGAAAAACTCGACGCCTTCAAAGTCACCTTCCGTGAAGCCCTCGTCGGCACCACGGAATTGACGGCTCTGCTCCGGCAGGCTGTTCGCGATCAGAAAGCGGGTGCGAAGGAAATCCACAACGTCAGGCAAACTATTCGCTCTCTTCAGGGCGTGCGGATCTGACACCGAGCGGGGTCGCAGGCCACACGGCTTGCGGCCCCGTCTCACCAACCAACCAAAGAAAGGAACACCATGTTCAACCTCATCGAAGAAACCGGCACTTGGGAGGCAGACGTTCTCCAAATGCCTCCACCACCGGCTGAACGGCCAGCCACACGAAACCCCATGCTCCTGCACTGCGGCGGAAAGGTCATTGAACGCCATGCGCTCTTGGACATCCCCACACCCCGGGCATCCCAAACCTGGTTCCCGCTGCCTCACCGCCAATTGGTTGAGGAAGTAGAGGGCCAACTCACCGATGCAGGATTTCAACTCCTGGGTCAAACCCACGCGATCAGCCACGACGGCAATCGCTACTTCGGCATCCTCGAAGTCAGCCCGCGAGATGAAATCTCGCAGAACGGTCATGGCTGGGTCGTAGGATTACGCAACTCGCATGACAAAACCTTTCCGGCCGGCCTCGTGGCTGGCACCCGGGTTTTCGTCTGCGATAACCTGTCGTTCTCCGGCCTCATTGAGATCCGCCGCAAACACACACGTTTTGCTGTCCGGGATCTCCGTCAGCTCACTGCTCGTGCGGTGGGACAGCTCGGCGAACGCCTAGTCGGAATGGAAACGCGCATCACTGCCTACCGGGACATGCGTCTGACCGAAGGGAGGGCTCACGACCTCGTGATCCGCGCTACGGATTGCCGGGCGATCACGCCTAGCCAGATCCCGACCGTCCTCGGACATTGGCGAAATTCCGCACATGCGGAATTTGCACCCCGGAACGCATGGAGTCTCTTCAACGCGTTCACAGAGGCCTACAAAGAGACCAACCCGCACACCGCTATCGCACGATGCGAAGCCCTGCATGGACTCTTCGATGGAGCCGCCGGTGTCCACCTGCCGTCATGAGTGCCGACCCGACCGACATCGAGCGGACTCACTACGAAAAACTCGTCGGCCGTCGCATCGATGCCGTGCTCTGGGAGAACATGGAGGGGCAAGCGTTGCCCGTCCTCCTGCTCTCTGGTTGCGACCACGAGGGTAACGCCGCCACGGTTGCTGTTCTCTGTGACCCCGAGGGCAATGGTTCCGGTCATCTGGACCACTCCCTATGAGCACTCGTAGCAACGATCCGCGCATCCGTTCCATTCACCTAAACCGGTGGGAGCGTCCTCTGCGGGCCACCGTCTGGACACGGTTTGGAATGGTCAAGGTCGTGTGGCGGGACCTGCACGGAGAATCCTGCTGGTTCAGCAGCGGGAGATTGGAAGCCAAGCGGGAGGCTGTTCCCGCCATTGAGCATGTCGAACAGATGTGCCAGTCCATGCACTGAAAGGTGCATGGGCGGAAAGACTCACCCGCACGAGGGGTGGGTTTTTTTAGGTGTCAGTGGCCAGGCTGTATTCTGAGACATCCAGTACCGGACATTCTAATTTACGGCAATCCGGCAAGAAGGTCGTAGTCCGGGTTAGCGGTCTTGATTGCTTTTTGGAGAATTTTAGCACGCACCAGATGCTCCCGGTCGCCCAAGTCGAGTATCGCTCGGCATGCTCGGGTGACGCTATTCCATTTAGGGCTGCTCTCCCATTCAATGCTCCGCCCGTCAGCAGCACGCACGGTTTGGCGGAGGAGACTACGCTCCTCATATATTCCTAAATCCACAGCTCGATTGAATTTTTTAGAGCTATTTTTTTCGCCAAGAAATACCCGCACCCTTGGTCGGCCTTCGACTCTATCACCTTGGACATGTGCATTTGACGTAAGTCGTTTACGGTCGGCTGCATTGGAAATAGTTTTTAAGTTTTCTCCGGTTTCCAGAATCGCAGCGACTCGTAGAGCTCCGAATAGATACCATTTACGTTCTTTGCTTTCCCACACGGAAGTGCTGCGGTCGCGAATCCGCCAGAGCAGACCCCAGAAAAGCAAAATATCGTTAATTTCTACCGATAAGAGGGAGCTTGCTCGCGCATTCTTGCAGAAGTCGCCGTAAGTGAGATTGTTCCAGTCAGGATCTAGGTGGGTCCGAGTGATGCCAGGTTTTACAAAGAGCTTAGCGTTTGGCGGGTAAAGGCACGGAGACTGATCGTCAGGAAACGAAACGAATTCGAAGGACCCATCATCAAAAACCGGACTTCGAGCCGAGCTGGAATCGGCCAGGTTAGACCCAACATTGATGAGGTAGATCTTGGACATATTTCAAATAGGTTGAAGAAATTCCCTCAATACCGCCCCGTCCATATTTCGGCCGAACCGACTCTGATGTTCTGTGTTACGAGCAACAAAAGCCGGCCTCTCCCACAAGAGGTAATCAGTGGAAACAAGAATCATGTGTTTGCCGTTACAGTCTCTCTGCCAGTCGCTCTGAGAATGAACATGTCCGCAAGTGGGAGAACCAACATCTCCGTTGTCATTGGCGTGGCAGTCACCAAAGCGCCACCCGAGTAAGCCGTCGTCGATATGAGTGCGGGTAAATCGTGAAGATCGAACTTTTGGTCGTTGAACACGGAGAAAATCCGCATACTCATTCATCGTCTTAAATCCGGCAGTAATCCGAGCAACGCTCACAAGGGACTGCCCAATCTCGGTATTTTTACGGGAAAGAGTGAATACGTAGGTCGGGACGGCTAGATCAATTGCATTTCCTTGGAACTGTTCGCCCGATCTCATGTCGTGTTTACAGCATGCAAGCGTCCAAATACCACATTGATAGTTCGGGCTGCACCCGGATTGTCGAAACTCATTTGTCACTGAATTCCATTCGATGGTGCTTGCGACATAAAGTTTTCCATCCCACCTGCTTTGGGCTTTGCCCTGTGTCAGCCAGTAATCCAATTCGACCAGGCTTGTCGGTTGATCCTTTGTGGCAATCTTCGTCAGGGAATAATGTGAAGCGTCCAATTTTTCAGGAGCAGGCACATGGCTGCAATCGGTCATGGGTGAGAATTTTTAGCCACTTGGATCACTACGGTCGAGAAGATTGTCCGCATTCCTTTCCCTCCTGCGCGTGATAAGTCGTGAGACTATTACCCCATGAACAACCTGGAACAGATACTGGAGGAGTTGGAGGCAAAGTGTGAGCTTGGAATGGGGGAGGATGCACTGGCCCTCTGTGAGAAAATCATAACCAATGCTGAGGAACCCAATGCACGGGCGTTCGAGTCGTTGATCACTTCCGTGGGTATGTTCGCTGAAAAGTGCGCAGACTGGCAACCAGCTCTGGAACAATGGTATACCGCTTTCCCGGAAGATGAGCGTTTTGCTTTGTGCGCGACTTGGATTTCATTCCTCGTTTCCGCCGAAGTCGATTGGGAGACCATCAAACCCCATGTGCGAATCCGCCAACTGCCAGAGGAAATTCTTTATCTTGTGTGCGACGCCGCCTCCGACGCCACAGATAAAGAGTGGTGCTCGGAAGCGCTACGCCTCCTCGGGCAGAACTCCTGTCCTAAAGCGGGATGCGCGGAACGGCTTTCGCGGGCGATTCTTTTGACAACTACTGGCAATCATCTCGAGGCCCTGGATGCATTGCGTGGCTTCCATGTCGAACTCCACCATTATCAAACCTTCGTTCGGGTTTTGACCAAGGCGGCCGGTGCGTACTGTCTCAGCTCATTGGATTCACTTTCTCATGACATCAAGGCGAGAGAGAGTAGTGCGGAAGTAGAAATGAAACTTCCCGCCATAGGCAGAGAATTGAAGGAGGATTCGCTCCAGATAATTGAAATGGCAAGGAAAGCTGCGGACGTACTTCTCGATGTGTGAAGTGGCAGGAAATGTCGCTGATTCATGCATCCGGTCGTCGCAGCCGGGAGATCCGCTTGGGATCGGTGCGGGGGTCCCATCCGAGGCCACGGCAGAGGAACTCATGGCGGTTTGCGCCGCGAAGCTTCTGGGATTTTGCTTGTGCATCCAGCTCGGCGAGTTTTTCTGCATCGCAACGGCGCTGTTCGGCTCCCTCGGCGAGGACAGCCCCTTGGCGGTGCTGCCCCCGGGATTTATGAAGTTTGGTGACCGCGCCCCATCGAAGATCACGGCGATAATCAAACGACCAATAGGCGGGGATGAAGATCATGGTGCCAAAAGGCGTTAAATTGACCGATAACTTTTGGAGAAGCGGTTTTCCCTTGTCCATGCCGTACAGGTTCCATTTTGCGCAGAACGAATCAAAGACGGCTGTGAAACGGTCGCCGGGTTTTCGCCAATCGAGGTTAAAATTGGTCCTGAGGTTGCGTTCAGGGACCATCGTGCGACGGATGATGCCCTTGTGATCGGCGTAGAGGGAGAGATCGAAACTCTCCGCGACCATTTTCCAGTCTGCGCGAAATTCCGCGTTTCTGGCCAGCATCCGCTCGCTAGTGAGAAATTTGGCAGGTGAAGCGGGTACGAGGTGTTCGTATCGTCCTGCCTGGACATCGTGTTCATGCGTAGTGACGGCTTCGATCGTTTCCGAAGCCGGGAGTGGAGGTAGAACCTCCAGGAGCAACTCCATCGCGGCATCCGACTTCCGTCCGCTTTCCAAGGTGTCTAGGATTTGTTCAAGAAGCGCATGAAGGTTGCAGGGCCAGAGGGTCAGGGGCGTGAGGAACCAGTGGTAAAGATGCTCAACGCGCTGAGCGATCCGGGCCGGGATTGAGCTTCGGGCACGGTGGTAGCGGCGCACGAGCTTGGTGCTCCACTTCCCCCGATGGTAGGCCTGTTTGGCGAGGCTCTCGAGATCCGGCTTCATTACGGTGGATTCTCACCCGGAATCGCAGCAGTTGGCAACTCCGGTTCGGGGTTCGTGCATGGCTCACGCCCAAAGCCGGGCACATGGCTTAAGGGCTGCGGAAGATCAGCATTGATGGGATCAGATGAGGCCCCCCTCTGGACAGTGATTGAGGACAATGGAAGCCGTGGAATCGCGGTGCTCGCCGGGTGAACATTGCCGCCATGTCCATCAGCAATCCCATCGCCGCCGATCCCGCCTCAAGTCCACACGGTCTACCTGTCGAGACCGAATCACCGGACCTTCATGGCAACACGGCTGAAGGAACGAGCGACAGTGAAAGCAGTCAGGCGAAGTCTGTAGAGCCGTCCTCGATGCAGGACTTGGCCATGGAGGCGCTTGACGACATTGGGAAACATTTCATCGGAACAAACCCGCCCCACGGCCTTTCCACCGGTTTGGTGGGCCTTGATGCCATCACCGGCGGATTGCAGCCGGGGCAGTTTGGGGTGATTGCAGGACGCCCGGCGATGGGGAAAACGGCCTTTGTCATGCAAACCGCTTTGCACGTTTCGATTGGTCTGAAAAAGACGGTGGTCGTTTTTAGTTTGCAGTCCACCGCGCAGAAGCTTTCCCAGCGTTTGCTGTATTCCATCGCGGGAGTTCCTGAGATAAAGATCCGATCGCGTATTGTTGACAGAAGCGATAGCGCCCAGATTTTCCGCGCCGCCGAAATGCTGGCGGACTCCCGGATGCTGATCGATGACGATTCCGGACTGAGTGTTTTCGAGTTGCGTGACCGGGTGCGCCACTGGAAGACCCTCCACGATGTCCAGCTTGTCGTCGTGGACAAAATGGCGTGTTTGGAATCAGGAACGCGCATCGGGAGTCCCCCACATCAGTTCTTTTTCGACGAAGTGACATGGAACTTGAAAGCCATGGCGAGGGAATTGAAGATTCCGGTGCTGGGTGTGGCGGAACTCAATCGTAAACCGGACGAGCGGCTGGGCATGGACAAAGGCTGGCCACGACTGAAGGATCTCCGCAAAAGGAAAGCGATCGTTGGCCTGGCAGATTTCGTCGCGGTGCTGGTGCGGGAGTCCTATTACGCCGAAAACAAGAGGGAGCGAAAAAAATGCGGCGGCCGCTCGCACTTGCTGCTGTTCAAAGACGCGAACTGCAGACCGGAAATTCTCCCGCTCTTTTTCAATCAGAAATATTGTCGCTTCCAAGAGCCCCTCCTCCGTGAATGAGAGAAGGGGGCCGCACATTCACCGACCCTCCACAGTAGATTCTCTCTTCCTCTGTTATGCGCAATTTTTCAAACGCACAGAAATATGAGGCTGCCGACCAAATACGAACCCGCTCTCGTCCGCGCCCCCATTTCACTGAGGGTGCGGAAGCGCGGTGGGCGGCCACTGTGTGCCCGGACGATCCCGTCCTCACACAACGCGTGGCTGAGGAATGCGGGGTTCAGGCCAGGGTCGGAAGAAAAGGTGTGCGAGTGAAATATTGGGGCGGGGTCAATCCCGTGATCGAGATTTAGGTTTGAGATGACGAGCCGGTGAAGCTTTCCGGGCGTGCGCTTCTGGTTGCCGTGCGGGAAGCATTGAAATCACCTGGCCCGGCGGGCTCTTCTAATCCGTTCGTCGAGGCAAACGATATCTATTATTAGGCTACTCGCTTTTGAATCCCGCATGGAAAAATTTTCTTCCATCCGGCAGTTGAAGATAGGAGTCGGAATTGCAGCACAACTCGCATGTCGCATGCTTGTGAGTGGAGAACATTTTTTTCCAAAGTTGCCAAACATCTTCATCGTGATCGTGATCGGTGCAAACAAACAGTCCCGGAACATCAAAATCGCGGTGTGGCGGAGGAGGCTCATTGAAAAATTTGTAAAGAGGATCCCAACACCCTTCAGGGTTAAACATAAATGATTGCTGGCTTTGCCACCAAACAATCAGCTCGTTCTCGGAAAACGGAGAAAACCAGAAAATTCCGTTCTCTGGTGGATCGCAAATGCGCAGAACGAGTGTTCCCTCATGACTGGCGATTTCTTTCTGGATTTCAGCAACGTTCAGATTCTCAAATCGCGTGGCCATTTCCATACCAAAGATCATACATGGAAGATGACCCGCCGCAATCGCGCTCCACCGTTCGAGATATTGGTTTGGAAATCGCAGAGCTGGCTGAAAATGCCACATGAAGGAGGTGTGCCAGAGTCATGTCGATTCCCTCCCGGTGTTTGGCGTTCAGAGCAATGACATGCGAGGTAGGCTTTTTTTAGCAACCAAGACTTTTTATGTCCGCTAAACCGGCAGGTTCTTACCTGCCAAAAGGAGTACAATAATGACTAAAATCATTAATCGCCTGCATGGCGAAATGTTGGAGTTGGAAGACGTCTTGATTGAAAAAGGAAAGGAAGACGGTATTGGATACGCAAAAAATGCGAAGTATCTTGAGCTGAGGCTAATCGAGAAAATGGTCGATAGTCTCAGAGACTTCCAAGCAGCAGAGGTCGATGCCAACACGTTGGCAACAACGGCCTGCGATGCGGATAGATCAGATCAAGAGACCTGGGAGTGGATTGATACCAATCTCTCCAAACGGTGGTTTGATGAAGAGCCCTACATTTGGGGTTTCATATACGGAATTCAGGAGATCCTTGAAAAAGTCGCCGCGTCGAACGGGATTGATTCGAATATCTCTTAAACCTTAACAAGCCCGGCGGGAATACCCCGCCGGGCTCACTTTTTTAAGCCTGCCGCGTGATGATCACGCGGCAGGCTTTTTTGTTTTCATGATGATCTGGCGAAAGGTGCTGGTCATAGAAAATCAAGATCTACAATCAATGGCGTGGTCACTGATCGCTTTCCACTCAGTCGACATGGCGAAGAACGTGACCAAAGCTCATAAAATCTGGGAAGACACTCCCGGCAAGAAGGGCCAGAAGCACGGCGTTAGCAACGTCCGCACCGTCCATCTTCCGCCGAAGAAATCTCTGAGCGGATGGAGTATCGAGAAATACCGTGGGCGATGGGACCTCATTACCGACCACCTCGACGACAAGCCTAACCCGCAGGGTGACGCCCCAGCGACAGACTAATTCACCTCCTGAGACAGCAACTGGAACGTTTAGCGTTTACGCTTCAGAAGCTCCGAAACCTTGTCCAACAAGTCAGAGATTTCGGCAAACCGGGGAAGACTTGCCGCCGCCAACTTAAATTTTCGAAGAGCCTCGAAACTCTTTTCTCGCGCGATTTCATCCGTAGCATTCTTAACCCGTTTCGACTGCTTGCCCTTTGTCGCCGGCCGGCGCTCTTGGGGCGGCAACGACTTCTGGTACTTGGCCACCTCGGTTGTGACAAATTCAGTAGTGAGTTCTGAGGGAGCCCTGTCAGTGGTGAGATTTTTCCAAAAGGGGATGTGATGTTCCTCAGATAGCTTGTTGATGATGGGGCGTATCTGGCTTTCGCGAAGCGGTTTAGGTATGGTTGGACTTTGGGTATCCAACTTGGATACAAATCCTCCAGCGGCCGCCAACCGATACGCGTGTTGTTTTTGATACGAAAACCGTGCCTGCGCGTATTCTTCAAAAGATTCGTAGTTCGCTTTCCAGAGTAATCCGTCTTTGTAGGTACGGATTTCGTGGAGTGCCTTTGCGAATTCCATCATTCCGCTCTCGACGCGACTCTCAAGTCGCTGGAGGTGCTTTTGATCGCTGGGTGACAGGTTCGCTACGACCTGCATTTCAAGTTCAAGGATTGGACTGGGCATTTGATTATTTCCACTTTGCGGCGCGGATTCCTGGCCACGCACTGATTCTCTCTTCTGGGTTGTGCCAATAATTGATCCACGGTTCGACACTTTCTCTCCATTGCCTGCTGGCCTCGGCTTCTTTTCTTGGCGGAAGCGTCGAGCACTGAAACTCTCGTTCGTAAGCTTCGGTTTTCATCTTCATGAAGCCTGCCCGGCTTGCCAGGTCCTCGTCGGGCCACAGATGAAGGACCCCATCAGGAATCTTCAATTCCCTGGCAATTTTTTCAACCAGGGTCAGTTGGTCGAACGCATATTCGCGCCACCGGGATCGGGTCTCGAAAACTTCCCCGCGAATTGGTCGTCCCACTTCTCGGGCTTTTGCCTGAATTCTCGCGACGTTTTCAGCTCGTAGGTTGATCGGTTCATGGAAAATGGTCAGCGGCTTCAATTTGGCGAGAGTGGTGAGGAGCGTCTTTAGCTCTTTTTCCCCTTCATCGGGAAGGGTGGGGGCCATTGCCACAAAAATGTGTAGGCCGGCCTTCTTGGCGAGCTCCAGCGTTTGCAGCTTCACTTGAGGACCGGGTGCGCCGGGTTCGTAGATTTGGCTCAGCTTGTCATCAAGAGTGGGGAGGCTCATCCCGAACATCAGTCTATTGCCGAATCGCTTGTAGAGATCGAAATCTTTCTTGGCCTTTGGTGAGCGGGTCAGAATCCGGACGTTCAGATCGGACTCCTTCAATATCATCTCAAGCGCGTTTCGCACCAATGCTTCTCCTGCGGCATTGAGAAGCTTCGCTTTCTCTGGATTTCCGGGGATGGAAAATTGCTGGTAGGGGTCGGTTGTCGTGCACAGCATGATTGCCCGATTGCTGTCTGGGGCGACCTCTGTGCTCTTTTGCGCCCGAGTTAGACTTCGTCGAAATTCGTCTGCGTCCCAACTTCGCAGGAGGCTGTATTCACCCCAGTGGTGATCGCCCCAATGTTTGCCAGCCAGTCTCTCCTTTTTCCATTGTGCCGGGATCGAGGCTTTTCCCTCCAAATCAATCTCTCGCTTGATTGTGGTGGTATTGGGAACGTAACAGAAGCTGCATCCGTGTAGGCACCCGGTCGAAATGTTGTAGCTCCAATTTGAGAGCGATTTGAATTTGAAATTATTTGGAGCGATCGAGGCGGTAGTGGACAATTGCTCGAGCACTCGGGAGGGAACCGTCTTGATTGCCATTCAGTTCGTATAATTGCAGTGCTTGGTTTCGGCAATCTTGAATAATTCTGTGAGGGCTCATGGATAGCCGGTGCCCCAGTCATTCCCGATACCGTGGGTGGTGCGCCCATCGTGGTCACGGATTTACTGATGAACACGGATCTGAAATCAGGCCTTCACTGCCTGATCCAGTCTGCGGTGGATAAATGAGACAAGTGTCAGCAGATCAAGAGCATCCTGTTCTTCGACGGACCACGTGATCTTGGCCCGGTGCGCGGTGGTATTCCGAAAGGATCCGAACATGCCGACGCAAAGATTCATGAGACCGTTCTGTTCACTCCGATCGGTATCAGTCTTGAGTGAATTGAATGCCAGCGCGGGAGAACCTGACTTTCCAAGGGAAAATGCCCTCGTTGAAAGATCTCCGGCGTCACCGGATAGCCCCGTTTTTTGTCGAATTTTCTCGGAGACGCTTTTTGTTGCTTCGAGCATCGCGTGAAAATAGTTCTCCTGCATCAATTCCGGGCGGCAGAACGCTAGAACGTCACAATGAACTCCTCGCCGTTCCAATTCGTTTCGTAACCGACTCGCTCGCGCCCTGGCCTCGTCAATCGTGGACGCGGGCGTGACCGCCGAGAACTTCCCGCTTGGGTGCAATTCAAAGCCCCGGAAGGAGAGAAGCTGGTTAATCCCTTCGCGCAGCGTTTCAAACTCTGAAGGACGACTCACAAACCGGCGCGGTGAAAGAAACATCTGGATCAACTTCATAGTATAATTTCCGGTCTGATTTTGAGTCTGGGAAACAGCAAACACATTTAAAATTCTTTTCCATTTCGAGAGACCGCCCATGTCCGCGGATTCTTCGAGGCCAATATCCCGGAAAAGTGGACCCAATTCGGCATGGATTGCGGCGGATTCCAATACTTGCGCTACCGCTTTTAGATCTGCTTCGGAAAACGGTGTTGCGGTCTTCAATGTGCGATCTTCTCCTCGTTCAGCGGCGGCAGCGATTTCACGATGCGCATGGTTTCGATGCTCACGCGGACAACGCGCTTTAACAGGTCGAGGATGTAGCGTGGATTGTCATGCTCCCGGCACCAGTCGTTGGGATCATTTTTGATCCGGCTCGTCTTGTCGATGGTTACCTGGTAGCGATCAAGAAGCCACTCGATGGCTGGCTTGCCATTCACAATGTAGTCGTACGCTTCTAGCGGAATATTCGACAGAGTTACGTGGGAATTGAAGATGATAGTGGATTTGTCGACTTGCTTCTCTTTACGTCCAAATGCCATTTTCGAAACCTGAAACTGCTTCTCTGGGTCCAGTCCAAGCTGCGAAGAGTGCTCATTTACCGGCCACGGTTTCACTGTCTCGTAATTGAGATGCAATTCGGCCAGTGCTCGCCCGGCTGTACGGAAACGCGTAAAATCACCCGCTTCCTTTGTGAATGGAAGACGGGGCAGCATTTTCTTCAAGTCGCTCGCAAAGCGTTCACGATACTCTGGGGAATGAAGGACACCATACACGTAATAGAAAATATCTTCCTTGCCGACCTTCGGTCCATACGCCGCGCGGAAATTACCCAGCCCTGACTCATCAAGCGGGCTCCGCCCGAGGCCCTCGCGGGCCTCCCGCCGAGCCCGTGTCTTTGCCATCAAGCCCCGTCCGCAAATCGAAAAACTCCCGTTCCCATCGCGAAAAAACACCCTTCATCCTCACATTTTATCTCGCCGGAATCCTCCTCGATTATCGTGACGGGCTACATCAATAATAGGTTATAAAATTATCTGCACAGAAGAATTGCGCCCAAAAATCAGAGGTTTTTGATTTGAATGTGAATAAGTTAGATCAAAGGAAGAAATCCCGCAGAAATAGCCGGAAATCGTGAGTTTTTTTGGGCTGAAAAATAGGGTGTTTTTAGCCTCTTAAAAAATGCGCACTTTCCGGACAGGCCCTACTTGGCTGAAGCGAGCCTTTGAGTTGGGACAAAAGCGCGAAGAGCTTCTGCTGAAGCACCGCGATTGGGCGGGGCCGGACGAGGGACTCTATGCCTTCACCAACGATAGAGGATTGCGTCAATGGCACGCGGCGGTGAAAGCGGAACTTGGCGTAGAGATTCCGACGGCGCTGACAAAGGAGAAGCTTCAGGCAGCTGATTGAAACCGAACGACGAGACAATCCTCATTCGACGGCTGATGTTCTTTGGCTTGTGGGTTTGTGCGGATTAAGCAGTTTTTAACTGCCCCGGTTTCTTTAACCGATCTCGTTTCACCTTTTCGGCAACCAGCGAACCGCGTCGATGATGACGAAGCCGTCCGTATCGCGATTTGAAATCGTTGCTTTGCCTGTCTTCTCAAATCGAAATGTCCCA
>Ga0209702_10006434_pt1 | contig 15088 bp, 20 predicted proteins | sample FRY01_FD_187210 | JGI IMG/M metagenome (GOLD analysis project Ga0209702, IMG submission 187210) | Freshwater microbial communities from Lake Fryxell liftoff mats and glacier meltwater in Antarctica - FRY-01 (SPAdes) (version 2) | ecosystem: Environmental > Aquatic > Freshwater > Ice > Glacier... | reverse complement strand
ATTGGCATTGCCCAAGGTAAGGCTTTCCGCCGTAGAGATGGAGATCGCAAATGCGCCGTCCGGTGTCTTTGCCGGGTGGCTGGGATTGGTGCGGGCAGGTTGTCATACGGACACGACTTCAAACAGTATGAACTGAGCACACTCCATGTCCGAAGGTCTCCGATATAGGCCCAAGGGAGAACTTACTAAATCACCACATGAAGGAAGCTTAGACCTATACTCACCCCAGAAATATTCTGGCGAGCCTGGCCCGGAATCAAAATTTCCCCCGTAACACGTCCACAGTAAGTTGCCTGTGTTAAACCCTGTGTTAAACCGGATGAATCCCTGCCAGGCGTTTTCCCATCGGCACAATGACACCCTATGCACCAGCACCGACTCAAGAACCTCTTCTTCCTCCAACAAATTAATCTGATAAGTCGCCGCAAACTGATCCTCGATTGCATTGTCTCCCGGAGTCAGGTTGCCGTCTCCAGTGATGAGGCAAGATTGAGTTGTTCGTGTTCCCCCGATGTATCTTGCCCATTTGGGAGTCTCGAAAATAACGCCGTCAGTCGTGTCTCCATAGCCCGTGCCTGAGCGAGACAAGCTGCCGACCCCAAGAAGGGTGATTGCGTCCGGCAAATCCGCCGCAACTAAGTCACCAGCGGCCAAAGCTGTCGCCGAATACATGCAGCAACCTCCGCAGCACTCACAAGAAACCTTCCCGTCTTTCAGGATAACCTTTCCTTCCGATAACTTGATCGTCGCCATAGCCTAGCAAGCCTCTGTCTCTATCCACTGGATTTCCCCATCAACGATTCCCAAAACATGCGTCCCCGTTGTCGGCCCTTGCAGCTTCCTTGCATTGTGGCCGTTCTTGCCTGAGACTTCTTCCGTGAGCGCGTCGGGAAGCTGCAATGTCGCAAAGACGAAGTTTTTCATAAGGTCCCCTGCCGATATTTGCATGGGTGCGCCTCCGCTTGGCCCTATCGGTTGACGAGCTTTCGCTTCAAAATCTATGGGAGGTTCGGATGGCATTTTTTATGGGTTGATTCCGTAACTCGCATACGTGGTTGAGTATTCCTCCCAGGCTCCGTAATTCGTGCGAGATATATTGCTGGCTACCCAGCCGCGCGGGTAAAAACGTGTTTGTCTTAAGATGCCATCAACAATATATAGTTGAGTGATCCCGGCAGGCTCCGATGGGATAATTGGTACAAACAAGGCTCCAGCACGAACCACCCCGGTGCTAACGATAATTTTTGTTTTTAAGAGCAGTCTTCCCAAGCTATGCGGTCGGTCAGAAATTATCCTCTCCGAAACCACATCAGTCTGCTTGTCGGTGCTCCGCCCATAGGCGGACACAAGGTAGGCCGTATGCGATGCAGAGCGGGTTTCCTGAGTCGCAGGGAAAATATAAAGCCCATCAAACGCAGGTGTATTGTCTGCCGGAAGAATGTTGCCCACCTCAACCTTGTCCCGATGGTTGTCGGTTGCCCTCCCAATCGCGCTGCGTTGCACCAGCACCAAGCCGGAAGGAAAAGTCGAAACTCGGATGTCAGGCTGCCAGACAAGGGCGGATGTGCCGTGGTAATTCATGCCGTTAATGCGCTAGTGGGAAGTTTAAGCTCGAGCTTTTCCATGAGCGTTTTGATCGAGGTGACAAGCTTAACCATGGGATCGACTGGCTCGGGCTTTTTGCCTTTCTCTGCTCCTGCTGTTTTTTTCTCTTCGGCTTGTTTATTTTTCTCAGATTCACTCTTCATCGAATCCATCCGGGCGTCGAGTTCTTCCCTTAGGGTTCCGCCCTTTGTCCGGTCGGCCAATGGGATTAACCGCTCAGCGTCAATTTGCTTTTGCCTTGCGGACTTCCCGATGTTTATGCTTTTAGTTTTTTTCGGCTGGCGACGAATTGACGGTTGATTTGCTTCCACCTTATCAACGAGATCAGCACCTCCGGCTCTGACGCCGCCGCCACCCGATTCCGTTGCTTTTGGGCCATCGGAAGCCCCGACAGCACCCTCCGATGTTGTTTTCAGATCGGCCACTTGATCGGACAAAGATTTGCCCGCCCCGCTACTTAGATCAACTCCACCAGTCGATGAGATGTCTGCAAAATTTGCAGCAATCTTGTCTGATGCGCCAACGGCAGCACCCAAACTTGCGCTAAATTCCCCGGCCAATGTCAAGCTGGCCGATTCCACATTGCTGAGAATCTCAACCCACACGCCGCCAAGCTCTGCCGCAGGGGTGTTTATTGACTGCATCTTTTTTCGCAACGCTTCCGCCTCTTCTTCCAAGCCGGAAAATAGGGGAACGGTCGTTTTCAACGCCGACGCGAATGACTCGGGAAATTCTTTTCCGGCCGCCGTGAACTGTTCTCCAATTCTCTTGCCCGCGCCAGTGAGAGAATCCTGAATTTTGTTCGCTGCGGTGTTTGCATCATTTGCTGCAATATTCAGTTGGCGCGACAATCCCTCCGTCAAAACAGACCCGGCAAATGCCTGCGCAAGGCCTCTTGATATTGCGGACACAATCTTGTTTGCCGCGAAATCAAAAAAGCCTAGCAATGTTTGCGCCAAGGCCCCATCTAGCGCAAAGATTGCGCCCATGAATTTCCCGGCAGCACTAAAGGCCGCAGTAATATTTGCATAAATTTGATTGGCAGTTTCCTTTGCTTGGAGCGAGATCGCCGAAAATGCCAAGCTGAACGCCAAGCCAAGATCGCCCGCCTTGATTGCATTGGTTGCCGCGCCGAAGCCTTCCATCGCCGTCGTTGCGCCGATAAATGCTTTCGCAAGGTCGCTTCCGATCTTCGCCGCGTCAATCCGTGACAGTGCCTCAGTGATAAAGTCGAGAGCGGGAACGATCTTCGTGAGTATGCCTGCCGCAAACTCAACAAATTTTCCCTTAATCACATTGATCTTGTCAGAGACTGCATCGAAAGCATTCGCGTTTTCGTTCATGATCGAAACCATGCTTCCAAGTTGCGCGGACGCGGTTGACATAGTGCCGCCAAAGTCGCGGAAAAGCGGAAGCAATGCACCTCCAGACCTGCCGAAAATAGCCATCGCAATCGCCGCTCGTTCTGCCGGATCGGGAATCGCGGAAATGGCCGCGCCGATCCGCTTGAATTGTTCATCTGGAGTGAGCTTTTTCAGCATCTCCATGCTCAAGCCAATTTGCGCAAAAACCTTATTCACGGGCTCACCTTTCTCATTGACTTCGGCAATGGCCTTTTGCATTTTATTGAGCGTCGTGGCAACGTCATTTGCACTGAGCCCGGTGTTCTGAAAGGCCCGCTCGAGAAGCAGCACTTCCCCGGCAAGAATTCCCGTTCTGCTCGCGGTGTCTGAAAGTCGCCCGCCCATGTCGAGAGCGTCAACGAATGATCCAATCGTTCCGGTGATGCCCTTGAATACGGCCATGACCGCGCCTAAGCCTATCGCAAGGCCCGCCCCGGCTTTAATCATGCTGCCGAAGGAATTCCCCACGGCGGATGCGGACTTACCCGCCGCAACCCCGGTGTTGCCGAGGTCGCCGTTGAACTTTTTGAGAGAGCTTGCGAGCCCCTCATCCTTCGCGCCGAATGTGACTGTTACGTCGCTCATTTTAATCCAGCCTCTTTTTTCTTGGTTGCGCGAATTGCAATATCCAGCATCTTCACGAATTTCCCGCGTGCGATATTGCCCGCAATGGTTTGTGCTTTTTTAGACAACAATTTGTCGACATAATTTAGCTTATTCGTGACGCCAATTTTGAAGCTCATTCCAGCGAGTGATTTCTCATCTACGGTGGCCACAGCCTTCCCCATATTGCGAGTCACCCATCCAGGAATTCCGCGCATTGGTTGACGCACATCGGCCTTGACGAGTGACGCGGCGACAGCCCAGCCAGCCTTGGCAAGTCCGACTTTCTTTTGCAGTTCTTTGACTAGCCGATTGCGAACGCTAATTTTCACGACGGCTTTTTGGTTTGATGGTAACTCCCGCCCCTTGCTATATCTCTTGTTGGCCTTGTGGAAGGCTCGCACCGCCCCGATGTCTGCAAGGATGTCATTACTCGGCGTCGTCAGAAAATCCTCCCCGCCTTTTTTCGCGATGAACATTTTATCGACGTGCTGATTCCACCATTTAGGATTGAGCGCGGTGAAGATTTTCGATACGTCTTTTCCAATGCGACCTTCTCCATGTGCCTTTTGTTTCGGCCAGGTCATTGCAGCAAGCTCAACGCACAGAAGCCGCGCCCCATTGCGGACAAGCTGCCCGACTTCCTTCCCGACCACGGTTTCGTATTGCTTCATTTTCTTTTGAAGCATCTTTGAATCAATCGTGATGTGAGCCTTCGCCGCCATGATATTTAGAGGCTGTCAATTTCTCTCTGCCTTGCGGACGCCCAGTAAAGCGACCGCCCTGCTATCGAGGCATGATAGTCGAGAAGGTGGAACCCGGCAGTGATGGGAAGTTCGTGCATAATAAATTCAAAGCTCCAGCCGGTTTTCTCCGCAATGTTGGCGACATATCCTGCCAGCCAATGAGGAGACCAGACTACTTTGCCCGTCTCTTTTTTTTTCCGTCGTTATTAGTGCCAGTGCAAATCTTTTCCCAATCGGATAAGCTCGCCTTGATGTCATCGGCACGTCCGAGGAGATCGGAAGGGACGACGATTTCGAGGTAGTCCAGAACGAGATCGCGGAAGCCGGATTCGTTAAAACTCGCATGAAGTGCGTCGCGATAATGCTCTTGATCCTTCGAGTGGATTAGGACATATGCCGCGATGTCGAACATCCCTGCCGTGCCGGAGAGCAGGCCGTTCTTTGTGCGATAGAGAGCATCAGCCGTAGCTGCGTTCATTGGCCGTAAGCCTTTGGGAGCTTGTCCTACAAAGGATTTGCTAAGGGCTTCCTTACGGTCGTCGTCCTCTGGGTCAATGGCAAGGTCAGTTTCGATTTCGGTGATTTCTTTTTCAGTCATTTTTTTGTTACGAGTTGAGATGTATGCGGATTGCTTCCTTTGGTGTGCCTTCGCGGAAAATAACTTGCCGCCCTGCGATGGTGCGGGTGACTTGCGGGCTTCGTTGCATTCCCGTTTTGAGCAGAACTCCGCGATTGCCGAGTGCGGCTCGGGCAGCATCGAGCGCAATGATTGCGTATTCCTCAGGCGTTACCCCGCGAGCGGCGATGATGTTATCGACGAGTTCGGTGAGATTGTGCTTAGCACGTCCCTCCCATAGAGCGGAAGCCTCTGCGCAAGTGATGCCATGCGCTGCGTCGGAAAGAGTGAAAACAAGATCGCGCTTGCCGTTTTGCTCAACCTGGTCAACGTCTATGACTTCCGCCCCAAGCGTGGCAAATGCAGCTGCGCATTTGATGTTTTTCGTTACGTGGAATGGTTTCAATTAGGTGCCGGACTCGATTAAGTCTCGGTGCTTGGATAGCGCGTGGCGGAAAGCGAAAACTTCTCGTATCCGTTATTCGTGCGGCTCTGCTCGTAGCTAGTCGGGTACCAGGTTCCCGTAGGTGCGCCGGTCAAAGCAATGGTCGTGCCAATCGTTACCGATGGCGTTCCGTTGGTCGTGCCGGACACTGACAGCGTTTCGGTTGCACCGAAAAAGGCGACTCCAACAATATCGCCATCGTTATCCGCAACGGTTGCGGATTCAGCCGCTTTGGCGTGGGACGTCCCCTCGATGATGAAGGTGGCAAAAGTGATAGCTGTGCCGAAGGCGATGGATGCGGCATTGCCCGAGGATTTGATGATAGTTGCGGCCATACCTGCCGCGAGATGTCAAATCAGATTCCGGCAACCAGCGTCGCGTGGGCGAAAATCGTGATGCTCCGAGAGCGAGTCCAAATCTCGCCGTCAAGATCGGAGGTCGAGGCGTCGGATAGAACGCCATCAATTACGATGTCCCCGTCGGTGATGGCTTCGCGGACGTAATCAGGAAAAAGCGCGTTATCTAAATCCGCACTGCCGGATTTCAATAGGGCCTTGCTCCCCTCTCCTGCCGCTTCAAGCATGAGAGTCACAGTCACTTTGTATCGGCTGGCAACGTGCAAGATTTCCTCGCCGTCGTCCACGACTTCCACGACGCAGCGCGGGAGCCCGATTACTTCCGAGTTAAGGTTTTCGGCTACGGCAAAATGGAGAATCTGGTCGGCCAGGTAATCAACCAGATTTTCTTTGAGTTGTTCGGCGAGGGAAATCATTTTGTGGAGCCGGTGGGGCGGAGGTCGAACGAGTGGCGGTTCCCGCCGAGACTCGTTACATTGTTAACACGGTAATTTTTCCCCTCGATAATTGCGAGAGCATGGACGGCGGGCGGGTCTCCTTGGATTTGCGCTTTCAATTCGCCGGACTCCTCGAATCCGCCAGAGGCATTTTCAAGCGCGTCCATTTCGCGCACCAGCAAACGAACGGCTTTGCCGGAAATCATCGCGTCCCGGCCATACAATCCAGCCTCGGAATCAAATGCTTTGCGCTGAAATGCGGCTAGTCCGGTCATGGCAATGCGAGGCTGTCAATTCCGTGATCGTAATAATGCAGCACCTTCGGAATGTGAATCTCGTTCTTCGCCAAGACTGCGGCTTGCTCAACCCAATCAGCATCTTCACCCCAATTCTTTTCCGAGAAAACGCACTGCTGCGCAAGCTCCCGCCTCCACGCGCATACGTGCCAGGGAAATCGTTTTGTGACTCCGCCAGGGTTGAACGGCTCGTTGGCGTTTTTGATGGAGAAATCCACGATTGAATTTTGGCCGTTCCATATGGCATCCTGGCGAAACGAAATGACAGAAACGTCACGCTCTGCGGCCTTGGTGATTTCGGTAATGTAATCGTTGCTGATGTCGTCGTCATCATCGCAGAACGCGACATACTTGCCGCGGGCGAGGCTCAACACTCCGTTGCGCTTTGCTCCAATAGTGCGATTGCGGTCGTCGCCGAAATAGATGACTTCCGCTTTGCCGTTGTTAATGCGCGCCAGACCGGCAAGAAGCGATGCGAGTTTTACGGCCCGCTCGGGGACGGTGGGAATGAGGATTGAGAGTAGAGGTGTCATTTTTTGATCCAGCAACGGTTTGATGTAGCGGCGACTTCAAAGGCTTCGTCCACTGCCTGCTTGACGGGGGGGTGAGGGTAGTCGTGTCCGGCGAATATCCCGCCCGGCTTGAGCTTCGGGAGCCATGCTGCGATGTCTGCCTTCACCGGTTCGTATTCGTGCGCCGCGTCGATAAACACGCCGTCAATCGCGCCGTCATCAAAGCGACTTGCCGCCTTAACAGAATCAGACTCGATGATGGTAATCATGTCATCCACGCGGGCAGCGAATATATTCGCTTCAAATTCCGACCGTATGCTTCCGCCAAGCCTATGCACTTCGGCAACGTGCGCCGGTTGGTCTTGCTCGCCCTTAAACGTATCCACGGCGAAGAGCTTGACGTTGTGCTTGCTGAGATTCTGCAACTCTTGCGCGAGGTGGATTATGCTCTGCCCTTTCCAGGCACCGATTTCGACGAACGAATCCCCGTCATTGAGTCGTGTTGCAATGGTTGTGTAAAAATCCCGATAATCACACCAGCCTTGAACGTCGTGGCTGGTTATGATCCCCGCCGTGATCCGATCAAATACAGCCTGGCCCCGCTTGTATGCTGCATCGCTATTTTGCTCGGAGTATGTCGCGTCCATCGGCTCTCCGGTGAAGATCGGGTGTCGATGTTCAAAGACTAAATCTTGCGCCGGAATTACTACGCCATCAGCGTATGCCTGCGCGGTGAAATAATTATCAGAAAACACACCAGTGAATTCTGGGTGAAACATCCAGCCTTGGTGATCGTATCGTTTACGGGTCAAGATCGCCATGCAAAGCAGGTCGTCCTTTCTGTGCCCGTCACTGATAGCTAGGACCTGAGACTTGGTAGCGTCGAGCCGCGTTCGGATTTCCTCGTCCCAATGCAGAGGCGGCAGCCAGTCGTCTGACATTTGCACAAGGATGCTCCCGTTCGCCGCCTTTGCTGCCGCATTCCACGCCGCCACACATCCGCCATTTCCAGCCAGCGCAACAGATTTGAATCGGCTCAACGGATACGACTCCTCATCACTCAGATCAAAGGCAAAAATATGCTCAATGCGGTCGGGATGCTTCGCCCGGTCGAGCCATGCTTGCCGCGCCTGGGAAGCCCTAGCGGGCCGTCCGCGCGTAGCATGGCACAAGGTGATGTCGCCGCCTGCCAGCACCCACTCGTTAAATTCCTCAACGTCTGCGCGTTTGGATTGGCTGGTCATCCGCATGGCTTGCCGGTGCAGGCTTCGCGCAAAGCTGCCGTAAAACTGGCCGCGTGTGTTCCAAGCCGCTTGTTCGGGGAACGGGCAAGCCAAACAAATCCGCGCGTAGGCTAGAGCCTTCTCCCGGTCGCCGCATGTTAGCTCAAGATTCGCCAATTCATACCACGCCTCAGCGCGGCCTGGAGCGACTTGCGTTGCCTGATGCAAGAATGATGCGGTGGTTGCGGGGTCGTCCGGCATTTGCGATATTTGCAGATAAACTTCATATCGCTCAACCGCGCCAGCTTCGGGATGCGCAAGGAATTGTTGCGCGATTTTAAGGGCTTCCGGCTTGCGGTCAGGAGTCGCCGCAAGTTCGCCAAACAAGTAAAATAAATGTCCGTGGCTGCGAAGGCTTGGGTCGAGATGCTCGAGGATGCGGAGATTCCTTTCTCGTCCAGGGGTGCGAGTTGCGAGTGGAGAATGAACCCATCGGATCTTGTCGGTGATTGCAGATTTGAGAACGGGCTTGTCGGCCCCGGTCATACACTCATGCAATGCGCCGTCCCATTTGGCTACTCCACGCCGTGCCGCCCGCTCTCGCAGGTTGTGGGCGATTCGCTGGTCTGGCACAACGTAAGGGCATTGCAGCAAATCGAAATCAGGCGGCAACACTTCCAGCATCTCGTGCATTTTTTCAATGCCTTCGCTGAGATCGTCCATGTCCGCCCAGACGATCCAGTCGCCGGTTGCCATGTTCCAAGCTTTTTGTCGGGCCGCTGCGAAATTGTCCACATGCGGCCAGTCGGGGATCGCGTTAAAGTATTCGCCGGTGATGCAGCCTCGCGCCTTGGCTATGTCGATAGTGTCGTCCGGTTCGAGCGTGCCGATTGCGCGGACAATAATTAGCTCGTCAAAATGCGGCTGGAAGTGGTCGAGAAACCGATTGATTTCGTTCTGGCAATTTCCGGTGATGCAGGCGAGAGAGATTTTCATTTAGGTTACAAATAGAGAACCCGCCACCCATAACAGGTGGCGGGTGAATGAACAACACCAATCCGTGAAAATTAATCCGTGCGCTGGATTAATCCAAGTCCAAGGCTCAGACCCACGGCAGAACCGAACAAGCACTCCATTGCGGAGTAAAGTTTGCCGGTGGCGGGCTCGAAGTATTCGCGGTATCCCATCGAGATTCCAGACTCGTCATCAGTCAAGACTTCAAACTTGTCGTAGGCTTCGGGCCGTTGCGGTTGCAAGCTGCGGACGGCGATGGCGAGAGCGTCGGGGTGGACGAGCAAGCCGACCAGCGAAATTCCGTTGATCGGAAGGACGTTGGTTTCATGGACCGACATGCCGAGAACTCGGGGGAGCTTGGCTTCGCGGACGGCTTCACTGCCGCCGTATTGAAACGCTTGGGTCATGTTGGCGTCGGCCAGGAGGGAAGCGTAGGCGTCAGCGTTGAGGATAACGCTCTCGGGCATCACGTCCCGCTTGATAACGACGGTGCGCCCGGTCCGAATGGCCGCAAGCGAAACCTGCGCAATGACAGCCGACACAACGCCGAGGCCGTAGTTGACGGTCGTGAAGTTTGCGAACAGGTCTTGCAGCACCATTTTAGCAAGCGACTTTGCTTGTTGGCGGGCAAAGTTAATCATGATCGCTGGGCTCTGGTTGGCCGCTTGGATGTCGGTGATGTCAGCGGTGACATAACGATGCTTGTCTAAGTTGACGGTAATCGAGTTGATCGTTCCGCCGCCAGCTTCGTAAGGACGGCTGGAATTAGCCGCATACGAGAAGGTCGTGGAGGTCAACGCTTCAACGCGAGGGACGATGATCGCCGAACCCTTTTGCGCGGTGACTCCCGAAAAGGAACGGGAGAATGCGGTGAGAGGTTGCAGCGTGGCAACAAAAGCTTGGAGGGCTTCCTGAAGGAAGATTGATTGGGTGTAGTTGATGGTGGCCATGATGTTTTTTTTTAAGGTTCGAGAGCGTGTGCCAAATTAGTTTTTGAGTTCCTGTTTGAGCGCGGCTGCGTTCTTGCGGTAAAATTCGGATTTCTTTTCCGGGTCGTTGATTGCGTTGAATTGCTCGGTGAGCGATTGCGTTGCAGTCTCGGAAGCGTTGACAACGGGGAGGATGCTTGCGACCGCAACGCCGAACGAACGCTCAAGGCGCATGCGGTCGGTCTTCTCCTTATCAAGCTCGGCGGTGAGAATGGAAATGCGGTTGGTCATGTCGGAGATTTTCGCAACCATCGCATCAACACTTAGTGCGGCGACAATGGCGGGTTCGACGGGAGCAACTGGCTCAACCACTGGATCAACCACTGGATCAACCACTGGATCAACCACTGGCTCCACAACGGGAGCGGGTTCAACGGGGGCGATTGGCTCAACAGCGGGATCGGGTTCAACTGCGGTAATTGGTTTCGTGACCATACCGTTTCTAAATGTGTCAAATCTGCCGCGCATTTGTGCGGGACTCAGGACAGCGACGGCGGCTGGCGTTTCGGAAATGCCGTCACAAAATCCAAGCGCGATTGCCTCAAGTGGGTTGAGCCAGGTTTCGGCTTCCAGCATCGCGTTAATTTCCGGCTCACTCATTCCGGTTTTTTTTGCGTAAACATTCACAAGCGACTTCTCGAACTTCTCCAGAAGGTCCGCGTCCTTGCGAAGATCAGCTGCGTCACCCATCGAGATTGTGCTTGCCCGGTGGACCATCATCATTGCGCCTTCGGCCATGTAGCAACGATCCGCCGCGCAGGCGATTACTGATGCCATAGATGCAGCGAGACCGTCCACCCATGCCGTGAAGCCGCCTTGATGCCGTTTCAGCGCGGAGATGATCGCCGTTCCGTCCGTGATACTTCCGCCTGGGGAGTTGAGTCGAAGGTTAATGTGACCTTTGATTCCGGCGAGGTCTTTGATGAACTCCTTGGCAGAAATACCCCACGCGCCAATTTCATCATAGAGCGTAACTTCTGCGGGCTCGTCGGTTTTTGTAGTAATGGCATACCAGTTCATACCGCCGCCGGTGGTGTCAAAGTCTCAGCATCATCAGGGGCCGGTTGCGCTGGCAGCATCGGGGCGGTTCCGGGAGCGGGGGGGAACACTTCCTCAACGGTGAGTTCTACGCCTTCCTCTGCCGCAATTTCGTCAACCATGCGTTTACGTACGGCGGCATTACGGATGATGTCTTCGGTCTCAGCTTCGCTGTCTTGTCCCAATTCGTTGAAATATCGCTGAGTGCTAAGTAAGCCCGCGCGCACAAGGTCGAGTCGCAGCTTGCCATCGCGGCCAGTGTCCACGGTGAGCCGCTGCGGGGCGATCCAGTCCGACCGCCACCAGTCATCACCGGGATATGAGAGTTCGCCGGCTTGGATGCGGTTCCAAATCCAATACCGCCAGAAGCGACGGCAAAACTGAAACTCCAAAACCTGCCGGATGTCGGAAAAGAAAACCTCAGCGTCTTGCAGGATGTGACGAGCAACGGCCCCACCAACGCCTGACATATTCCAAATGAGTTCAGGTGAAATGCCTGCCGCCCACGATATTTCTCTCACCATGAATTCCATCCACGGCGCAAAGTTTACGTTGGGCCGGTCGAAGGTGTGAGCCGATAGTTTCTCGCCAGGCTTGAGTTGCACGCTTCCGGTGCCAGCGGTAAGCCGATCAAAGGTGACTTCTTCTGTCGTGCCGCTGGTCGTCTTGCGCATGGACGAGCCAAGGCCGATATTCCCGGCGTCCTGCGACTCAATGACGATGCCGATTTTGCTGTTTAGATTTGCCGCGAGTTGCTCGTTTTCCAGCATGGTCCGCAAATCTTGGATGCGCGAGACGGACGAGCAAAGCCAAGTGACCCCGCGAAGGAATCCATATCGGTGTAACTTGCGGATGTGGATCATGTCCCCGGCGGGAACGTCGGTCACGGCCCCGCGCTGGTCGGTAGGCGAGGAAAGCACGCGATAGGCGACTGGCTTGTTGTCGTCATTAACTTTCACGCCGTCATGCCAGCCGTTCTTGTCGTCATCATTGCTCTGGTTCCCGACATATTCAGCCGTGATAAACCTAGCCATCGCGCTCCCGTTTTCGCTCTTGGCGAGTTGGGCAAAAATTTCTCCATCCGTCACCATCTGCTCAACGATCATGCGTTGCGCTTCGTAAAAATTGACGGCAGCGGATTTGTCGAAGGCGAAGGCGTCGGTGGCAACGCGGTCCTCAAAGAGCCGTTCCGCTTGCTTGTTCCATGCGCGGTCCGCTGTTCGCGCCTGTGGCACAAGCCCGTTGCCGACTGAATATCGCGAGATGCCGCGGACGATTCGTTGCGCGAGCCCGGAGTTGTTGAGAAGCCACCGGGCCGACTTCATCATCTTGATACGATCCCACGCGAGAAGCTCATGCTTCGCCTCTAAGCTGGATAGGTATATCTGCGGGCGATTGTAGGTTGGGGCCGTTTCCTCGAAGCTGCGGGCCTGGGGGTCTTTGCGCTTGCGACCTGCGCCGGGTCGTGCGCCGCCTCTCTTTGATTTAGGTTTGATTTCGTCCACGCCCTGCGCGGACTGTCAAAGCCTAGACGGTCAATGCGGAATCAGTCGCGCGTGAAAAGTCAGCGCGGACAAATACCCTGCGCGGAGCAACGGCGGTTACAACCGGCGAGATGCTGTCGAGGATGTCCCCGATGGCTACCAATAGATCGTTGGTGGACAAGATCATCACGCCGCTACTGTTCGCGCCATCAAAACCAGATGCGGTGATTTCAACGGTAGATTCACCGCGCAAATTTGCCGCCGCCGCCTTGTCGGAAATAGCCTCGATTGCGTCGAGGGTGATCTTGCCTTGAGCGTATCGGCGCAGGATGTGCCGTTTGATTCCGGTGATGTCAGCCATGCACGGAGCAGGCTGTCAAAGTCCTATGCTGCCTTGTTGCCGGAGAGCTTGGCGAGTTGTTGCGCCGCGTGTGCGATCTTGAAAAAGGCTGAACCGGGGAGGGGCCGCATGTCTCTTTGCCTAAGCGCACGTTCTTTGTTACGTGCTCTGCTTTCAGGCTTCGATAAATATGCACGTTTTCGCGCCTTGACTTCGGGCTTGGCTTCATACTCACGCATCCGCGCACGCATCAGCTTTTTGTTCTCGGGATTGGCGTAATGCGCACGCCTTTGCTCGCATCTCCGTGCCTTGACCTCATGCGCGGACAGACATGCGTGGACTCGATCCCTGGGTCTGGGTCTTAAATTGGCTTTATTCACACGCTCTCGTCTTAGCTCGCGCTTACGCGCCTTCCTTTCGGGCTTGGCGTCATACTCACGCGCCCGCGCTTTGGCTTCTGGCTTAGCCTCATTCTCACGTCTTCGTGCCCTGTTCTCGGGCTTGGCTGCATACTCTCGCAAATACGCCTTGACCTCAGGCGTAGCGGAATACCGGAGCATGTACTCGCGCTTACGCGCCTTCCTTTCGGGCTTGGCGTTATTCTCACGCCTCTGATCTCGCATTCGCGCCTTGTTCTCAGGCTTGGCGCAATACTCTCGATTGTATTCTCGCTTCTGCGCTGTTTGCTCGGCCGTGTAAACCCGCTTCCTCATTCCATCTCAACCAAGATGCGGGCAATCTGCGTGGCGGTAAGCTCGCATCCCCGATTGAAAATGCACTTGCGCCCGCGAACGGTGTAGGGGTTGGTCACGTGCTCAATCGGAGCCATGATGCGGGCGTCCTGCGCCTTGGATGTGATGTATGCTTTCTGGCCGCCAGCGTCACGAGTGATCGTATCATCAAAAACTTGCCGACATTGCGACGGGGTAAGGTTGGCCGCCGAGACTTTCAGCGTTTCGGTTTTGCCGTTGTTCTCAATGATAACGTCAACGCCGCCGTCGTGAATGCGTCGCTGTTCGGAGAAGGGCAGGCGAGTCATGTATTTCGCGGCAGGGTATTCGCAGATCAACAGTTCGTGGAGCAGAAGCCCGCGCCCGATTTGCTCAAACCGGGTGAGCGTTGCGACGGTGATGCTTGCCCCGCACTGCTCCGCGACTTCATGAAGCGAGAGCCCGCCGTCAACAAGTTCAACGAGAACCTCCCCGGCTTTTTTCCAACACTCCGCGCCATGACTGACAAGCTCAGTGAAGGTTTGGATTGATTGTGATGATACGCTAATTGCTGTCGTGTTTTTCATTTTGGTATGGTTTCTATTTGGTTTTTTTCTGCAAATTTATTCGAGCTTCCCGCCCATCTGCACAAACATTTGCACGATAGGCCGTATCCGCTCGATCAAAATATCCTGCTGCGCTCTCGGCGCATTGGCGAGATCGTGCTTGTCCAGGCTGCGGCCAATCTTGATTACGCCGTCGAGCACGTCAGAGAGCCAGCCGTCAGGTGGAGTAATCCGCTTTGCGTCGCCGGTAGATGATCCGGTCAGGATGAGTCCCGCGCTCTTGTAGATTTCGCGGTATGCTCCCATTGCCTGCGCGGGGTCGGTGAACGGCTCGGGGTTTGCCTTGGCGAATCGCATGTAGTTGCCTGCGGTCGAGGCGTCGAAATCAAGAACTGATTCTTGATTTGCTTTGCCTTGCGCCGTTGCAAACAGCCCCAGCCAATCCCCGTGCCGCGTGTCCTGCTTGAGCTTGGCGAGGTAAACGCCCATCTCTCGGATCGCGTTTGCCGAGTCCAGGCAGTTCTGCTCAACGCTCACCTTCAGCGTCCCCAACAGCATTTGGCGCGTGTTAATTTCTTCGATCAGGGATTGATTACTAACGGCGATTTGGTTTTTCATTTTATGCATTTTTTAAATCTGGATTGGCTGAAAGTCTTTCTGTCTTCGCGCAACTTCTGCCCCATGCCCGGGGGAAGGTGAAGGGCC
>Ga0209702_10006426_pt1 | contig 15097 bp, 16 predicted proteins | sample FRY01_FD_187210 | JGI IMG/M metagenome (GOLD analysis project Ga0209702, IMG submission 187210) | Freshwater microbial communities from Lake Fryxell liftoff mats and glacier meltwater in Antarctica - FRY-01 (SPAdes) (version 2) | ecosystem: Environmental > Aquatic > Freshwater > Ice > Glacier... | reverse complement strand
CAAGTGGTGAAAAAGGCCCGAGTGGGCGGTAAAAACGGTCGGATTTCTGGAGCTTGCGCGTGAAATCTCGTCATTTGAAAAATATCGACCCCCTACTCGACGTGGCGGTGAGTTATTCAGACCATCCTTAGCATGTTTTGAGCAATACACGCTACGCCGTGCCAGCAAACTGGTCAGACGGGTAATGCCTATGCCAAAAACCTGTTTACTCAGAATGTGGTTCACGCGGCCTTGCAGGTCCGGTATCTCCTCAGCTAAGCCCACAGCAAGTCGGCTTGTGATCTCGCGTAGAAAGACACCCGACTTCGTGAACGGGTCGAGAAACCGGACGGTTTTATCCGCCCACAGGCTGGCACCGCCATGGTCTGCGGCCCATGCGACTGCCACCATGTCAAGCATGCGGCCAGCCAGCTCGGGAGGGGTGAACACTTCGTCGTTCGACAGGTTCGCGATGCAGGTCAGCACATCGGGGTTGCGCCCGCGCAGCGTGAAGGAAACTTGCTCGTTCATGATGTCCTAGGAAGTGCTTTGTGGCGTGAGCGGGTGCGGGTTAAAGAAAACCGATGGGCGCTTGCGGTCACAACTTGCGGTGGGACAGCGCCAAGCTTGCTCGCCTTGGCGGAGACGAGAGGCGACAGGCGAACTTGAGATGCCAATTTGGCATTTCAAGATTTTCTGGTTGGGGGACGATTTGAGTCATGGGCTAGCTTTTTTCCGTTTATAGCACCGGCGCTTGCAAAGCAGCCAGTTCGCGCACCGTCATCGGCGGATGGGTTTTGATCGGGGCAAAGATTTCGTGTTTGCCAAGATCGGCAAAGAGCGACCCCTCAGCGCTAAAGGCGGACGACCCGGTGAGGACGTCAAAGCGGAAGTCGCGCCGCTGGTACTTGCCCTTGCCCAAGTAGCCCCATTCGGCAAAAGTGATGGGTTGGCCGTTTTGGGCGCGCATGGTCAGTGCGTTGCCGTGCACCAGGTTCTGCGACAGCACATAGGACGCGGCCCGGTACAAATCGTCCGTCTCATCCATGCCGAGGTATTCGGCAAATACATCAAGTACGTTGTCGCGGCACTCCGCGATATTGTCCATCAGCAGTTCGATGCCGTAGATGCACATCAGCGCAAGCAGCGCGTAATGCCGCCGCTCGAAGTCGGACTTGCCATATTTGAGCTCCACGGCCGCGAGCTTGCGCCGCATTATCTTGACGATGAAGTTTCCACTCCCGCACGCTGGTTCCAAAAAGCGAGAGTCGATACGTTCGGTCTCGTCCTTCACCAGGTCGAGCATGGCTTCAACCATCCACTCAGGCGTGAATACCTCGCCGTGGTCAGCGACGCGTTGTTTGGATTTGACGAGGTTCATGGGCTGGTAACAATCTAGCTGGTTAGGCTTCAGAGGCAATGCCCTGCGTGAATCAATCATCATGCATATTTGGTTCAACGTCGCCGACATCCACGCCAGGAAAGTTCAGATCTATACCAAGCTCACCGACGGCTGTCTGATCGAGACCTTTGGAGAAGTCGCCGGTGAGTGACAGCAAGACATCGCATTCATGCGAATCTTCGGCCAAGGCGCTCGAACTGCCAATGGAAACGTACTCTCTATCTATGGAATCCCAGACAGCCATTCTGAAGTGGGCTTGAACTTCGTAGTCTATGTTCACACGCAGTCGCAGTGCCAACCAACTTGCCTCGATTCGAACGAGATCGACAACGGGTTGCCCATTTTTGTCTAGAACGAAGTCATGCGACTTGTGATGGACCTCGGCTATGTCTAGCTCGGCGTGGATGGCGGACGAATATTGGACATCTACCTCCGTCTCGTTCGTTGCCTCAACGATGAATTCATTCAGGGATTCGAGTATCTCGCTCTCGCCATCCTCCGCGATTTGTACTCGCAGCGCCTCAATGATGTTCTTCGCTGCGTTGTGAGGCTGAAAGTGGGTTAGTGCGTCTGCAAGGTTTTTAATCACATCAATGTGATCTGAGCACTTTGCAAAGTTGAGCCATCCAGAATCCCTGCTAACTGCCAGCAATTGAACGCCTTGATCCTTGGCCCACCGTTCGAGTGATAGCAGTGCGATGGCGTCGGGGAACTCCGCCTTCTTGTCACCCGCCCCTTCGAACGGAGGTTCGATATCAAAGTAGAGGCTAAGCAACCTGTCCACGTCCACCTTTGTCGCGGGGATGACGAGTGCGCCCGTAGCCTTCAGGAACGTGTTGAGTCGTGCCTCCACGATTTCTGTGTCGATCCTCTGACCGAATACGCTGGCCTCGAGCTCTGTTGCAGCACTCACAGAGATTCCGAATGGCGCTTTCGCAGACTTCAACGCGCCCTGAAGCTTGGACCTAGCCGACTTTGTTACCTCAACCAGATGTTTGCGAACTTCCTGGAGTACGACATCTGAGATGACCAGCTTGACTGGGCTCGACATGAACTGCTGTAGCTGGCTCAGTAGTCCGCGCTCTAGATTCAGACCAAGACCAATGAAGACGTTGGAGTCCAGCGTCAGCGCGGCGTAATCAAGTTTGACGGTTTGCATGCTGTGGGTTCTGAGGCCTAATGCCAAAGTTATGTTTCACTTCGCGGTAGCCCCCAGACGTTTGCCGTCTTCGCATCATAGACATGCACTTTGCATCGGAACTTTCCTTCGATCTGCTCAATATGCTTCTTGTCTTCAGGCGAGTAAACACCGATGTATATGCTCCAGAGCTTATTAGGAACCTTTCGCCTTGCAGCTCTATTGATGGCAGCAATGATGTGTTCGTCGTAAGGTCCGAAGCTGAACCCAAAGGTAACGAGGGACCCCTCGGCCTGGCAGAAATTGTCGTAGCAATAAGTTAGGTACTGGTTGTGCGTTATATGGTTCAGCTTCTGCTGCCCATCACCGGCGGTTACGAAAATCGGATACTCCCCGTTTTCCATTCGCCCGCTGATCTTCTGAAGAAGATAGTTGTAAACGTCGTATTCCTCTTTAACAACCGCAATACCGCTATCGAAGAACGGAAGGGCCCCGTGCAGATAGAACACATTCTGCTTGCTACGGTTTTTTCCCCAAACTAGGTCAGACCATTCCTGATCCTCTGGGGCCATGTACTCGCCCGTGTCATTCTCGAGTTCCCTGCCGCAGCCGTCGACATGCTCGAGTACACCGTTTCGCATCAGGACCCAATACAGCAGCAGGTCGTAGTTCGTGGAATAAATGTTTCCGGAAGAGTTCAGGAAGTTCTGGAGGAAAGTGGCGCACGCCATGCTTTGATCTTCCGGCACCTTGAAGACATGCTCGGGGTGCATGGCCTTAACCGCATCCAACAGACTCTTTTTCAGCTTGGCGCTTGCGTCCTCCACTCGTTTCTTCAACTTCGAATCTCCGCCGAAAGCATTTATGAGGACGGCGAAGTTGTCCAAGTACTGCATTATTACTTCAAAGTTGCGAGTCTCAATTACTTCGAGAATCTTTAAAAGGTCCTTATCCTTGAGGTTTTTGACGAACTCGTGGAGCGCGTTGTAGGAAAAAATGGTCGGGTCGTATGCGACGCTAAAGCCATTGCCCAGGAGCAAATGAAACTGCCGCCTCGGGTTCTTCCGAATAGATGCGAGCACATCGTCAAAAGTTTCCAGCTTCATGTGCCGCTCCGATTACAGTGAAACATAATCAGAATAGGAAGAAGCCTCGCGGCCCCTCCCTCCCACACCACCGGACATACGGGTCACGTATCCGGCGGTTCCTTGAAACTTGCGTGATCTCATGCTGGCGGCGGCGGCGCGTCCATTGCAACGTGGTGTTATGCGACGTTCTGCATCTTGTTGGCGTAGTCACGACCAGCGGTTGATGGCGGAAGCGACTTTCCATCTTGGTGGTAAATGGCAATGGCTTCTTCGACGATTTGGCACAGTTCACCAAAAACCGCTTTTTCATCAGATCCGTGACAACCACTGTAGACCAGCCCAGGGGAGCTACCAACAAAGCACTCGTCTTCTTCAGACCACTCCACAATTTTTGCGTATCTTGCGCTCTCTCTCATGGTTTTGACTCCTCAATGCTTCGTTTTACGGCGCGGATTTGGTAAAACTTTGCATCATCCCCAAGCGACCCGGATATTGTGATTGGTTTCGACACGCTCGGGTGAACAAAGTTTCGATGGCTTCCTTTACCGCTTTTGTCGCTGATGCAGGATGGCGACGATTTCGATCTTTTGTGCGCTGACGCGATGCAAAAGGATGTAAGGGAAACGCTCCATCACATATTCGCGCAGCCCTGCACGGGCGGCGGCGCGATACACCGCCGATAGCGCCCCCAAGCGGTTGACAGCATCAAGGATATGGGTTACCGCATCGTTGGCTACTTGCACTCCAGCATTGTTTAAATACCACGCCTCAATGGCGTCTAGCTGAAGTGCCGCCCGAGGTGAAAACTCGACTGCTTTATGCGGCATGCGACGTACTGCGTGTTGCTCGTCGTTGCCTCACTTGGTCAATGGGAACGCCGCGACCGGCAGCCAGCTCGTGGAGCCCGGCATTGGCCTCTTGGACTGCATATTCGGTGTACTCCAGGCCATCACGCAAGACAAACTTGAGTACCTGGAGCGGAGTGCGACCAGCCTCCTGAGCCAATTTCTCAATCCGACGCGAAATACTGACTGGAACGGTAAGAACGGTTTCATTCATCAAAAAATCTCCCCAACGAAAATGGTCGCATTGAAAGTTTACGCCTAAACGAAGGGTGGCGCTGCCACATGAAAAGGGATGGTTTGTGTGCTGGCCTGTGCCTTCTCTGCTTTTTTTCGCCGCAGGTACTCGGCGCGAATGTCTTTTTTAACCAGCTTGCCATAGGCGCTGGTAGGCAGTGCCGACCAGAACTCGATGTTGCGCGGCCATTTGTATTTGGCAAGCTGCGGCTGCAGGTGCGCCAGCACGCTGTCAGTAGTCGGCGGCGTGGCGCTGTCACGCGCCACCAGCACCGCCACGCCGACCTCACCCCACTGTGCATCAGCAATGCCAAACACAACCGCATCGAGCAGGCTAGGCATGCTGCGCAGGGCTTCTTCAATCTCGCGCGGGTAAACGTTGGAGCCGCCCGATATGTACATGTCCGATGAGCGACCCGTGATGGTGACAAAACCGCGCTCGTCCATCACGCCAAGGTCACCGGTGTGAAACCAGTCACCGGCAAACGCCTTTGCGTTGGCCTCGGGGTTGTTCCAGTAACCAGCAAATACCGCCGGGCCGCGCGTACACAGCTCGCCCTGCTGCCCGGCTGGTAGCGGTTGACATTGCGCATCTAACACCGCGACTTCCATCCCACTGCGTGCGGTGCCGCAGCTACCCAGCAACGCGCCGCCGTTCTCTACATGTTCATCAGGCCGCAGCACCGTGATGTTGCCAGTGACCTCGCCCAAGCCAAAGTACTGCACGATCACCGCGCCCAGCACATCAAGGGCTTTGCGCTGGTCGGTGCGGCTGATCGGTGCGCCAGCATAAATCACATGCTTGAGGCTGCTGTGGTCAAAGCGCGCAGCGGCAGGGTCTTCGGCCAGCCGCTTCAAAATGGTTGGCACGGTGAAAATATTGGTGACGCGGTGCTTTTCAATCGCCTCAAAAGCAGCCGTGCAGTCCAGGCTTTCGCTCTTTAATAAAACACTCGCTGCGCCGCGCGCCGTGTTGACCAGCGCATGAATGCCCGCACCATGCGACAACGGTGCCACCACCAGTGAGGCATCACGCTCACACAGCCCCGGCAGCAAATCGGCCAAATGGTTGGTGACGACAAACGCCATCTGCCCGTGCGTCAGCACGGCGGCCTTGGGCTGCCCGGTGGTGCCCGAGGTAAAGAAAAACCAGAGCGGGTGCTTAGCAGTGACTTCAGCCGCCAGAAACGGAGACGGCAGCGAAGCAGACAGCAACGCTTCATAGGCGGCATCATCAGACCGAATGACGCGGCGCAGCGCTGGCGACTCAGCCTGCGCTGCTAGCGTATGCGCCTCAAAGGCCTGCTGCGTCAGCATCAACACCGCGCCACTCGATGTGGCGATGTAGGCTACTTCAATCGGTGTCAGCCGGTAGTTCACAGGCACCCAGACAGCACCCAGCTTGAAGCAGGCCCAGCTAGATTCAAACAGCGGCAGGCCATTGGTCATCTGCACCAGCACGCGGTCACCGGGCTTGATGCCTTGGGTTTTTAAATGCTGTGCCAGCGCATCGACACGGGCATTGATCTGCTGCCAGGTGTAGGTTTTGTCACCCTGAATCAGGCCGGGGCGCGCCGGGTATTTGCGGGCAGTTTGCGTCAGCAGATGGCCCAGGTTCATCACCTGCGCCAACCCCTGCGGCATACCAGCCAAGCCTTGCATGGCCGTCACGTCAGGCATCATGCAGAGCGCTCAAGAATGCTGGCGTAGTTGGCTACCGCCACGCCGCCCATGTTGAACACGCCGGCCAGTTGCGCACCGGGCAACTGCATGTCGCCCGCTTCTCCAACCACCTGCATCGCCGCCAATACATGTAGCGACACACCGGTTGCGCCAATCGGGTGGCCCTTGGCTTTGAGTCCGCCTGAAAGATTGATCGGCAAGCGCCCGCCGCGCTGCGTCTGGCCCTCGCGCACCACGGCTGGCGCCTGGCCCGGTTTAGCCAGACCCATGGCTTCAACTTCAAGCAACTCGGCAATCGTGAAGCAGTCGTGTGTTTCAACCAGATTCAGGTCATCGAGCGAGCAGCCGGCTTCTGCAAACGCTTTTTGCCATGCGTGTTGCACGCCTTCGAACTTCAAAATGTCGCGACGCGATACGGGCAGGTAGTCGCTGACGGCCTGCGCAGCCCTAAACTTCACCGCGCGCTTGAAGTTGCCGCGTGCCAATACGCGGTCACTGCACAAAACCAGTGCTGCTGCGCCGTCAGAAATCAAGGAGCAATCGGTCCGGCGCAAGGGGCCTGCGACGAGGGGGTTTTTCTCGCTCACGGTATTGCAAAACTCAAAACCCAAGTCGCGCCGCACATGTGCGTAGGGGTTAGCCATGGCGTTGTGGTGATTCTTGGCCGATATATGCGCCAGCGCATCGCTTGCGTCGCCATAGGTGTCAAAGTATTTTTGCGCAATGCCTGCAAACACACCCGCAAAGCCGGTGCTCGAGGTTTCTTCTTTCACGTAAGCGCATTGCAGCAGCACGTCGCCTACTTCGGCTGTCGGCAAGCCGTTCATGCGCTCATAGCCCACCACCAGCACCACGTCAGCCGCACCAGAGCGGATGGCTTGCATTCCGGTGTAGATGCCAGCCGAGCCAGTGGCGCAGGCGTTTTCAACCCGTAGCGCGGGCTTGAAGCGCAGGCCGGGCTGCGAGTTAATGGCCAGCGACGACGGAAAGTCCTGGCCGACAAAACCGCCATTGAAGGTGCCGACCACAACCGAGTCAACGTCTTCACCGGTTAGCCCTGCATCGAGCAACGCGCCGGCTACTGCGTCGGCAATCAATGCTTCCGGCTCGAGCAGGTCGTACTTGCCAAACTTGGAATGAGACCAGCCCACGATGTGGACGGCGGCAGGCGTATTTTTGGTGGTCAAAAGAATGTCTCCTAAAAGGGGCTTAACAGTTTACGATGTTGGACTTTTAATCAATTTTACGCAAGAGGCATCACCTTGACCCCCCAACCTGCGCTAAATACCAGCCCGCACACGCTGCAACACCCGGGGCCGGTCAGCAGCTTGCGCATCAACAGCCGCTCTGGCGCTGGCAGTCGCCATTTTCGCCTTCAGCTAGAGCCGGGGCTAAGCCTGTTTGATGCGCTGGTCCAGCCGCTTGCAAAAGTCGGCGTGCAAAGCGCTGGCATGGTTATTTTTGGCGGCTACTTTGAGCGACTGGACTATTGCGTAGGGCAAGTTGATCCGACCCAAAACGCCTTGTTCAATTACGCTGCACCCCGTCAGGCGGGCGCTGCATACATGATGGCTGGCAACGCAACGCTGGGTAAAACCCATGACGGCTTGCCCGCCGTGCATTGCCATGCCGCGCTGCGCACGCAGGCCGGTGAGGTTAAAGGCGGCCATATTGTGACCGAGGCCAGCATCGTTGGCGCGCAGCCCTTGGTGGTGCTGGTCACGGCGTTTGACGACTTTGAGCTGCGCGTGACGTTTGATGCAGAAACCAATATTTCGCTGTTCCAACCGCACCATGAAAAAGTCCATGCCTGAACATCACCCACCATCTGCTGTGCTCGTTGAAAGCGGAACCATGGGCCGCATCGCCTTCGCACGCATAGCCCCCAACGAAGACCTGGTGCAGAGCGTTGAAAAGTTCTGCATGGCACAGGGCTTTAAAAACGCTTTTGTGCGCGGCGCGTTAGGCAGTCTGGTCGATGCCTGCATAAGCACCGCAAATGGCCAGAGCCGCCACATCACCGGGCCAGCGCTGGAGGTTGTCAGTCTGGGCGGCGAAGTACGCACCGGGCCTGATGGTGCGCTACGTGCAGCGCTCTCAGGCGTGGTGGCCGACATGCAGGGCAATCTGGTGGGCGGCCCTTTTGTGAGCGGTGGCAACCTGGTCTGCATGACCTTTGAAGTCACTCTGGAAGAATGGCTGCCAGAACGGGCCAGCGTATAAATTTTTCATTTTCCATCTTTAATTTTTAACACACTGAAAGCACACACAGCATGACCACAGCTACAGCACCTGACCGCGTTGCCGTCGTCACCGGCGCGGCAAGAGGCATAGGCTTGGCGATTGGCCAATGGTTTTTAGCGCACGGCTACCGCGTGGCCTTGCTCGATGTTGACATCGCCACGCTCACGCCAGCAGTTGAAAAATTACAAGCTTCGTATCGCGAAGGTGCCGTGTTGGCCGTGCATTGCGATGTGTCTAACCCGGCACAAGTGCAAAGCGCCATCGCTAAAGTGGATGCGGCGTTTGGCCGTATTGATGCACTGGTCAACAACGCCGGCATTGCAGTCTTCAAGCCGATTGGTGAGACGACTTTTGAAGAGTGGCGCAGCGTACTGAGTGTGAACCTCGACGGCGCGTTTTTATGCAGCCAAGCCTGCGTGCCCATCATGCGACGCACCAGCGCGCAAGACGGCGGCGCAATTGTGAATATTGCATCCATCTCTGGCCTGCGTGCCAGCACGCTGCGCGTGGCCTACGGCACCAGCAAAGCCGCCATCATCCAGCTCACCAAACAGCAGGCGGTAGAGCTGGGCACAGTTGGCATTCGTGCCAACGTGGTGGCACCCGGCCCGGTAGACACCGAGATGGCCAAGCTGGTACACAGCGTAGCGATTCGCTCCGACTACCATGACGTGATTCCACTGAACCGCTACGGCACCGTAGAAGAAATAGCCGCCAGCGTAGGCTTTTTATGCAGCCCAGCGGCCAGCTATGTCAACGGACAGGTGCTGGCGGTTGATGGAGGGTTTGAATCGGCTGGTGTGGGCTTGCCTACGCTGCGGAAGAATCAGGTGTGACTCCATTTCCAGATCAATACGATATGTTGTTGCTTCGCCTTGCCGTGCTACAGCACTGTCTGCGGTTTCGCGCCTAATCTCCTATCGATCTGAAAATGGAATGACGGGCTGAATTTCCTATCCGTTGGACGGTTGCCTAATCGCGCGGCCACTGCCCGCGCTGGGTCACTGCGGTGGCTGCAACACTTCTGCATCCCTGATCGGTTGGCGACAGCGCTGCGCTTCGGTCTGTCCCGAAACGCTATTGTTTTAGTAGCTGCTCACGCAGGTTCCATACTGTCTTCTGGCCTATTTTCCTATGAAGATCGGACCTTGGCGGCTTTCGTGCGATGGTAGCTTACGACGCCGCGCCGCAGCACCATGTCGCTGGGCAGCACGTCGCTCGGTTGGTGGGTCGGACCCTGGTCCAGGCGCGCGTAGTACGGTGCAAACTCGGTGTTGGCCAGAGCCAGCAGGTCCTGCAAATCGTCGAGCACAAAGTAGACCTCTTGGAAGTCGTCAATGCGGTAGTTGGTGCGCATGACGCGCTCCAAGTCAAAGCCAATGCGGTTCGGCGATTCGCTCTGGACGGCAAACATGCTCTCCGCATACGAGGACGCAATGCCGGCGCCATAGATGCGCAGACCCTCAGCTTGGCGCACCAGACCAAACTCCACCGTGTACCAGTACAAGCGCGCCAACTCGGTCAATTTACCCAGTTGCTGGGCCCGCAAGCCGCCCTGGCCGTAGGCTTGAATGAAGTCGGCCATGACCGGGTGCATGAGCATGGGCACGTGACCAAACACGTCATGAAACACATCAGGCTCTTCCAGATAGTCGAGCTCGTGCGCGCCACGAATGAAATTGCCCGAGGGGAAACGCCGGTTCGCCAAATGCTCGAAGAACACTTCATCGGGCACCAGGCCCGGCACGGCGACGATTTGCCAGCCGGTGGTTTTCATCAGGGTCTCGGACAGCTCTTCAAAATTGGGAATGCGCTCGGCCGACATGGGCAGGCTCTTCATGCCCGCTACAAAGGCGTCGCAGGCCAGACCGGGCAACAATTTGGCTTGTCGCTCGTACAGCGTTTTCCAAACCGCGTGTTGTTGCGCGGTGTAACTGTCCCAAGCTTGGTTCACGGTCCAGTCGGCCTGCTGTGGCGTTGCGGCGGGACCGGCGGCCAAACCGTGTTTGATTTTTTCTTCTGACTGTTCCATGGCTTATCAGTGTCATCTTTCAGGCGGCTTCGTGTTGATCAGTTGGGACATGGCGTGCCGGCAACACCGTGCCACGGCACTCACCAAAGCCGATGCGCCGGGCTCCGGCTCGTTCTGCAAAGGCTTTGAGTACCACGGTATCTCCATCTTGCAAGAAGGTACGCTGCTCGCCGTTGTTCAGTGTGATGGCCTGCTTGCCGCCCTTGCTGAGCTCTAGCAGCGAGCCGCCCTGCTCCGATGCCGGACCCGACAGGGTGCCGGTGCCCAGCAAATCGCCGCTGCGCAGATTGCAGCCGTTCACGGTGTGGTGGGTCACCAGTTGCGCCAACGTCCAGTAGGCATCCAGGTAGCTGGAGCGTGACAGGCACTGCCCCTCAACGCCAACAGCGCGCATGGCCGGGGTTTGCAGCCAGACTTCCAGGCTGATGTCCAGCGCACCGGCCGCGCGGTTGCGCACCGAGTCCAGGTAAGGCAATGGTTGCGGGTCGCCCTCGGGGCGGGTGGCCGGGGCACGAAACGGCTCCAATGCGTCTAGCGTCACCACCCAAGGCGAGGTGGTGGTAGCAAAGTTTTTTGCCAAAAATGGGCCTAGTGGTTGGTATTCCCAGGCTTGTACGTCGCGCGCGCTCCAGTCGTTAAGCAGGCTGACACCCCACACATGGTCTTCGGCCTGCGCCATGGAAACCGACTCGCCCAGCGCGTTGCCCTGCGCTACCCAGATCGCCAGCTCCAACTCGTAATCTAGGCGTTGGGTCGGTCCCAGACGCGGCGTGGTTTCCCCAGCGGGCAGGGTCTGCCCCACAGGCCGGTGAAAGGTCTGGCCGCTGACGCCAATGCTGGAGGCACGACCGTGGTAGCCAATTGGCACCCATTTGTAATTGGGCAGCAGCGGGTTGTCCGGGCGCAACAACTGGCCCACGGTGGTGGCGTGGTGAATGCCGGTGTAGAAGTCGGTGTAGTCGCCAATCTCGCAGGGCAAACCCAGGGCCACCGCGCTCTGGGGCACCAGGGCAGACTGCCAACTGGCCTGCTGGGCACTGCCGACGCACAAGCCGCTCCACAAGGCCAGTCGCAGTGCTTTGCGCTCGGCCACCGGCAAGGCCATGATGGTGCCCATGTCAGCACTGGGTGCTAGTCCAACTTGCTGTAGGTCCAATACCTGGTCGCCAATCGCCACGCCCACCGTCCAATCGGTTTGACCCATGCGCTTGAAGCGACCGAAGGGGAGGTTTTGAATCGGGAAATCGGTGGATGTGCCGTTGGCCGATTCCACCCAGCTCTGGGTTTGTGGCGCGTGGGTTAGATCAAGCATGGGTCAGGTGTGTGATGGGTCAAATTCGTTGGCGTGCAAAAAGGCCGCGTGCTTGGGTGCGCGCTTGGTCTGCGACCACTCTTCCAGCATGGCCCACTTCACGGCGTCCAGCTGCTTCAATTTGACGGCTTCGTCGGGGTCCGGGCAAGCCAGTTCTAGGCGGTGGCCGTTGGGGTCAAAGAAGTAAATCGAATGGAAGACGCCGTGGTCGGTGACGCCCAATACCTCTACGCCCTGCTGTTCCAGATGCGCCTTGAACTCCATCAGTTCAGCCCGGTCCTTGACCTTGAAAGCAATGTGCTGCACCCACTCGGGCGTGTTGGTGTCGCGGCCCATGGGCGGCTGGGTTGGCAACTCAAAAAATGCCAACACATTGCCATGGCCGGCGTCCATGAAGACGTGCATGTAAGGGTCCGGCGCTTTGGTGGAAGGCACCAGGTCTTCGGCGATGGCCAAGACAAAGTCCATGTTGAGCATCTTTTGATACCAGAACACGGTTTCTTTGGCATCTATGCAGCGGTAGGCGACGTGGTGAATTCGGTCGATTTTCATGGTCTCTCCTAGTCAGTTGGGGACAGAGCTTCGCTAAGGGCTGTCCCGCAAGGTTACTCGCTTAGTTGGGGACAGAGCTAAAGATCTGTCCCTCAAAGTCTCAGTCGGCCTTCAAAACACCACGGCGCAACTGGTCGCGCTCCATGGACTCGAACAGGGCCTTGAAATTGCCTTCACCAAAGCCATCATCGCCCTTGCGCTGGATAAATTCAAAGAATACCGGACCGAACACGGTTTGCGAGAAGATTTGCAGCAACAGGCGGCGCTCGCCGTCCTTGCTGATTCCGTCCAGCAAAATGCCACGGGTCTTGAGTGCCTCTACGTCTTCGCCGTGATTCGGTAGACGGTCGGCCAGCATTTCGTAATAGGTGGCTGGGGGTGCCGTCATCAAGGGCACGCCGGCCGCTTTCAGGCTGTCCAGCGTGGCAATCAGGTTGTCGCTGGACATGGCAATGTGCTGGATGCCTTCACCATTGAACTGCATCAGATACTCTTCAATTTGCCCGGACTTGCCCGAACCTTCTTCGTTCAGCGGAATGCGGATCATGCCGTCGGGGGCGGTCAAGGCTTTGGAGGTCAGCCCCGTGTATTCACCCTTGATGTCGAAGTAGCGGATCTCGCGGAAGTTGAAGATGCGTTCGTAAAAGTTGGACCAATAGGCCATGCGACCCCGGTACACGTTGTGCGTCAGGTGGTCGATGATATTCAGGCCATGGCCGACCGGGTGGCGGTCCACGCCCTCCAAGAAATCAAAATCGATGTCATAAATCGATTGGCCGTCTTCAAAGCGGTCAATCAGGTACAGCGGCGCACCGCCAATGCCCTTGATGGCGGGCAGGCGAAGCTCCATCGGGCCAACCGGCATCTCCATGGGCTGGGCGCCGCGCTCCAGGGCCAAGGCATAGGCGTGCTTGGCGTTCTTCACGCGAAATGCCATGCCGCACGCCGATGGGCCGTGCTCGGAGGCAAAGTAGCCGGCGGCGCTGCGCGGTTCGCGGTTGATGATGAAGTTGATATGCCCCTGGCGATACAAATCCACGTCTTTGGAGCGATGCCGCGCCACGTGCACAAAACCCATTTGCTCAAAAACCGGTTCCAGCACACCCGCCACGGGGGACGCAAACTCCACGAATTCAAAGCCCATGAGCCCCATCGGGTTATCAAACAAATCAGCCATTGCAGTGTTCCTTGGCGCGGGGTTCGGAGCCCACAATTATGAACAATATGGCATGCACGGTGTGCGCGAGTTGGCTTGTCTCAACGCCAATCGGCGCATAATTCATGCATGAATCACGATAAATATGACGATTTACTACTCGATAAGTTCGATATCAGTTTGCTTGCCGCATTACAAAAGAACGCCCACACCACCAACCAGCAGATCGGCGAGCAGATTCACCTCTCGGCCTCGCAGGTGAGTCGGCGCATCCAGCGCCTGGAGACCACCGGCATGATTCGCCGCTATGTAGCGTTGCTCGACCCCGCCACCCTGGGTCTGGGCGTGCGCGCGGTCACCTATGTCACCCTGACCCGCCACAGCGGCGACGAAGGCCTGGCCTTCGAGCGTGAGATTGTGGCGGTGCCCGAGGTGCTGGACTGCTACTCGGTGACCGGCGAGTCCGACTACATTTTGCAAATCGTCGCGACCGACTTGCATGCGCTGTCCGAGTCGGTGTTGCGCCGCCTGACCCGCATCAAAGGCGTCGGCAGCATACGCTCCAACATCGTGCTGAACTGCATCAAGTCCAGCACCGAGATGCCGCTGAATCACCTTGGACGAGCGGGCGCAAGCACCCGGAAAATTCGCATTACCTAGGGGCCCTCTGCATAACTCTGGCGAGGCTGTGGTGTGCGGACCGCTCGAGCCCGCGCAATCACAGACCGCAGGGAGTTATGCAGAGGGTCCTTAGCGTAGTGTTGCAGGCGATCAGGAACATCTAAACGGGTCTTTTCCCCGATCCTTGTCGCAAGTTCTCGCGATACCTACGGGTATCGCTGTGTCGCTGGCGATGGAAATGGAATTAATAGTAGATGTCAACTCAAATGCTTGCCCACAATCCCAGCCAGCTCAAACATCGTCACCTGCGGCTTGCCGAAAACCGATAGCAGTTTGGCGTCGGCGTTGATGGCGCGCTTGTTGCTGGGGTCTTGCAGGTTTTCGGCCTTGATGTAGTCCCAGAGTTTTTTGATGACTTGCGTGCGGGCTACCGGCTCGCTGCCTATCACGGCGGCCAGTGCGTCGCTGGGTTTGAGGCCGCTGCCGGGCTTGGCTACGCGGGGTGTTTTTGGCTTTGCAGTTTTAGCAGCGAGTGCTTTTTTGACTGCCACTTTTTTTGCCGCTACTTTTTTCGTAGCGGGGCTAGCGGCCTTGGAAGTTTTTGCGGCTACCGTTTTGCCGAACGGTGTTTTTACCGTTCCGGTTTTTGATGCTGCGGGTTTGCGTGGCGGAAACTTGGATGGTGCGAATTCGAAGTTGACTTTGTCGGCCTCTTTGTCCCACGCCAGCATGGCCTTGAAGGGGCGGCGAGTGCGCATGGATACGAACTTGTCCAACAGGTCGGTCTTGCCCGTTTCCAGCAGCTTGTGCA
>Ga0209702_10006425_pt1 | contig 15098 bp, 11 predicted proteins | sample FRY01_FD_187210 | JGI IMG/M metagenome (GOLD analysis project Ga0209702, IMG submission 187210) | Freshwater microbial communities from Lake Fryxell liftoff mats and glacier meltwater in Antarctica - FRY-01 (SPAdes) (version 2) | ecosystem: Environmental > Aquatic > Freshwater > Ice > Glacier... | reverse complement strand
GAAGTTCTTTATTTACTATGAAGATGTCGATTTTTCGTTCCGCATTAAAGCCTTAGGGTATAAACTATTCTATCATCCCGGCAGTGTTATTTACCACATTGCTGGCATGGCTAATAAAAATGATATAAAAGGCAAGGAGGGTTTTTTAAACCCGATAGTACATTATCTGAATGTACGTAACCGCATTTGGTTACTAAAGAAATATACACCATGGTATTTTGTTCCGGGAGTATTTATCTATAATTGTTTGCTTAACACGAGCATTATCATTTACTTTGCGCTCAGATTTAGATTTAAAAAATTATCTGCTGTACTAAAGGGAATTAAAGATGGTGTGGTGCAACCCTTAACTTAAGAATTCTACCTAATGAAAAAAAGTATATTAATCACAGGTGTGGCCGGGTTGCTCGGATCTAGGATGGCCAACTGGTTGTTACTGAATAAGCCTGAATATACTATTGTAGGTATTGACAATTTAAGCGGCGGCTATCTGGAAAACGTACCTGAGGGAGTTTCTTTTTATCAGAATGATATTTCAAGAGATAACATAAGTCATTTATTCGAGATTTTTAAGATTGACTACGTTTATCATTTCGCTGCATACGCTGCTGAAGGATTGAGTCCTTTTATTCGTCAATATAATTACACAAATAACCTTGTTGCAACAGCAAATCTGATCAATAAATGTATTGAATTTGACGTCAAGCGTTTAATATTTACTTCAAGTATGGCAGTTTACGGAACTGGTAAGCCACCTTTTGATGAGAATGATCAGCCTTCCCCGATTGATCCGTATGGCGTTGCTAAATATGCGTGTGAAATGGACATAAAGATAGCCGGTGATCAACATGGCTTAGATTGGTGTATTATAAGGCCCCACAATGTTTATGGCGATAACCAGAATATCTGGGACCGTTACAGGAACGTGCTGGGAATCTGGATGTTTCAAAAATTAAATGATCAGCCATTTACAATTTTTGGTGATGGAAAACAACAACGCGCGTTTTCTTACATGGATGACTGTTTATTGCCATTATGGATCGCTGCTACAAGCGAAAATAGCTCAAAACAGATCATCAATTTAGGCGGTACAATAGAGACGAGTATAATTGACGCAGCAGAAATCCTTTCTAAAATCGTTGGTGGGGCAGAGATTCAGTTTTTGGAAGCTCGCCATGAAGTGAAATATGCCTTTCCAACATTCAAAAAATCAGAGGAACTTCTTGATTATAAAGATACCACGCTGCTTGAGGAAGGGCTTAACAAAATGTGGCAATGGGCAAAAAAACAGCCAAAAAGACCTCGTCAAGAATGGCTCTCCTATGAATTAGAAAAAGGCCTCTATCAGTTCTGGAAATAATATTTCTATATTTAGCCTATGTAATTGCTCTGGCATCCAATATTACAGGAAAACTAAATGCTGATCATTTTTCCATTAATTTACCTTCTGGCCTTTCTTTTTTCATTAAAGGAGATAATAAATGGGAATAAACAGGGTCTGTTACTTTTTATCATCTTTGGCCTTTCCATTTACCCCGTAACACTTTCCATACTTTTTGTATTAGGACTTCAGGATCTAATAGTGTTTTTTCAGCCTTTAAAAGAATTTATAATCCTTTTGGTTCTAGGGATGCTGATATGGCAATACAAGCAGCCCTTCATAATTCATCCAGTGGATTACATGATTCTAATCTTCTTTACTCTTACATTCATTTACTTATTTTTACCGCTCGGCGAATTTAGTTTCGGTGAACGTCTGTCTGCTTTAAAAAGCTTGTCATTCTTTGTTTTTGTGTATTCAACAGGAAGGCTATTTAACATTAAAGAATTCTACCTAAGCAAAAATTTTAAATATGCTCTACTCATTACTATCAGCGCTGCTATTGTCACGATGGGAGAAGGACTTTTTGGGCAACATTTTCAAACAATTTCAGGCTATGCGGAATATAATTTCTACATGTATGATCAAGAACCTAGTGGTAACTATGGATTAACCTGGACTTTTGAAGCTAATGGGTTCAAACGATTCGCTAGTTTTTTTTCTAATCCACTTGAACATGCGGCTGCAACACTTCTTGCACTGGCACTACTTGCCGGTCTTTACACGAACGATAAGAATCAGATTAAACTCGACCTGTTCGGAAAACTAGCTTTAATCGCGTCACAGATATCAATTTTTTTCGCACTTTCACGTGCTTCACTGGCGAGTTATTTCTTTGTTATTTACGTGTTTGCATTCGTAACAAAAAAAAAAGCAATACTAAATACTTATTATTTCGGATTCATTGCAGTGGTTCTCTACTTCATTTACTTCTTGCAAAATGAAGATGTTTATGATTTTGTTGTAGACACTATCACGTTTGAAAACGGATCAAGTATGGGACATGTAATTGAGTGGCTCGCTGGCATTGAATCAATGATCAATAGCCCACTGGGTCTGGGTTTGGGAAGTTCGGGTAAAATTTCGAATGCTTTAGGACTAAATGTTGGCGGGGAAAACCAGTTTATAATTATTGGTGTTCAGGTTGGCATCATAGGTATGCTGATCTACTTAACACTTCAGATAATGCTTATTGCTTATCCTTTAAAATGGATAAAAAGACTTATGGGAAAAGAACGAAAACTGGCAATAACGATTTTTCTTTTAAAAGTAGGAAGCATCATTCCACTTATGACTTCTGATTTTGAATCATATACTTATATAAGTTATTTCATTTGGTTCGTTTCGGGGCTTTTTATTAATGTTTTATCACAAAAGATGACCCTAAATCAAAAAGTATTACTAAAATGAAAGTAGGCGTCGACGTCAGGGATTTGAGAATTGCTAAATCAGGAGCTAAAACCTACCTTGAAGAAATAGTAAGGGAATTCAAGAACTATCAAGGTAAAGAGTTTCAGTTTATCTTTTACGATACAGCAATACCAGTTTATACCGGCCGAAATAAAGCACTGAAGCTAGTAGAACATTTCCGCTATCTTATCTGGAAACAAATCCAGCTCCCAATAAAAATGCTGACCGATGGATGTGACATCCTTTTTTGTACCGATTATTTCGTACCTTATATACATCTCCGCTATAAAACGATAACAGTTTTTCATGACGCCTTCTTTTATGAATATCCTTACCACTACAACAGATTCTGGCTTTTCCTTTTTAAAACTATTGGTATAAGTTCGGCAAAAAGGGCTTTTGCCATTGTAACACCAACTAACTATACGAAAGCCAGAATAATAAAGTATTCAGGAATATCGCAGCAAAAAATCCGGGTAATATATGAAGGTCCGAAAACTTTCAATACGGAACTTAACCGTGATCCCCGACACCAAAGAAAAATCGAAAACTATCTGTTGCATGTCGGAACCATGGAGATTCGTAAGAATATAGTCAATCTGCTAAAGGCTTTCCACCTGTTGGTTCCTAAATATCCCGACCTAAAACTGGTGCTAATGGGCCAATTTAGTCCTAAATCAACAATAGATGACCGAGAAAGAATCCTCTCCTATATTGAACAAAATGGACTAACAAACCAGGTGATCTTCCCCGGTTATGTTAGCGACGATGAGCTGAATTCATATTACGAAGGAGCCACTGCTTATATTTTCCCATCGCTGAATGAAGGATTTGGGATTCCCATCTTAGAAGCATTTAGAGCTGGAATTCCAGTCTTGGTAGCCGACAATACATGTTTACCCGAAGTTGGCGGAGATGCAGTGATAACCTTTGATCCACATAATGTTTCCGATATCAAAACCAAGATTGAATATGTTTTGGACAATCCCGCTCTGGCAAAAGACTTAGTGCAAAAGGGTAAAAATCGGTTGCAGCTGTTTAGTTGGAAAACTGCAGCTGAGGATCTGATGGCTGTTTTTAAAGAGGCAGCAAACTAACTCTCGTCTCAGTTCAGTAATTATTGTTAATTTGCACACAGCGAAATTTGTACATGCAGACAGACTTTATAAAGAAGAGATTTTCTGGAGATTGGAGCAGAAAGGACATTGCAATCACTCTTTGGGCTATGGCAATGTTTTATGTGCGGGGATCATTAAAGAGAATATTCTTTAAACGTTCAAGGGGTATAGTTCTGGCAGGTAAAGGCGTTTCGATAAGATATTCGCATTATCTTGAAACCGGAAAGGATTTTATCATAGAAGATTATGCTGAGATTAACTGCAAGTCAAATCGGGGAATTGTTACTGGAGATCGGGTTACAATAGGAAAACATGCTATAATCAGGCCTACAAACGCATACGGTGGTGCAATCGGTGAAGGCCTGCGTATAGGTAATAACTCAAGCATTGGTCCTTTTGCCTATATTGGCTGTTCAGGATTTATTGATATCGGCGATAACGTAATTATGGGACCAAGAGTGGGAATTTTCGCCGAAAATCATCATTTTGATAATCTTAAGATTCCTATCAGGGAGCAAGGGGTAAAAAGGAGCTTCGTGAAAATCAATGACGATTGCTGGATCGCTTCAAATGTCGTGATACTGGCTGGAGTAACAATTGGAAGGGGTTGCGTAATAGCATCCGGAAGCGTTGTTACTAAGGATATTCCCCCATTTAGTGTGGTAGCGGGAATTCCCGCAAAAGTAGTAAAGTCTCGGAACTAACTCAATGAATATTCTGATCTTACATACGGCATCCGACATGTATGGAGCAAGTAAAATCCTCCTCAATGTGATCCAAATCCTCAAAAAAGATGATTATTCGGTCACGGTAGTACTTTCGGAGAACGGGCCTTTGGTTAATGAAATTCAAAAATTGGGTGTTGAAGTTAAGATCATTCGCTTAGGCATCCTCAGGCGCAAATATTTTAATTTAACAGGTCTACTGAACAGGATAAATGTTTCATTCAAAGCATGGAAATTACTTAAAAATCTTATCGGAGAAAAGAAACCAGATATCATTTATTCAAATACAACCGGTGTGATAATTGGTGCGTTCCTGGCGAGAACAAACAGCATAAAACATATTTGGCATGTGCACGAAATTATCATAAAACCAGCAATATTCACTCGTATAATTGGTTATTTGCTAAACAACTATAGCAATACAGTAATCGTAGTTTCAGAAGCAGTAAAAAAACATTGGGAAAACACTGTCGAAACTCATAAAATATCAAGGGTTTATAACGGAATAGATATTGCACCTTTTGCAAACAAATCATCGTTAATACGCGCCGAATTAGGAATTCCTGAAGACGCAGTTCTTATTGGAATGATTGGTAGGGTAAATCACTGGAAAGGCCAGGACTACTTTCTTGAGATTGCAAAGATTCTTCACACTGAATTTCCTTTACTTCATTTCTTGCTTGCAGGAGACGCATTACCCGGAAATGAAAATCTCGTCGATAAACTTAACGAACGAATACAATCCTCGAAATTTTCTAAGAATATATTTAATATTGGATACCGAGAAGATATTGTAAATATTTTAAATGGTCTTGATATTTTTATTTCACCATCTACACAGCCTGACCCTTTTCCAACCGTTATACTAGAAGCAATGTCAGCAGCCAAACCAGTAGTTGCAACTAATCATGGCGGTGCGCCTGAGATGATAAAAGACGGTGAAAGTGGTTTGATTATTCCAATTCGCAATGCCACCCTTGCAGCAAAAAAGATTTCGCCGCTTGTTGAAAATCAGAGTCTAAGAACCAAAATGGGAAATAAGGCAATGGAGCGCGTCACTGAGCTGTTTTCCTACGAAGCCTTCGAGCGCGCAATACTAAAAGAATTAAAAAAATAATTTTTTACATTCATAGTATATTTAAACAATTTGCCACGTAATGCCTTTTACGGCTATTGATTAACCAATTTTTTGGATACTTTTGATACTTGGAAAAGAATAACTAGCTTAAATGAGGGTTGCAATTATCGGTTCAAGAGGCTATCCTTATGTGTACGGCGGCTACGAAACCTTCGTTAAGGAACTTTCCGAAAGATTGGTAAAGGCTGGAGTTGAAGTTCATGTTTATAACCAAAAACATTTATTTAACGTGCGCCCGATACAGATAAATGGAATACATCTCCACTATATACCAACATTGCCCTATAAGTCTTTGAACCAAATAATTCATTGCTTTTTATCACTGTTTCACGCTACCTTTAGCAAAGCCGATATAGTATTTGTACTAAATCTTGCCGCCGGGCCTATGGGTTGGATCCCCAAACTTAGGGGCAAAAAAACAATGATTAACACTGATGGAATGGAATGGTTGCGCCCAAAATGGAAGGGATTTGGAGCCGCATATTTTTACTTTGGCGCCTGGAGTGCTACCAAGCTTTATGATAAACTCATAACAGATGCCGATGCAATGCAATCTGTTTATTTGGATGAATTTAATGCTACATCAACAGTAATAGCTTATGGTGCACCACCCTTCATGCCCGCAGAACTAAGCTTGATAAAACACCTTAATTTGCAAAAAGATGACTACTATCTTATTGTCGGGAGGCTAGTCCCTGATAATAATGCAGATCTACTGATAAAAGGTTTTCTTTCCTCATCATCAGCAAAGAAACTTGTTGTTGTTGGGGATGTGCCTTACCATGATCATTACGCACAAAACCTCAAGGGTCTCGCCAGCGACAAACTGATATTTGTAGGTTATGTCAAGAATCAGAATGTATTAATGTCACTCTACCAACATTGCTTTGTATATCTTCATGGGCATCAGTTTGGGGGAACAAATCCAGCAATGTTAAAGGCAATGTCCAATCAATGTGCTATACTTGCAATAAATACACCTTTCAACCAGGAAATGTTAAATAATGGCGAATTTGGAATGTTTTTTGAACGTCAAAGTGAGTGTCTTGCAGAAAAAATAGAAATGATCGAATCCTCTCCAGATCACTTATCAACCTTCCGGCAAAAGGTACAAACCGGGCTTGGTAAGAAATATAATTGGGATGCTATCACTGATCTTTATGTTTCAGAATTTACAAAATTATTAACATCGGATAAATGAATCAGCGGCATTTAAAATACAAAATAGTTCGTTGTCTGATCGATACACCGATTATTTTTATTGCGTTATATATTGCCCATCATTACTTCCCCCAACCAGAATTTATCTACCCGGCGAGGCCTTTTCTTTCGATACTATTTTTGTTTTCTGTTGTGTCCTGGTACATCTCTGCGCAGTTTTCAAATCTTTATTCAGACCTGCGATCGAAAAAGTTTTCTGAAGAAATAATTTACATTCTCTTCACGGTTCTTTTGTTTATTATTTTATTGAGTTTTTTCTTATTTATGTTGAGAGAACGGCTTTATATACAGGATAAATTTTTACTTATTTTTCTCTTTGTTTTATCACTACTGGTGATCTCCACAAAGTATATGCTCAGAAAGTATCTCCATAAAATTCTTTATACTGGAAGACTGAATGAAAATATACTGCTTATAGGAGCAACTCAGGCTGCCAAAGATTTCTACGATACTATTAATATTCATTTTTACTACGGCTACCAGTGTATCGGTTTTCTTGATAACGAAACAAACAAATTAAACGGGTGTAATTACTTGGGTAGAATTGATGAAATTAATAGTGTTCTCGAAGACAATCTGGTTGACGAAGTAATTATCGCATTGCCGAACTCACAGTATGCCGACGTAAGAACATGTATGGAAGCGTGTGATCTTTATGGACGAAGAGTGCGTATTATTCCCGACTTGTACACCTATGCTTCCAGTAATATTCAGTTGAACAATATAGGCATGCTTCCTGTAATCAATTTGCGCGCATTACCACAGGACCGCGAAGCAAACAAGATTATTAAAAGAGCTTTTGATATTCTATTTGCCTTTAGTTTTTTCATTGTTATTGGATGGTGGTTTTTGCCACTTATTGCTCTTTTTATTAAATTAACATCAAAAGGTCCAGTTGTATTTAAGCAAGAGCGCTGGGGACTGAACAATAAACTAATTGTTTGTTATAAATTCCGGAGCATGTACAATAAGAGTCCGGAAACCGATAGCAGTGGAGAGTTTATGCAGGCATCGCCAAATGATTCAAGGGTTACCCCTTTCGGAAGATTTTTGCGCAAATGGAACATTGACGAATTACCACAGTTCTGGAATGTACTATTGGGAAATATGTCTGTAGTAGGCCCAAGGCCTCACGTTACCCCACTCAATGTATCCTCCATGCATAAGGTAGACCGGTATATGTTACGGCATCTGGTGAAGCCGGGCATAACTGGCTGGGCACAAGTAAATGGTAGCCGCGGTGAAACCCGCACTCCTAATGATATGCAAATGAGAATTAATCGTGATCTATATTATATCCATAACTGGACTTTCCGACTTGACTGTCAGATAATTCTGCAAACGATCATCACCATCCTAAAAGGAGATGAGAATGCTTATTGAGGAAAATTGTGAGCCGTGAAAGACTTATTCAAACCATAGAATTTCTCTAGATAGAAGTCAGCCCCAGGAAACAACTCGTTTATTTCTTTGAAAGATAGAAGCCTAATTTCATCAATATACTGTTTCGCTTCAATAATGTCCCACTTTTTCCTTCGACTCAAGCTTGTTCTAGTTAAAATAAAAAACTTAATTCTCGATGGCAAGTACTGAAAGAACGGCAAGACGTAATGTGGCTCTACAAAAAAGTGTTTATTTGGCGTCTGCACATAAAAATACTTACCAACTCGCACAATTTCCTGTGCCATTCTGCTTTGGTTTTCTTTTGTATAAACATGTTCAATCACTGAATTAGAGAATACAATATCGAATTGTTTGTCAGATATGCCATCCAATTTTGTTGCATCGCCTTCCAGACTTTCAAAATTATCATAATGAACAGGTCTTTTGGATAGATTAAGAATCGAAATTCTATAATCCTGATCATTAGCAAAGCCGCTATTAACCCAGAACGACTCCAAACCACCTACATCCAGTATCGTTACAGGCTTGGGAAGGCTATTGACTTTACTCCTGAAATCAGCGACCCGTTTATTTCTGAATCTATTTCCCAAAGAGTTGGTTGCGTCAGAGCTTGCAAATATATCCTGAAATTTCATCTATAATTAAGGTAGTAATGAAAGTATTCTGCACCTAAGGGCATCTGCAGACGAACTTAATTTCTCAAATATATGAATTTAGAGGTAACGGTATAAGGCAAAATATTATAAATTGCAAACAATGAAATGAGACAATTAAAGGTCAAATAATTCTATATTTGTACATTAACTTGTAATCTATACATGCGTTTACGACATATCTTATTTGCATTACTACTTAGCATTTCATTTTTAAGACCCGAGGTCGGTATTGCACAAACCTTTTCATTAGAAAATGTCCAGAATTTAAAAATCGATAAATTATCTGACCCTCAGATTATGATGATGCTGGAAAAAATGCAAGCTAGCGGAGTAAGTGAAGAAGCTGCCTATCAATTACTTTTACAGAGAGGTCTTCCAGCTTCAGAAGTAGAAGAGTTAAAAAAAAGGATAGGTAAAATCAAGGCTTCCGGATTAACAGGAGACAAGATTTCTTTAAATCGAATGCCGGATAGTGCTAGGATAGTTCGTGATACTATTACTCCCGAAGTACCCGAAAAACGAAAAATTAAAACAAGAATTTTTGGATTTGATTTTTTCAGCAATTCCAAAATGACATTCGAACCCGATTTAAGGATTGCATCACCACAAAACTATATTTTAGGTCCAGAGGATGAGCTTATCATCATGGTTACTGGGATTAACGAAACGACAGTAACGCGAAAAATATCACCAGACGGTACAATTAATATTCCTAATGCAGGATTGGTTTACATAAATGGCTTCTCGATTGAGCAAGCTACCCAAACTATAAGATCCAAATTAACAAGAATTTATCCGGCCATTTCATCCGGCTCTACGCAAGTTGTAGTGAATCTGGGTAATCTTAGAAGCATTCGTGTTTCGATAATTGGAGAGGCTTACTCACCTGGCACCTATACTCTTTCTTCGTTGTCGACCGTATTCAACGCTTTGTACCTATCAGAAGGTCCCACATTTATCGGATCGTTAAGAAATATTGAACTTATAAGAAATGGCAAAGTATTTAAAACAATAGATCTGTATACATACCTGCAAAGCGGCTTAATGACAGATAACATTTCTCTCCGGGATCAGGATGTTATTCGTTATCCGATTTATACAAAAAGAGTGGCCATTGATGGTGCGGTGAAACGTCCGGCAACCTATGAACTACGTGATAACGAGACATTGCAGGATTTGCTCGGTTATGCCGGAGGATTTGCTGATGGTGCTTATCGTGCTATTGGAAAGGTGAGCCAGTTTGGTGACAAGGAGCGAAATCTACGAGATATTCCTGCCACCTTATTTGACCGATATCTACCAATGAACGCTGACTCGGTTTACTTTGATACGATCTTAGATCGATTCGCAAACCGTGTAACAATCAATGGGGCGGTCTATCGTCCCGGCTCATTTGAACTAACCCCAAGCCTAACTCTTAAACAGCTAATAGAAAAGGCCGATGGCCTGCGTGACGATGCTTTCCTTACTCGAGGATATATCAAGCGGATCAGCCCGAGCCTAGAAAAAGAAATTGTTTCATTCGACCTGACAAAAATTAACACAGGTACGCAGCAAGACATTCTCTTGACACGAGAGGATTCAGTTATAGTACTTTCTACTAATGACCTTCGCGAGGGGAAAAGTATTTCTATTGAGGGCCATGTAAGAAGGCCAGGCGTCTATACATTCCGCCAGGGGATGAATATCCAGGATGTGATTGCAATGGCGGGAGGATTCACAACAGCAGCAGCAAGCCACAGGATAGAGGTTTCAAGGATTCTAAAAGACAACAGCGATGTAGTAGCCAATCAACTTGTGAAAACGTTTACCCTTGAATTGGACTCGACATTGAATAGCCCGGCAAATGGAGCGTTCCTTATTGAGCAATTGGACTATGTTTATGTTCCCAGATTGGTCAATTATCGTGTCATTGGCAATGTAAGAGTTAGAGGTGAGGTGTTATTTCCGGGAGATTACTCCATCCAAAAGCGTGATGAAACAGCAAATGATATTATCGCACGTGCAGGTGGTTTGACTCCATCAGGTTCCATAGCCTTTGCGCAGATATTCAGAAAAGGAGTTCGTGTAGATGTAGAACTCGGACAAGATGGCAACACTGATAGATTTAACTCTAATGCATTAATAGTGATGCCGGGAGATAGCATCGTAGTTCCAAGAGAAAATCTGTTCGTTGAGGTCAGCGGAGCAGTAAATACTCCTCAGCTTTTGAGATATGCCCGTTCAGGATTTAAATATTACATTAACGCAGCGGGGGGTATAACGGAAAACGGCAGCCTCAAAGGTGCGTTTATACAATATGCCAACGGAAAGAACCGGCCTGTGAAGAAATTCTTATTTTTTAGAGATTATCCACGTGTGGAACCCGGCAGTAAAATTACTGTTCCTGAGAAAAAAGCTGCACCATTTAAAATTGGCTTTGGGGAAGTATCCGCAATCGCTTCGGTATTAACCGCACTTGTAGGACTGGTGGCGATCTTAAAGTTATAGGATATGGATGAGAAAAACTACAATAACCTAAACGAGGAAGAATATACGTTCCGCAATGCATTGCTTAATCGTTGGACCGATATCCAGTATCTTTGGCAAAATAAATTCAAATTTATTCCAATCGCAATTGTTGGAGCTTTGCTTGGCCTATTTTTAGCTTGGTACCGACCTGTTACATACACCTCACGAGTAACATTTGTTGTAGATGACAGTAAAAGTGGCGGTGGCGGATCAATGCTGTCTGCTCTAGCGGGTCAATTTGGATTCGATATTGGCGGCATGATGAATACTGGGGGTGTTCTGGCTGGCGATAATGTACAACAGCTATTGAAAAGTGAGAAATTGATTAAAGAAGCTTTATTAACACCATATGATACTAGCAAAAATTATACACTTGCTGATAAATACGCTGAGGTGTCAAAATTAAAGAAAAAATGGACAAAATACACCGCGGATAATAACGAAGTGAATTTTCCCTGGGATAGATCAAATTATTCGAGACTGCAGGATAGTCTGCTTCAAGATATCGCCCTTCGGATTATCAGGGAAGATTTTTCGATCACCAAACCCGATAAAAAATTAACATTTTTTGAGGCTAATGCAACTATGCGGGACGAAAAGCTTTCGCAGCTATTCTGCACGAGACTAATCCAAACCTCTACAAATTTTTATATCCAAACGAAAACAAAAAAGTTAAGAAACTCAGTAGCTCTACTCGAGAAAAGATCTGATAGTATCGAGAGAGTGTTGAATCGCAAAACATATTCTGCTTCTGCGGCGAATAAAATCATGCTTGATGCCAATCCTGCATACCCCACCTCAAACGTTTCAGGCGAGTTGCAGAGCCGCGATAAAATAGTTCTTTCAACTATATATACGGAAGTTGTAAAGAATCTTGAAGCGTCAAAAACTATGCTTATGCAGGAAACACCCACCATACAGATTGTCGACGTTTCTGAATACCCGCTTCAAAAGAACAGACTAAAATATTTAAAAACAGCAGGTATTACAGTTGCAGTAGCAATGCTATTTTTTGCTATATTTTTGGTTCTAACAAGAAAACAGGGAGAACGACCTTTAGCAATTTAATTTTTTTTCATCCAAAAGGAAGCTGGATCACGTAGTGTACGTTGTACTGCGAGGATCGGACATTTTGCAGTGATTTCATTCTGATAATGGTGAAACAGGTAATTTACAGCTCCAATTATCCTGAATTCGCTATTATAGCTAAGAAAAGCTTCTAGCAGATATTGTTCATTCCATAATCTATGATCTTCATATATCCAAGCATCAGGATAATCTCTGGGAGAGAAAATATCGTGAACATGAATAATTACACCGCTATTGAGAATCGGAAGCAATTCGAGGTACTCAAATAACACATCTCCCTGCGGCCTGATCATGTGAGAAGAGTCTATAAAGAGTATATCATTTTGTTTAAGCCGTTTAAATACGTCGATGTCAACATCTTCAACCTTCTTCCTTAAAACTGTAACTTCAAGCTCTTCAAGCCATTTTATTTCAAAAGGTTCGATGCAAATATGTTCGCATTGGTATTCTTGATCTTGAACCTTATTTTTTTCAATCGCATTTCTTGCCATCAAGGTTGAAAAACCACATCCTATTTCAATAATTCTCTCAGGTTTAAAGTGACGGATAAAATTGTATAAATATTCTGAATCACCAGCCTCAAAAGACCGATTATTATAGAAATAGGTTTTGTCCTTTGTTTTATCTAAAGGAATTTCCTCAAGTTCTTTATTGTAACTAAATTCCCTCAAAAGAGATAACTGTTCAGTATCATTGAAGTTCATCGCTGGTAGATTCCGAGGATCCCTAAGCGATTTTTTGAGTTCCTTTGCCGGGTTGATCAATGGCTGATAATATTGATCCGGCACTGGCAAAATACCAACTGCCATAAATATTTTTTCTGAAACCGGGCTCACAAATTTTGTACGCAGACTACTTCTTATCAGTTTCAACCAAAGGGTTGAAAGTAATGTTATTGGGCTCCCTAAAATATCTAGGAGTCTAAGAAGTAAGAATTTTAGATGGTATTTCAATGAGTATTAAATAAGAATCTATCGATTAATTAAGAAAATAAGAAATGCCTAAACGTCCCTGAAAATTAAATTGATCTCTTCCTTTTATCCAGTAAGGATCACCCGGCTCTTGAAATAAGAACCATTGATAATTTAAAGATTTTACAGCCGATGCTTTCGCGTTTATAACAAATTTCTTAAAATTCCAACTACCTATTGCGGAATAGCTAAAGTCTACCCAATGTCGTCTAAAATCTTTTGACCTAGAATAGGTATAATAGAAATAATCCTGGTTGTGGGTGAACCGATCAACTTGCAGACCGATAGTTTTCAAACCCTTAAACCATAGCACTTCCAACGACTGCATGTTTGCACCTGGCCCAATGCCCGCACCGAGCAATTGCCCTTGGTTCGTATAGCCATGCCTTACATCTTTATCAATATACCAAGAGTTTAAATCTAGAAAGAGCTCATTCTCCTGACTCTGTCCCAATTGAGTAAGCTCTACACTGCCCATGATATGAGTCCCTGGTGTTTTTAAAGGAAAAATCTTTTTAGCGCCGAAAATATAAGCACGCCCTGCATCTGGATTTTTAACATAATCTGCGAATGTCCTTGATTGGTCATTATTGCCATACTCAAAATAAAACTCGGCGTTGGCTTCCTTCATTAGCCATCTAAAAAACAATGAAGAATACCGATCAGGCTTCCCAACAAATTTATCGTCTTTGATACCATTACTGAAAGAACTAAAAAAGGGCAGTACATCACCTATTGATCTCGCATCATCATTATATATTTGTGAAGACTTCGCAAAGCCCACAAAAAGGCCTGGCAACCATTTTGGTTGGTAAGTCATTGTTATCCCGCTAAAGTGCCGCCATTCATTCTTTTTGGGGGCATATAAATTTGACTTGGCGAACTCGTAATCGCCCACTTGTGTAGGATTATCGTTAGTGCCATCCAGTCTTCCCCAAACAAATTGTCCTTCGAAGGATCCGATCTTTGTTCGATATGGTTTATTTGTATTTAAAGTAAAATGTAAAAAGCCTGGAGCTGTATTACTCATTAACAAGGAATTTTTCTCGCCTGGTCCCCACCATAAATTTTCACTTGAAGCGCCAACTGAAAATTCTTTGAAGTTAAATTTAACGTTTGACTGGCCCAAGAAAAGTTTAGCATATTCTGTGCCTCCTATTCTTTCCGGCAGATCAATATTATTATAGAACTGATAATAATCACGCCAAACAACTGGATAACCGTCGACAGGGTAACCCTCGTAAGCTGGATTAGGTGCTATTACAATTTCGGGTTTCAGTTGAAATGATATAGGGCCATAGTCTGCCGCGATACCGCCTGTCAAGCCTAACTGATACCCTTTTGCAGATATCATAGATCCATCATTCCAACCATATGGGTGATGGCTATTGAATTGTTGCATTAGAGTAAGCGGAAGAATGATTATCCGATCAACAATAGCCTGACGATTAGCATCTATTTGTTTGATATAACT
>Ga0209702_10006423_pt1 | contig 15100 bp, 20 predicted proteins | sample FRY01_FD_187210 | JGI IMG/M metagenome (GOLD analysis project Ga0209702, IMG submission 187210) | Freshwater microbial communities from Lake Fryxell liftoff mats and glacier meltwater in Antarctica - FRY-01 (SPAdes) (version 2) | ecosystem: Environmental > Aquatic > Freshwater > Ice > Glacier... | reverse complement strand
CAAGCGCACCTGCGACACCGGGACCAAGACGCTGCGCGAATTTATTAATACCTATTCGCCAGATCGCAGTACATCTGTGCTCGACTTGATTGCTGATCAGATCAGCGAAGTGATCTGCAACAACTCCTGAGGTGTCAGTCAGGTGAATCGAATGCGTCGTGCGGCGATTACGGTCATACGGAGCAACAATAAAGCATGTCGAAAACTGGAGATGTTCGTCGACCCATAGGTGCGCTCCTTGTAGTGGACGGGGACATCACGGATGTGCAGCCCCAGCCGCGAGGCTCCGAACAACAAATCAAAGTCACCGAATGGATCGAAATCACCTAAATAACTCCGGTTCGCCACGATTCTCTTATATTCCCGTGCCCATCGTGCAAGCTGGTGCTTTCAAGTTCCAAGTGCAAATAGTGCGGCGTGATGTGACTTGAAATCGAAGGCGTCGTGGGTGAACATTTCTGCTTGGCAGCGGTAGCCCATCGATTTGCGTGGTCTGGTGTTTAGTTGCCAGGCAATCGCAACCAGTTCTTCCTGGGTGAAGAGCCCTTGGGTAGATACTGGCGCAGCAACAAGTTGGTGTTTTCATTGATGCCACGTTGTCAGGGGCTGTGCGGATCAGCGAAGTACACTTTCACCCCGGTGGCTTGCGTGAGGCGTTGATGGGCCGCCATTCCACTATCTTGATCGTAGGTCAAGGACAGATGTTTCTGGGCTTCGATGCGGTTGAGCACATGACCAAAACCGTTGAGAGCCGCTTCGGCCCCGGGCCGTCCATTTTGGCTAGCACGGTGAACAAGGTGGTGCGCTCCACCAAAGTACCAACAGCTAGACGGTTGTAGGCCTCTTTGATCAGGTCGCCTTCCCAGTGTCCCGGCACCAGCCGTTCATCGATTTGGGGTGGCCAGTCATGGATGCCGACCATCTCTGGGATCTGACCACGGCGATCCAAGACCCCGTGCCCGTTAGCGGCGTTTGGTATGACCGAAACGCAGCCAGCCGATCACTTCGCCGCTTTAACTCCACACTCTCGCATGGCATAGATGGCGGTGTAAATGGTTTCATCCGATACCCGCGAATGGGAGAACCCAGCCTGCACTAAACTAGGGGCGCTTCACTCTGGCTTTTTAAGAATGCCGTCTCGGCTCGAAGTTCTTGAACTTCCCGCGGCTAGCGTTTTACGAATAGTTGCGATTCGAGTTCATCGGTGATTGTCGAAAATCGGCTTGCTGACGACCTGAATGAGATTCTGGAGCGGTCTGATAAACAGCTGCGAACTCTCGTCAATTCACATGTGTTGGTCACAGGCGGCACCGGGTTCGTAGGCACGTGGTTCATTGAGGCCTTGCTATGGGCGAGGTCGAATTTCGGCGGTATAGGCCGCGTCTCGGTTGTCTCACGCGACCCCGCGAAGTTCTTGACCCGCAACCCGCACCTTGCCGACAATGCGGCGCTGCGCTTCGTTGTCGGAGACATTCGGGCCCTCGACCTATCTGCGCTGCCAGACCCTGACTTCGTACTGCACGCCGCGACTGCAGCCAGCGCGGCGCTTAATGATGGCGACCCAGACGAGATGCTCAACGTCATCGTCGGCGGCCAGAATCGGCTGTTCGGCGAGCTTGCCCGATTTGCTCGTCCCCGAGTGTTGTTCACCAGTTCTGGCGCCGTCTACGGGCCGCAGCCCGAAGGTCTTAGCCACTTTCCCGAGGACTATTTATCTGCACAGCCAGACCGCGATAAAAAATCGGCATATCACGAAGGCAAGCGCGCAGCCGAAATGATCTGCCTTGACGCCACATCGTCGGGCGTGGTCGATGTCGTGCTCGCACGGCTATTCGCCTTCGTCGGGCCACATCTGCCGATCGACACACATTTCGCGATGGGTAACTTTATCCGCGACGCAATGCGCGGCGGACCGATCGTGCTCAACGGTGACGGCACTACCGTGCGCTCGTATCAGTACGCTAGCGACATGACTTCATGGCTTGTGGCGTTACTGGTCGATGGTGCGCCTGGCCGTGCCTATAACGTCGGTTCAGACCGAGCCATGAATATGCGCGAGATCGCCACGAGTGTGGCGAGAGTCGCTGGGCCAGATGTCAAAGTCGACATTCGTGGCACGCAGCAACCCGGGCAGCCAGTCGATCGATACGTGCCTTCGGTCGAAAGAGTTTCAAGTGAATTGGGCCTGAAAAATTGCATCGATTTCGATGATGCCGTCAGTCGCACATTGAAATGGCACCGTGCCTAATAGGCGAGCGGATAATCGGCTGCTGGTAGTGTTTCTGCGTCATGGAAAACGCAAAGGTGACCGAACCTCGACGCCAAATTCTCGGCCTGGTCGCCGATTATCAAAAGTAAGCATTCCCCGCCCGCCCGTTTCTCGGCGGCATATCGAATGTGCCGGTTTGGGGCAAAGTCTTCGACGAAAAAGAACTTCAACTCCTAGTTGATTCATCACTTGACTTCTGGTTGACCACTGGAAGATACGCAGAGGAGTTCGAAAAGTCCTTCGCCAAAGTCATGGGCATGCGCCACGCGATGCTCTGCAACTCTGGATCGTCGGCAAACTTGCTTGCCGTTTCATCATTAATGTCGCCCCGCCTTGGGAAGCGTGCACTAAAGGAAGGCGACGAGGTGTTGGCCGTCGCCGCAGGTTTTCCGACGACGGTAAATCCGATAATTTAAAATTGTCTTGTGCCAGTTTTCGTCGACGTCGAACTCGGCACTTACGACGCGACTGTCGAATGCCTAGAGGCCGCGATCGGCCCCAAGACCAAAGCAATAGTCATGGCGCACACGCTGGGCAACCCGTTCGATGCCGAGGGCGTGATGCGCCTCGCCGAAGAACACAAGTTGTGGGTAGTGGAGGATGCCTGCGACGCGGTGGGCGCAAAATTTGGCGGCAAACCCGTCGGCTCTTTTGGCGACTTGTCGACAACAAGTTTCTATCCCGCTCACCACATCACGATGGACGAGGGCGGCTGCGTGCTCGTCAAGAAGGCCTCGATGAAAAAAATTGTCGAGTCGTACCGCGACTGGGGTCGCGATTGTTGGTGCCCGACGGGCAAGGACAACACCTGCAACCGTCGGTTTGACCGGCAACTCGGTGAACTCCCTTACGGCTACGACCACAAGTACATTTACTCGCACATCGGCTACAACTTGAAGGTGACCGATATGCAGGCGGCAGTTGGCGTGGCGTAACTCGAGAAGTTGCCGACGTTTATTCAAGCCCGCAACCGCAACTGGAAGCGCCTGCGCGACGGCCTCGAATCGCTAGAAGAGTTTTTGATCCTGCCAATGGCAACAAAGAATAGCGAGCCAAGTTGGTTCGGCTTCGCCCTAACCGTGCGCGATGGCGCGTCATTCACGCGCTTCGACCTGGTGCAGCATCTAGAAAGTTGCCGCATCGGCACCAGGCGGTTATTTGACGGAAACCTGCTTCTTCAGCCCGCGTACCTCAATTTTCCCATGCGGGTGAGCGGCGACCTACGCAACGCTGATGTTATTTCGAAGTTGACTTTCTGGATTGGCGTATATCCCGGACTGACAGATGAGATGATTGACTTCATGGTCGCGACCGTGCACGAGTTTGTTGATAGTCTCTCGCGATGACGAAGAAATTGATCTCAATCATCGTTCCGGCGTACAACGAAGAAGATTGTGTAGAAGAACTTGCCAGAAGATTGCGGTTAGTGTTCGATCAGAACCTAATTTATGATTTTGAAGCTGTAATTATTGAGAATGGGTCGAGCGACCGAACCTGGGACCTGTTGCGGAAGATTCATCAAACCGACGCGCGATTCAAAATTGTGCGACTGGCCCGCAATTTCAGGATGGATGGCGGCATAACAGCTGGTCTGCATTTCGTCAAGGGCGATGCCGCCGTTCTCATGACTGCCGACTTGCAGGACCCGCCCGAACTTATTACCAAGTTCATTGCAAAGTGGGAAGAAGGTTACAAGAACGTTTACATGATTGTCACTAAGCGCGGCGGCACTGATCCCATCCGCACTTTCAATTCCAAATTATTTTATTGGCTGGCCACAAAGTTGACGGGCAATTCAATACCGCAAAATGCGAGTGATTTTCGGCTCGTCGATCGCAAGGTCTATGAGACTGTTCGATCAATGAATGAGCGCAATCGATTTATGCGCGGTTTATTCGCGTGGGTAGGTTTCAAATCGATAGGGATTGAAGCCGAGCGGGCAGAGCGATTTGGCGGAGTGTCAAACGCGCATTCGCTAAAGGTAATTGATCTTGCCTTCAAGGGAATTTTTGCTCACTCCTATATTCCTCTTCAAATGATTACGGTGCTTGGTGGCATAATTTTGACCACATCGTTGGTTGCACTGTTGGTTTTTACAGCATTCTGGCTCTTCGTTGGCGTTCCATTTGCTGGCTTCGGCACCCTCGTAGCGGTAATTCTCTTGGGCTTTGGGTCCCTGACATTTATGCTGGGAGTGACTGCTCAATATATTGGACTTATCTATGAGGAAGTGAAATCTCGCCCGAACTTCGTGACCAGCGAATTACTAGGGCTTACAGACTCGGGTCAGATTGAAAGATGAAGAATAGTAAAATTGCCGTTGAAGTGCGGTTGCCTTCTACACATGCCGATGAAGTAATTGACTGGTTAGGCGAAATCGGTTATTCACACTGTTTTTTCATCGCTGGCGGAAACAGCATGCATTTATTGAATCGTGCTAGACAAACTATGACCTGTGTGCCTTTCGTCCACGAAGTTGCGGCTGGTATTGCGGCAGAGTATTTCAATGCAACTCGTCTTGCGGGCGGCAAGGCCTTCGTGCTTATTACTGCTGGTCCTGGCCTAACCAATCTCGTAACGGCGATAGCAGGCGCATTCCTTGAGAGCCGCGAGTTGCTCGTGATTGGTGGCCAAGTAAAAAGTACAGACCTGGCACGGGGAGCAGTTCGCCAACGCGGCATACAAGAAGTCGATGGCGTTGCTATCGCAAAACCAATTTCGAAACTCGCCGTACGAGTAGAGAAACCATTATCAAAATTAGACTTCCTGGCTCTAGTTAGAGAGACCTCGGATGGGCGACCCGGCCCAGTATTTCTCGAGTACTGCCTCGATGCCCAGGGTGCGCCTGCAACGCAATTCGATGCCACGCAAGGACGCTCTGTAAATGAGCACAAGAATCGGTTGCCTATCGCTAGCGACGACGATGTCAGCAGAGTACGAGAGATGCTCAATAAATCGGTTCGACCAGTAATTCTTATCGGTGGCGGCATTTCTCGTGCAGGGTTTAAAAATATTTTGCCACTGTTTGAGAGGTTGGGCGCCCCGATCATGACGACATGGAATGGTTCAGATCGGATCGGCAGCGATCACGAACTTTACTTCGGTCGACCAAATACATGGGGCCAAAGGTCAAGCAATACTTTGATCCAACGTGCTGACCTCGTAATCGCGTTGGGCACGAGGCTCGGTTTGCAACAAACCGGTTTTAATTGGCAGCAATTTGTCCCAGTGGGCGAGGTAGTCCAGATAGATATTGATCAGGGCGAGATTGTTAAGGGGCATCCAAATATCTCCGTGGGTGTTCTGGGTGACGCTGATGATTTCATCGCAAGACTCATCGAGCCAATTCACGAACCAGCAATAAATAGATGGGGGGAGTGGCTCAGCGAATGCCGGCGTGTTCGGGACGCAATGCCCTTGAGCGAAGAAGCCAATAAGCGATTTGATGGATACTTGAATACTTACGATTTCGTTTTGGGTCTGTCGCAGCTTTGTGGATCCGATGACATAATCGTTCCGTGTTCGTCGGGTGGTGCGTTTACCTCAATGATGCAGGTATTCAATCAAAAATCTGGTCAGGTTCTGTTAACGAATAAGGGCTTGGCGAGTATGGGTTATGGATTGTCGGGCGCAATTGGGGCAGCCCTTTCGGCGCGCGAAAGGAGAACCGTGCTCGTCGAAGGAGATGGTGGTTTTTCGCAGAATCTTCAAGAACTAGCCACGATTTCAGTGCAAGGACTGAACGTCAAGATGTTCGTTTTCTCAAATGAAGGTTATGCCAGCATTCGGATGACACAGCGCAACTATTTTGATGGCGCCTATCTCGGCTGCGATACCGAAACTGGTTTGGGGTTCCCAAATTGGCAGAAGTTGGCCGATACATTTGGGATCAGTTCTTTCGCTCTTAGCCCTAACTTCGAAAACGATCCGGAATTTCTTTTAAAATGGAGAAGCGATGACCCTTGCCTTTTTGTGGTCCCGGTACACCCCGAACAGACGTACTTCCCAAAAATTTCTAGCCGGGTGACTACAACTGGAAGCATGGAGTCTGCGCCGTTACATGAGATGACTCCTTCAATTAGTCTGATTGGAAAGGGTTAATTATGAACAAAACCGAACGCCAGATGACTGACATTCTCAGTAAGGGAGCCGAGAAACACGGCTATGTTTCCGTAAAAGCAGAATTCGAGGCTGAAGGCACGCGAGTCGAAGAACTACTGCGCCTTGTCGAGATCGCCAATAAAGCAGGGCTTCTCCTTACCGTTAAAATCGGAGGCTGCGAGGCGATTCGTGACTTGCTTGAGTCTCGTCAGATTGGCGTCAGGTACATTGTCGCCCCGATGGTTGAAACACCATACGCTCTGACCAAATACATCGCAGCGAAGAACAATGTCTATTCGCTCGATGAACAGATCGATACCGATTTCCTATTCAACATTGAGACTGTCACCGCTTTTGATCATCGCGAAGAACTCGCTCGAGTTGCGAGCGAGTCTGGCGGGGCGAGGGGGATGGTCTTTGGTCGCGTGGATTACAGCGGTTCCCTCGGTAGAAGTCGCGAGGGCATCAATGATGACAAGATCACATCTGATGTAATTAGCGTCGCGGAAGTTTGCAAATCGAGAGGTCTAGATCTAGTGGTCGGCGGCGGGGTTTCGCGCGATTCTATTGATTGTTTACGAGAAATTCGCAAGGTGCATCTGACTCGTTTTGAGACGCGCAAGGTGGTTTTCGCGGCCAGTGCCCTCAATTCAGATTCAATTGCAGACGGACTGTTGAATGCCGTGCACTTTGAGATGCTCTGGCTACTTAACAAACGTGACTACTATGGTGCGATAGAACGCGAAGACGCCAAACGGATAGAGATGCTTGAGGCCCGCTGGAAAGTATTGCAAAATAACAAGTAAGATACGGTGACTATGCTTAGCAGCATTAAACCTCGCTGGAAGTTGGCATCTACCACCAGCAATTTTTTATGTTTTTGGCGGCAACTGTTTCGTATTTTTCTTTGTGGTTTCAGGTTTTCTATTTCGGGAAACCAGTGAGTACAATTTTGAGTTTTCCCCCAAATGTAGGTATTCTCAATGAGTATGTTTCCATGATTCATGAGAAATCTCGTCAGCGTCCTAATTTTATAGTGTCTGAATTGGTTGGACTCACCCGAAGCGTATCTCTGGATCAGCATGGTTGACAAGGCGTTCATTACTGGAGGCGCCCGCGGAATTGGGGCTGCTATTGCAGCTGTTCTCGTTCGAGATGGGCTCGATGTTTGGGCTCCGACGCGAGCGGATCTTGATCTCGCAAATATTGAGGCAGTCGAATCGTTTCTGAACATGAACACCGACTATGTCCCAGATGTCCTTGTAATCAATGCTGGCGAAAATAACCCTCAAGATCTGCTGGATGTGTCCTTGGAGAACTGGAGCCACACTCTGGATGTAAATCTCACTTCTGCATTTTTAATTCTTCGCGATTTTGGTAGCCGAATGCTTAAAAAGCGCCGCGGTCGGATAGTGGTGGTTTCTAGTGTTTACAGTATTCGAGCGCGCGAAGGGCGTGCTCCTTATTCGGTATCGAAGGCTGGGTTGAATGCGCTCGTGCGAAGCGCCGCCCTCGAGTTTGCACCAGCTGGTGTTTTGGTAAATGGGATCTGTCCTGGTTTTGTGCTGACCGATATGACTCGGCAGAATAATGACGACGACGACATTAAGAGACTAGAGGGGCAAATTCCACTGGGTCGCCTTGCGGATCCCGTGGAAGTTGCAGAACTAGTGGAGTACCTCGCCAGTTTTCGTAATACCTACATCACTGGTCAATTAATCGCAATCGACGGTGGCTTTTTATGTCGATGAGTGGCTCAACGGAATTTTGGGCCCTGTCTATCCAGTCGCTCCATTACGAATACGCAGTGACGACTGATTCTGATGTTCTAGACCTAGCTGCACGGCTTGGTGGATACAAGAATCCGGTCGTCGTAGTGGATCGGCGTGTGCTGGATATCTATGCGACCGAAATCGGATCAATTATCAATACGACGGCCGTATATGCCGTTGATGCACTCGAATCGACGAAGACTCTTGAAGGAGTAACGAAGTTGATTAGTTGGCTTTTGGAGAACGACTGCAACCGTTCGACGACAATTATCGGCATTGGAGGCGGAATAATTCAAGATCTAGTTACTTTCACCGCGAACATCTTCTATCGCGGTATATCATTCGTGTTGATTCCGACCACGCTCCTGAGCATGGCAGATAGTTGCATTGGTGCTAAATCCGGTATTAATTTCGGATGTTTCAAGAATCAACTCGGCGTCATCCAAGCCCCGCGAGGAGTTCACATTGCCTCGAGCTTTTTAGAAAGCTTGTCGGATCTTGACATAAAATCTGGATATGGGGAGATCCTTAAATTGGCCATAACTGGGTCGCAAGAGGCGTTTCACGCAGTTTTGAATGAAGTGAGTACCAACGGTTTGCGTGGGCCGCATCTTCTCGGACTAATTCGTCAGAGTCTCGAAATCAAAAAGGTTGTAATTGAGAAGGACGAGTACGAAGTTGATCTTAGGCGGATTCTCAACTACGGCCATACATTTGGACATGCCCTTGAGGCTTTAACTGATCATGCTATTCCGCATGGATTAGCAGTGGCCTGGGGCATCGATTTAATAAATTTCATGACATGCAAGATAAATCATGACTTCGATAAGGAGGACGCCCTTGTTCACGAGTTCGTGAGGACACATCTTTCATTTGTTCTCAACGATTTTCCGACCGCGGAGGAACTTGTAGCGATGACCCGTCGTGACAAAAAGATGTCGAATGGAAAGTTAAATCTTGCGGTTCCTTCTGCCGTGGGGAAATTAGTGATTTCACCCGTCAGCCTTGATGAAGAACTAGTCGCCTTAGTGGATGATTATTTGAAGACCCGAAACGTCTACGCACCCTCTCGCTGACATGGCTGAGTACATCGGGCTAAATATCGGCGGAACGTTTCTGAAGGGTGCTGTGTTAGACACTACACGGGGCGAATTACGGCACACGATTCGTTCGATTGGAGCCGATCTGAATATCACAAGTTCTCGGGAATATGTACTTTCACCAAGAGATCTTGTAGCTAGTGCAAGACAAATGTCGAAAGAGCTCTACGGGCTTTTCCCGCGTGTGCGGGAATATTAGTTACAGCGCAGATGGCCGGATTTGTTCTCACTTCGAGAAGTGGCGACCATGTCACAGGCGTTGTCACTTGGCGCGACGCACTATCGGCTGGTGTTAGCGGACAAGCGGTAGAGAGTTCTCACGAAGTGCGGAGACTTATTCCGGCAGAATTGCTCGTCGATACAGGGAGCGAACTACGAGACGGTATCCCGCTCGCGAGTATTTTTGCTCGAGTGACCAGGGGTCTTGATTGCAAGAACTTGATACCTCACAGTTTGATTTCGTTCGTTGCGCATGCGCTCGTCGGAAGCAGATCAGAACCTGTAATGCATGTAACCGATGCTGCCGCGCATGGATTCCTTAACCTTCGTACGCTGGATTGGCACGGTGAAGAAGTAAATGGAGAGTCCTGAGTCGATGCGCAACTTGGCGTGCTGGGCCATCTCCGCTCCCTGATCCCAAGTGAGTGAGCGACGCAATTGATCGGGCATGGTCATCATTGATGCGGCAATGGCGTCGCGCACGGCCTCGGCACCCTTGACCTTGCCAAACGAGATGCACCTGTCCGGGTGCATCTCGTGGTGACCTGCTGGGTATTGGGTTTTTCTACCCAAGCGTTCTACAAGCTTGGTGTCAGATATTTAACGCAACGGATAATGAGGATTGAATATCCGTATGGAAACACTAAAGAAGTATCATCGGCGTTCTTCTTGTACGGTGTCGCGTTGGTATTCGGCGCGGTCGGCTCAACCAACTTTGGCAAGATCGCCGATGTGCTTGCCAACGAGCAGACGATCCCACACAACGACGCGCTATTACTGGTTGGCATCGGGTTGCTACTGGTTGGCTTTGCCTTCAAGGTGTCCCTTGTTCCGTTTCAAATGTGGACGCCCGATGTTTACGAGGGTGCACCGACTCCAGTGACGGCGTATCTTGCATCGATAGGCAAGGTCGCCGCGCTCGGCGCCATGATCCGTGTTTTCGTCGTGGCCCTCCCCGCACGCATGGATGACTGGCGCCCAGCCGTCACGGTTCTCGCGCTGCTGATCCTCGTAATCGGCGCGGTGCTTGCGGTGGTGCAGACCGACGTCAAGCGCATGCTCGCGTACTCGTCGATCACGCACGCGGGTTTCATGTTGATCGGCCTCGAGGCCGCCTCGCATCGCGGTTCGCTCGACGCCAACACGGGTGTATCGGCCACGCTCACCTACCTGTTGATCTATTCGGTCGTCGTTGTGGGCACGTTTGGGGTTGTCAGCCTCGCCGCCGGTCGCGGCGATGGCCTCGACTTTGATCGCCGCGTTCTTGTACTTGCGGATCATGGTCAGCGTCTGGCTGCACGACCCGAATGATGCCTCGCCGTTGCAGGTGCCACTGGCTTGGGCGCTGGCGGTCGGTTTCGCTGTGGCGTTCACGCTGCTGGTCGGCTTCGCGCCTAGATGGTTGCTGAACATCGCGGGCAATCTCGCGCAATTCGCCAGCCTGTAGTTCTAGATTCCCTCGGGGTCTTTAATGCGCAGGACAGCGACGGTGTCATTTTTGAACACTGTCTCGGCCCATGGCTCCCACGAGCGTTTCTGAGCAACTTCTAATGGCTCCCATCCAGAGGGGATTCCGATGAAGTCCAAGTCAATGTACTGCCAGCGAACTCCAAGATTCCAAAGTGTTGCAGCATGTTCCGCGCTTGGGGTGACAACGAACTGTTGCGAATAATCCATTCGTTGGCGAACCCACAAGTTAGATGTATCAAACTCCCCGGCCGCTTCAATTAGCATTCGGCGATGCCCTATCGCCGAAACGAGGCTCCATTTCAGGTTGGCACAGGATGTTGGAGACAAGCAGAATCGGTTAGTCGCCACTATGTCGTTACTCGGTGTTTCTTCTCTAAGCCACTTGAGAACTGCAATCTGATCGGTAGAACCAGTGATGTAGTTAGTTTTTGTCCATTGCGGATTTGGTATACCAGTGGCCGCGTATTTCGTAAAGCTATAGCGTCTATGCATCTGCTCTCCTAGCATTGTTGAAGTAAGCATGACAGAGAGAGAGATAACAAGCGCAACGGCCCTACCTGTTTCGCCCTTCGTCTTTAAATAGATCCAAAAAAGCGAGGCCGCTATAACGACGTACATGAATAAATACGGTATTAACGATTTCATATTTATTTCTAGATCTTGTGCACGAGTGGCCATTTTATTTATAAATCCCGCGATTAATGCCGCCATCGTAGTTAGCAGAAAAATGCGATAGCCGAGCACGCTCTGAATGTATTGTGACAGTCGTCTCAGATTGACTGCAAACAGGATTATTAAAATAGGGAAGGTCACGTGAATATACAAGGACTCTGATCCAGTACTGTCCAGAAAACGAGCTAGCAAGACTCCGGCCAGACATATCAAAATCAGAAACTTTGACGAGATAGAGATTTTTTCATTACGTGAAACCAAAAGAAGTAAGATAGCGCCACCTAAATATGGGGTTACGTACAATAGGAGCAGGAAGTTTTCGAGAAAAAAGTGGATTTTCCCACCGCCAACAGGGCGCCCGAAAATGAGTCTCCCTCCAGCATCGCTAAACCTAAAGACCAACGAGTGCGTATTTGTCGGACCTCTATAGAAGTATAGGTAGGCACATCCTGTCGCAGCGAGGGTGGAAAGCGCAAGAAGAATACGACTTTTTGCGTCAAAATAATTGTGAAATAAGAGAAGAGTTAGTAGACCACCAGCCAGTACAAGGCCGGTTGAAATTTTTGATCCCATCAGAGCAAAAATAAGCAAGCCAGAAAGAACAATGCCCCATTTAGGGATTAGGCGATCGCGGGTGAACTTCATAACGAGCACAACGATTGTAAGCATTGGCATGAATGCAAACAGGTGAGTAGGGCTTGATGCACTAACCACATCTCGTGTTAGGAGCACGAGGATCGCGGCAACGGCTGATGCGATTTTCGATCCTGTTTGATGAAAAGTGATTCCCCAAATGAGTAATGCGATTGTCATGCAAGCAACGATTGGTAGCACAAATGTGATTAACGTCCAAGTGCCTGCGCTTGCGAGTTCGGACGTCATTCCTGCCCACTTCAAGGCGAACCAGTGATAACGAAACACCTGACCGGTCGCATGAATGTTGCCGTTCCGTCCCCATTGATTCACTGAGAATGATTTTGCAGTCAGCCACGTAATGTCGTTGGTGTAAACCCACCATTTTGTGTTCCATTGTCTCATGTGAATTGATGACAGGTATGTGATTGGCAGTGCTACTATAAAGGCCAAATTCCATAGTTGAGAGGTCTTGGATTTGAGTGGCAAAACGACATAGATCGCGACTGTGATTAGAATCGGTAGGGCCCACCACCACTGCTCTTCAAGGCCGATCAAACTCGCTAGCACGATCACGGGCAGCCATTCCTTAATTTTTTCCACATCAATGTTTGCTGAGGTTTCGAGTTCGTTGGCAAAGTGTTTTCTGATAATGAGTAGTAGTGGAATCGCAAATACAAGGGGTGCTAGCCATCCGATTCCCCAAATACGATCTGAACCAATCAAAATTTGTGAAAGCGTCGAAAAGCAAATTCCGATCGTTGTACCTGCGCCAATAGTCAATGTCGGCGAACTTAGGTTTTTGCTATCGAGAGCGATCCAGATAATTAAACCGGGGATAGTTTGCGCCAATAGGACAGCAAGTACTCGCGCAGCTTCGAGTGTTGGGACTCCAACAAGTGTCATCAATATGAATATGAAAACCTGAATAAATCCGAATCCCAATAGAGTTTGACGCAATTTTGACTCTAAATTTGTCTGCACCCCTAAGATGTTAAGCGACATGATGCGGCTACGAGAGCATTAAACAAGTCCTGCTGCTGGGCGTCGATCGCGACGCAGTCGAGCGCCTGGTGGTGGCACGAGTGGACACCGCTCGGTTGCACTGTTGACATCGCCTCGGCCACCAGCGAGTTCGCGATTAGGTTGAGCCACCCCATGTTTGGTGCAGTGCCAGTTTATAGGTTTCTGGTCGTGGTGACCAGATCTTGTTGACGATACCAGTTGCTTTCTTGTTCGGCTGGTGGGATGTCACCGATTTCTGAGTGAAGTCGTCGGTGGTTGTACCAGTCGATCCATTCGATGATTGCGAGTTCGAGTTGGCGGCGTGTTCGCCATGGTCCATGGAGTGTGACGAGTTCGGCTTTGAACGTTCCGTTGAGCGCTTCAGCCATTGCGTTATCGTATGAATCAAGAGATGGTTCCAATCGACGCGGCCAGACCGGCGATGTCGAGACGTTCGGTGTAACGAATCGACGTATATTGGGTGGATTCAAGTGGTCGTCGCAACACCTTGAGATAAAGGTGGTTAGCGATGGGTGTTGGCAAACGTCAGCAAGAGGTCCGTGCGATGCGCGGTCAGATGAGATCATCGGGTCAGCCAGTCGCCGGACGCGATGTTCGGGTGAGATTCCGGAAGTTGATTGCCCAGGGCGTTACGAGTGAGGATGCAGGAGTGGCGGCAGGTGTGTCGCCAGCGGTCGGTTCGAGATGGTTCCGACAGGCTGGCGAGATGACACCAATATCACTTGCCCCAATATCGGAACGCTATTTGTTATTTCGTGAACGTGAAGAGATCGCGATCTTGCACGCTCAACATGTGGGTGTGCATGAGATCGCACGTCGACTGGGTCGTGACCCGTCGACGATTTCGCGAAAGTTGCGTTGACTGGACCCCTGTAAACGAGTCCATTGTTGTAGAGAGTCCTTATCGCCCTTAATTGGGTGGGAGGACATATGAGGGGGAAGAAATTTACGCCTGAGCAGATCATTCAAAAACTGCGTGAAGGTGAGGGTTTGATTGCGTCGGGGATGAGTATTGATCAGGCTACGAAGCAATTATCGATCGGGTTGTCGACTTGGTATCGTTGGAAAGTGGGCTACCAAAATATGTCAACCAAATCGACAGCAGACCCGTGTCTTAGCGTCGAGGTCTTCGACTGAGGAACAGATAAAACCCAGTTGTGAGTGTGAACTGCGCGCGACCGAGATTGCGCGCTCGTCGACATCTATTCCCACACCTGTAGCAGGCAACAGGTCTCTCAGCATTGTCCCATCGCCACAGCCGACATCGAGAATCCGACTACCCGGGATAATCTTGGCTCTGACGAGGTGAGTTATTTCCTGCTTGATATACCTCACCGTCACCTCGGTCTTTTAACGATTTCAAAAGAGGGATCAACTACTGCAACAAGCCCGTCGTTCACGCGGTTCAATCCTTTAGTAATTCGCATGCAGTCTCGTGCGAACCGACGGGAGTAACTCCAATGCGAACGCTACGTACGTCGGTTGATTCACATTCCATTCGCGCCGCGACGACTTGGGAGTGCCACGACTCTCCGCTCGTGAGGTACCAGCCCGCCTTGAACCACTTTGCTGTTGGAACGAGAAGCGTAAGGATCACAGCAATGGCGATGAACCTTCCTACAGAGCCAAACCTGACCCAGAACTCTTGAAGCAAGAGGGCAGCGGCAACCCATGTCAGGGTCATCGGAACTACAAAATAGCGATCGGTGATACCCCCGAGTAGGTAACTGGCGACCGATAGCAAAACCGAGTTCACGGCTAGTAGGTTCCACAATTGTCGACGCTGTGACTGGCGTAGAGCAGGTGCAGTGCCAACGACGGTCACGACAATTGCACCA
>Ga0209702_10006421_pt1 | contig 15101 bp, 16 predicted proteins | sample FRY01_FD_187210 | JGI IMG/M metagenome (GOLD analysis project Ga0209702, IMG submission 187210) | Freshwater microbial communities from Lake Fryxell liftoff mats and glacier meltwater in Antarctica - FRY-01 (SPAdes) (version 2) | ecosystem: Environmental > Aquatic > Freshwater > Ice > Glacier... | reverse complement strand
GGTAAACATTGAACTGCATCAACCTGCAATTATAATTGTTGAAGCAGGAATAAGGACTAAAGTTAATGTGACAGGTGGAATGGCATTGCCAATTTCACAAGTAGTTTTAATTGCTGGGCTTGACAATATAGTGAATGGGTTGACAACTCAAAATCGTGGACGAATAATTTCAGCACATAGAGACGAATTTGACCTTGGAGCAATAGCGTCTTTTGATAAAATTGAATTTGGTAGATAATAATGACAAGAAAACCAGCCCATAACAGCACCTACAAGAAATTGGCGGTTCAGTGGTTAAATAAAGCTTTGTGCTTCGTATCAAGTTTTGTGGTGGCAGACAGTTTAGTGCTTCGAAATCGCCAACTTCTTGTAGCTGCAAAACGTTATGGGCAAGTTTAAAAAACGACACGCAGACAACAACTTACAAAAAATAAAAGTGGAGACCGGCGACCATAGTAAAAACGGGGCGACACGGAAAAGCCTAATGAGTTGGGAAAATTAATAAGATGAAATTATGTTAGAAATACAATTAGACAACGGGACAACAATACCATTGCACGGTAAATCACTTTTAATACTTCCTGCTGGCAGTACGACAAACCACATAATTAACAATGAAGATGATTATGATGTAATTATGATAATTGCCGGTATTGACAGAACGGTAAACATTGAACTGCATCAACCTGCAATTATAATTGTTGAAGCAGGAATAAGGACTAAAGTTAATGTGACAGGTGGAATGGCATTGCCAATTTCACAAGTAGTTTTAATTGCTGGGCTTGACAATATAGTGAATGGGTTGACAACTCAAAATCGTGGACGAATAATTTCAGCACATAGAGACGAATTTGACCTTGGAGCAATAGCGTCTTTTGATAAAATTGAATTTGGTAGATAATAATGACAAGAAAACCAGCCCATAACAGCACCTACAAGAAATTGGCGGTTCAGTGGTTAAATAAAGCTTTGTGCTTCGTATCAAGTTTTGTGGTGGCAGACAGTTTAGTGCTTCGAAATCGCCAACTTCTTGTAGCTGCAAAACGTTATGGGCAAGTTTAAAAACCAAGACGGTCTGCGAAAGCCAAAGGGCTGACCACCCAATGTGACAGAAAAGAAAAACAAAAAAAGTGGAATCCAGAAACCACTTAAAAAAACGGGGCGACACCGAAAAGCCACACGAGTAGGAAACTAAATACAATAATATTATGAAACCAGTACAATCAAAGACCACAATGATTTTGATTAGTTTTTTCTTAGGCGGACTTGGAATTCACCGTCTGATGATGGGCTATTCAAATTGGTGGCTAATGCTCATTACCGTAGGTGGTTGTGGCATTTGGGCACTAATTGATTTTATCAGAATTATTACAGGTAGTATGAAGATGGCAGATGGAAGGGATTTGGTGTAATCAGAGTGGGGGACTTGTAATTATTTTAGTCCCCCACTTTTTAACTTAAAACAAATGAAACAAGAAAATGAAAAGTTTTGCACTGAATGCGGTGCTTTAATTAATATCAAAGCAGAAATTTGTCCAAAATGTGGCGTAAGACAGCCCATTATTTATTCAGCAACAATAGAGGCAACATCCAAAGAAAATAAATGGTTGACTTGTCTTTTGCTATGTTGGTTTCTTGGTATTTTTGGTGTTCACAGATTTTATACAGGACATACGGGTATTGGAGTTGTTCAGTTACTTACACTTGGCGGTTGTGGTATATGGACACTTATTGACTTTATCATTATTGTAACAGGTAATTTTAAAGACGCTCAAGGTAATCCGATAAAAAATGCGTAGAATATCCTCTCTTGGTTTAAATTATTTATGGAGCAATAAAATTGTAAGCATTGTTGGTGGTTACATTTTAGTTTCTGTTTTTGTTAAATTATTCCTTGACATTGACATCTGTATTCCTTGTCTTTGGAAAACAATATTTGGTTTTACTTGCCCTGGTTGTGGCTTAACGACAGCATTAATAAAATTGACAGGGTTTGATATAGCGGGGGCTTACAAGACAAATCCATTGATATTTATTATTATCCCGACAGGACTTTTATACTTACTGACTGATTTTGCTAAATTTAAAAAAATAAAAACCAGCCCATAACAGCACCTAAAAAAAATGGCGGGGGAAGTGCGAATACGAACATCTGTGCATCTAATAAAGTTTGGTGGGTATAGCAAGTTTAGTGTTCCAAAACCGCCACTTCTTGTAGCTGCAAACCGTTATGGGCAAGTTTAGCCGACCACAAAACGACAACGACCGACCAACAACGACAATATATTTTGACAACTCTAAACTGACAATGAATTTGATAAATTACATTACCTCATAAACAATAATGGTCTGCGGAAGCCAAAGGGCTGACCACCCAAAAGTGACAAAATAAAAAAGTGTGAAGACCAGCAAACACTTTAAAAACGGGGCGACACCGAAAAGCCATACGAGTAGGAAGACAAAAATAAAATTAATAAACAATGGCATCAACAATTCACAAAGGACGTTCAACAAGTAGTAGTGACATTCTTTACACATTTGACGGTAAACAATTATACCGTGGGCGTTCAACAAGTAGTAGCGACATCCTGTATACCTTTGACGGTAAACATATTTATAAAGGACGTTCAACAAGTAGTAGCGACATCCTTTTTACATTTGACGGTAAACATTACTATGAAGGACGTTCAACAAGTAGCAGTGACATTTTGTACACAACAGACGGGAAGCATATCTATGAAGGACGTTCAACAAGTAGTAGCGATATACTTTATACCTATGACGGGCAGCACTTCTATGAAGGACGTTCAACAAGTAGTAGCGACATATTATTAACATTGCAAGGGCATATTTCATTAGGTATTTTTCCAGTGATACTCTAAAAAACCAGCCCATAACAGCACCTACCCAAAAGGCGGGGTTTCGTGCTCCGCAGACACATTTGTGCAAGCCGAAAGTTCAGTTCTCCGAATGAAGTTTTGTGGTAAAAGTCCCGCCCTTCGGGTAGCTGCAAACCGTCAGGCATAGTTCCCCACCTAAGCCCTGATAAATTTCTCTAGCTAACGTCAACTGGCTCGTGAAAAGAGAAAGGAGAAATTAAAAAATGTTTGATTTCGTAAAACACTGAAAGTCAAAACCAATATTTATTGAATTCAAATGTGGTGCCTCAAAAGTGACCCCGGTTACGATTCCAAGCCACTCACCGCACCCCTGCCTTTTGTACACACCATGCACTGGTTCAACCAGCATAAACGAACCCATTGGGATGCTTTTGTACGGCTATAAGGTGAGTTTGAACGGTTAGGGGTGACCAAGGATACCAAAGTGGCGGGCATACCCGGCGATTCCTTTAACATCCGTCTTTTTATGATGGACCGTAAAGGCTGGAATAATTTTATTTGGATTGATGGGACCGAGAAAATGAACAAAGTAAGCGCCAATGGGGCGGAATTTTTGGTTACACCCAATGAAGCTTGGTTGAACAAAGATTTTACGCAGCCTTATCTGCAAGAGCCCCTTGGCAAATTTGAACATTTACACTTGTATCGGCTGAGTCCGCAACCCCAATCAAAAAAAAGCGCGATCCAATTTGAATCGCGCTTTTTAATTATGGGGATAACTGGTTATCCCGTTGGTAGCTCCTTGCGGCCGTCGGCATGTAACGCAAAGCGGCCTTCGTTGCGGGCATGCACTTGGTCGTAACGCGGCCAAGGCCATCCCCCAAACTGGGTGCGGTGGAAGTCTTCAAAAGCATCCTGAATTTCTTGCTTGCTGTTCATCACAAAGGGACCGTATTGAATCACGGGCTCGCCAATCGGACGGCCTTGCAATACCAATATTTTGGATGCATGATTGCCGTTGCGAATAACGATCGATTCGCTCGCCAGCACTTCTACGCTGTGGTAGCGCGGGATACTTTGGCCACCCACCTCTATGCCTTCGCCATGATAAAAATAGAGGGTGCGGTTTACACCTGCCGAGGCTGCGGGCAAGCGCCATTCTACATTGGGATCGAGGTGCATGTTCCATACGCCAACTTCGTTTTCAGGGTCTGCGGCCCAAGAATTTGGCGGCGGGGCAGGGGCACTTACTGTATTTAGCTTCCCGGAAATCACTTCCACTTCTAGCTTGCGACCTGCCGAATCGGAGGCCTTGTATTTACTCAATTTCTCTTTCCAAAACATCTTAAAATGTGGCTCCACCATTTTGTTTTTGCGGGGGAGATTGAGCCAAATTTGGAAGAGCTCTAGTGGATTTTCTTGCTCGGTGCTCAAGCAAGGGAACATTTCGGAATGCTGCACGCCTTTGCCAGCGGTCATCCATTGCACATCGCCATTGCCGTAGCGGCCGGCGGCACCCACCGAGTCGGCATGGTCTACCAAGCCTTCACGCACCACCGTAATGGTTTCGAAGCCGCGATGCGGATGACCAGGAAAGCCTGATACTTTTTTGCCGTGGTACATCCTAAAGCCATCTTTTACGATGAAGTCGTTACCCATGTGGCGGCCGGCGAGTGAGCTGGCGGGCCCCATTTGTTCGTTGCCTTTGGGGAATTTGTCTTCGTGGTGCACGCAAAACAAAAAGGGATCTGCGGTTTCCCACTGAAAGCCCAAGGGTTTCACCTCGCGCATTATTTTTTGGTTGGTATTAATTGTTGATTCCATACTTGTTTCGTTTTTAGCCAAACCGGCAAAAGGCCAAGCCAGTACGGCCGAAACTCCGAGTCCGAGTTTGCCGAGAAAGCCTCTTCTGTCGTTGCTCATTAATTGATGTTTAAACTTCGATTTAAAGATAACGGATTGCGAGTTTGAAAGTTCAAAATGGGTTCAACACCCAGGGTGCTGGGCGGTTTATTGGCGACCTATTGCAATGCTTTTCGCAAGGCTTCCACATTGCGGAAAGTATTTTTGATTTTGCCGTCCTTGTCAATAAGCACAAAAAAGGGCGTGGCGCTAACGAGGTAGTTTTCAGACGTTGGGCCATCCCATCCTTTAGGGTCGCGCAGGTGCTGCCAACCGTCAAACTGCAAATGTTCAGCCTTCCAGCCAACCTCCCAGGCATCGAGTGCAATGGCGGTTACCGACAGCTGAGCACGGTTGTTTTTGAGCCATAGATGCAAGGGTGGGAGATCGACCAGGCAGTGTGGGCAATCGGCGGACCAAAAAACCAACAGGTCAGAACCAGCGGCCTGGCTTTCTATGGTGGAGCCATCTACCTTCACGAGCTGTTGCAAGGGCGGTGCTGCAGCGCCAGGGGCAATGAGCTTGTAGCTGCTTAGCATGCTTTGAAGGCGTTCCTGCAGGCGAGGATCGACACAAGCGGTTTGGGTAGCTACTTTTTGAGCAATCAAATGCAGGGCGCGCGGCAGGTTCATTTGTTTGAAACCAATGCGCAAAAAGTCTGCAACCCCATTAAAATACAACGGATGTGCTTCCAATTTGTCGAATACGCGGTTTATAAAACTGATGGCCAATATTTCGGCATCTTCATTTTCTGCAGGTTCAAAAAGGCGGTAATAAGCCACCAACATTTGAGGCACCATGTTGTAATGCAACTGCACGGTGTCGCTCAAATCGAGCAAGTCGAGGTAGTTTTCACGCGTATAGGATGCCGCCATGGCAGCGGTACTTGTTGCTAAAAAAGGCAACTCGAAGCGCAAATGCCGATACGCAAAGTTGTTATCGTTGCGAATGTCTTTCACCAATTTGGATTCGGCTTTTTGCAGTTTTTTGATTTGTTTGCTGGCTACTTTGAGGGCGCGACTTTCGCCTTCATAGCCAACGAGGAGTTGTTCTAACCGACTTTGATTGTCGCGCAGCCGCCGCAAACGTTCCTTCGTGTCGCGGTAGGTACGCCAACTATTTCCTCTCAGGATGTCGAAATCGGTTTCCCTCATTTGCCTAAAGCTCAGCGCTTCTCCATCGTATAAAACATCTACAAAACCCCCCTTCCAAGCCAAGCGGTAAAAACCATGATAGGCGTTTGCAGGCATTGGCATCAAAAACAAGCTGTCAGCACCAAGCTGTACCTGGCCAACCGTGTCAGACACATGCATCTTGTAATTATACAGGTATATTTCAGTGGCAGCAGGCGCCAATAGCTTGCCCCGAATGGAGCTTGCTGTGGCTAAAAAATGAGTGCCTAAAAATAGGCAAATGGCAATTATTGTCGGACGCATCGAATTCGGTTCTGGCTAGTTTTACTTGTGAAACCGCTTACTCCTGTTGGGAAAGTACGGGCACGGGCATTTGCTGTAAATATACCAGTTCCTTCGGTTGATGACCAATAACTTCCAGCAGAAAAGCCACCGATGGTTACGGAATTGTCGCGGAGGCAAAGTAATTCGTTGTAAGCGGGCAAATACCAATCGCTGAAGCCCGAAGCTACTAAATTTTCACAGATGCCTGCGGCAGTTGGCGCGGAACAAGCAACCGCAATGGTGCTGGTATTCAGCGCGCCGTCTACATCGCTGCTTGCACCTGCTACCACGCCCACACATCCCCAAGCCGTTTGACCCGCATTGTCAATAGGATGCACAAATAGGGTGTTGCCTAAACACGGAATGGAGGGTAAAACCGGTCCGGCAACATACACAATCAATACAGTATCGCTGCTGGGGCTGCAAGGTGGATTGCTGATGGTCCAAACAAGCGCATAGGTACTGCCAGGCAATCCGGTAAAGGTGCTATTGGGTAACCCTGCATTGCTCAATGTGCCACCGGTGCCTGTGGCGATGGTCCATGCACCCGCGCCTGCAGCGGGCACGTTTGCGCTCAGCGTGATGGTACCGCTGGCATTGGCAACACTGGCGCCTGCATTGGCAATTGTTGGTGCCGGAACGAGGCTCAGGGCAATTTCTCCTGAATTATTGGTGCAATTTTGATCGCTCACCAAAGCACGGTAATAACTATTCTGGGTAGGGGTAACAGCGTAAGTAGCGGCAGTTGCACCGCTGATGTTGTTCCAGCTTCCACCCGCCAAAGAGTCTTGCCATTGGATGCTGCCGACAGCTGTGCCAGGCAGTTCTAAACTTACTTGTTGCCCCGAACAAACATTGGTTTGTGCCTGCAGCAAGCTACTTGAACAAAGAAATAAACCGAGTGTATATAACGTCTTTTTCATGTGGCTGCTTAGTGGAGGATGAGTTTTTCAGTGATTTTGGTGGCTGCAAAATTGATTTCTACGAAGTAGAGTCCCTTGGCGAGCTCAGCGGTGAATAATTCGAGGCTTGCACCCTCTGGCTGAAGGATTTGTTGAACTATCCGGCCTTGCATGTCTTTCAGCACAAGCCGCTGCACCTGGTTTTGGGCGTCCCAGCTGATTTGAACAGCGGCGGCGGCGGGATTGGGGTAGATGTTAATGCCGAAGGATTTGTTTTCTCCCACACTTGCGCAGGTAACAACAGTGATTAGCAGCTGATCGGTGTCAAAGCAGCCTCTATTATCGGTTGTTGTGAGTGTATAGGTGGTGCTTTGGGAAGGATTAGCGGTAGGATTAGCGACATTGGCATTGCTCAAGCCTGCTGCAGGTTGCCAACCATATGCCAATGCACCCAAGCCACCTGTGCCAGTAGCAAAGAGCTGTAAGCTTTGGCCTTCACAAATAGTGGAGTCGATGCCTGCATTTGTGGTTACGTTTGGGAGTGGGGCATAGCCTACTTGAATAACCAAGGGTGATTGAGCCCTAGATTGCATACAGCATATAAGCAAGAAGCTGAGCGAGTAAAAAAATTTAACCATGGAATAGCTTTCTTTTGATCGTAATTATATAATTTTTGAACTGAAATTGCTAATGGCAACCGGGGTCGCGCCATGTTTATATTTGTAATAGTCTCTCAAAAGCACTATATTCCCAACATGAGCAGCAGTGATACCTTAGAGTCTACCCAAGAGGAAGCGGGCAGACAAAAAATAGAAATACAAGAGTTGAATATTTCCCATTATGCGGCTTTAAAAGAGCTCATGATTGAGGCCTATGCGGAAATGCCAGATGCTTTTTGGCAACGGAATCAGATTGAAAAGTTAATATCTAAATATCCCGAAGGGCAAATCTGCATCACCGTAAATGGCGAATTGGCAGCCTGTGCCTTATCTATTTTAGTAAAGTATGAGCTGTTGGAAGACAACCACACTTATAAAGAAATCACAGGTAATTATACCTTCAACACCCACGATCCCGCTGGTGAAACCATGTATGGCATTGATGTATTTGTGCAGCGCGAATTCCGGGGTATGCGCTTGGGCAGGCGCCTGTATGATTATCGGAAGGAGCTTTGCGAGCGTAAAAACTTGCGCGCCATTGTTTTTGGAGGCCGACTTCCCAATTACCATACGTTTGCTGCAGACTTAACCCCAAAGGCTTACATTGATAAAGTGCGAGGCAAAGAGATTCATGACCCTGTGCTCGACTTCCAGCTGTCGAACGACTTTCACGTAAAAAAAATCATCAAAAATTATTTGCGTGGCGACAGCCAATCGGGCGAGTACGCAGCGCTCATGCAATGGGACAATGTTTACTATGTGCGCGAGCATCACAAGCCGGCCTCGGCCAAAAGTGTGGTGCGGTTAGGCTTGGTGCAGTGGCAAATGCGACCGTACCGCAATCTAGAGGAGCTCATGGAGCAGGCCGAGTATTTTGTAGATGCCGTTTCAGGCTATAGGGCCGACTTTGCGCTTTTCCCAGAGTTTTTTAATGCGCCCTTGATGGCAGCCTACAACGATTTATCGGAACCTGATGCCATCCGCCAGCTGGCTGGTTACACTGCCGAAATACGTGATAAGTTTGCCGAATTGGCCATTTCTTACAACATCAATATCATAACCGGCAGCATGCCGGAGCTGCAAGGAGATGTGCTTTACAACGTTGGCTACCTCTGCAAGCGCAATGGAGAAGTGGAGAAATTCATCAAATTGCATATAACGCCCGATGAAGCACGGGTTTGGGGCATGACGGGAGGAGATTTTGTGCGGACTTATGAAACAGACGCAGGACGCATTGGCATCCTGATCTGCTATGACGTGGAATTTCCGGAATTGTCGCGCTTGCTCGCCGATGAAGGCATGGACATACTTTTTGTGCCTTTTTTGACCGATACTCAGAACGGTTATTCGCGGGTTCGGCACTGCGCACAAGCCCGGGCTATTGAAAACGAGTGTTATGTGGCCGTGGCAGGAAGTGTAGGCAATTTGCCAAAGGTGCACAACATGGACATACAGTTTGCACAGTCGGTGGTCTTTACCCCTTGCGATTTTGCCTTTCCAACCAACGGTATCAAAGCGGAAGCCACGCCCAATACGGAGATGATCATGGTGGTGGATGTGGATTTGGACTTGCTCAAGGAACTGAACCGCTTTGGTGCCGTCCGTAACCTCATCGACCGTCGAAAAGACCTGTACGATCTGCGTTGGAAGCAAAAAAGAAACAAAAACGAGTAATTATGCTACTCTAAAATCGAAAAGAGTCGAACGTTGTTTTGAAGAAAGACATGAAAATCTGGTTATATGCGATGCTCTTGGTGGGTGCATTGGGTCTGTTTGACGTACAAGCCCAACAGCTCATCGAAGGGCGGGTGCTGCAATTGGCAGATGGCAAGCCTGTTGCTTATGCTGGCATTTTGGCAAACCAAAGTGGCCTGGGCACGGTGAGCAATGAGCAAGGCTATTTTCGACTACTGTTGACTGGAGAAGACGACAGTCTTTTGGTGCGTTTCATCGGCTATAAAAGCATGCGCGTGGCCCTTTCGCCTGATAAAAGCTTTTATGAACTACGCCTTGATTTCAGCGTACAGCAGTTGAAAGAGGTGGTAGTGGTTGCCAAGGACGAGTCGTACCTCTACGATTTGCTGCGCCAATGCAAGCGGCAGGCCAGCGGGTCGGAGCGCGAAGCACGTGCCTATTTCGAGTTGCGTACCCTAGTTGGAGCGCAGCAAGTAGAGTTGGTGGAAGGTTTTTACAACGCTTATTTTTCTGGTCCCGACGTCCTTGACTTGCAACTTAAAGCGGGCCGCATTGCCCTTCAACCCGTCGAAACCCGCTTGTTTGCCAGCATCCAAAGTTCAGATGCCTTGCGGATGATGCATACTTTCAAAGCCAACGAGTATTTTCCTGCGGGACCATTTGAACTCCGCGCTGCCGCCCTCAAAAAGCGCTATTTACTACTGAGTGAAGGGGCTTACCGCAACGATTTGGGCGATTCTGTTGTCATTATCCGCTTCAAACCGCGTGCCGAGCCCCGCAGGTATTTTGAAGGAAGGGCATGGGTAGATGTGGGTAGAGGAGAATTGTTGCGATTGCAACTAAAATGTACAGATGCCGACATGTACCCCTTTTTACCGCTTTTTCCGGATGATCAAATACAGGGTGTAGACTTTCAAATTGAACGTACTTTTGAACGAGAAGACGCGGATTTACGGCTCCAGCGTTTGAGTTTTGAGTATCGCGTAAATTACGCCAATCGCCGTGGGGACCTGTACAAAGTGGCTACCAAAGCGGTTTTATTGCCCTACCGCTACGAGGAACCCTTTGTATTACCACGCTTCAAACAGGGCGAAGGTCGGCTTAGCGACTATATGCGCATCAACGCTTTTCCTTACAATGCCGCCTTTTGGACAAAGGGCGATGAAGTGCGCATCAATGACCAGCACGGCGAGAACGAGGCTTTTTTTGCCGATAGCCGCAGTTTGACCAATTTACACCTGTTCAAAGCAGGCTTGCTGGGCGGTAGAGGATTGCTTGAAACTCCCTATTTGATTTGGGATGCACGCAAACGAGTGATTTTTAACCAACTGCGCGAGCGACCGCTGCCCCTCGACCCCAGCAAACGGGAGGTTCGGGTAGATGACTACCACTTGCAAGTACATTTGTTTATGGACATCAATGCACGAGGCGATAGTTTAAACTGGTTGACCGCTACCATTTTTGATCCGCATCAGAGCTATTTCTATTTGCCCATGACCAATGCAGCGCGGTGCTTTATCAATATGTATTTTGATTTGATGGAGCTGGAACGTCGAAAGCTCGAATTGCGTTTGCGGCAAACAGAGCGTACAGAGGCCGCTTTTTTAGAGGCTTATGACACTGCAATGAGCGAAACGCAACGCCTTTCGGAGCGATTTTTTAAAGAAGTGATGATTGGTAACAACCAAAAAGGCATGACTTATTGGAACGAGGTTATTGTGGAGGCCTTGGAGATTGATAACATGGCCATGTACAAGCCTTTTGAAGGAGAAAACCCCTGAATTTTTTTGTTTTGGGAGAAAAAAACAGTCTTTTTCATGCTTTTTAGTTGTTTTCTATGCAAGTGGTGACGAACGGAAACCCTTCCTTAATTTTTTCCAATACTATTGTCTTTTTACGAACCAAACGCGGTTGCTGCTGTTATTAAAATAACCGTTCATATGTCTGATTCTATTGTAGAAGTCCGTGGCCTCACCAAGGCTTACGGAAAATTTCAAGCCTTGCATGAGGTGAATTTCGAGGTACACCGAGGTGATGTTTTTGGTTTTTTAGGTCCAAATGGCGCCGGCAAAAGCACTACTATTCGCATTTTGTTGAGTTTGATCAGTGCCGATAGTGGTACTTTATCGATTTTCGGGATGCCCTTGGCTACCCATCGGCGTGAAATCCTTCAAAAAATCGGATGCATTGTCGAGAAGCCTGACTTTTATAAATACCTCAGTGCTCGTCGCAATTTGGAGATTTTTGGACGGGTGTCCGGGGCCGACATTAGCAAGCGCAACGTGGATGCCATGCTCGATTTTGTGGGCTTGAATGGCAGGGCGAACGACAAACTTGGCGGCTTTTCGCATGGAATGCGGCAGCGGCTCGGTCTCGCACAGGCGCTTTTGCACGAACCGGAGCTCATTGTGCTCGACGAGCCTACTACAGGCCTCGACCCCCAAGGCATCATCGACATCCGCAAGTTGATTTTGCAGCTGAGCCGTGAGCAGGGTAAAACCGTCATCCTTTCATCGCACTTATTGTCTGAAATCGAAATCATTGCCAACCGGATGGTAATAATTAACAAAGGCCGCAGTTTGGCAGAGGGGGCGGTGAAGGAGCTACTGAATGCCGAGGAGCTGGTAGTTACTTTTGAGGTGAACGACGGTGCGAAGGCCATTGCGCTTCTGCAACAACGGCCAGAAGTGCAAGTGCGCGAGCTGTACGATAACCGGCTTACCCTGCAAATTAACCGCGAGGAAGTGCCAGCGATGAATCAATGGCTTCAAAGCCAAGGTTTGCTTATTTACGCCATTGAAAGCAAACGCAAACTCGAAGATTATTTCCTTAAACTGGTCAACAACTGATGTTCGGAAAAGCTATTTACAACGAATTTATCAAAATCGCCACGAAGCCGCGGTCGTATTTGGGACTTGTCGCCATAACGGTGTTGGTAGGGGTGATTTTATTTGCGATGAAAATCGACGGCCTCACCTACATTGGATTTATCACGGCAGGTTTTGAGCAGTCATTGCTTTTTGAAGGTGACATCCTCAACGGCAATTTGATGGGCTTTATCGTGCTGCAAATGCTCATTATCCACGTGCCGCTGCTCATTGCTTTAGTAACGGGCGACCTCATTTCGGGGGAAGCAGCCATGGGGAGTTTGCGGATGTTGGCTACCCGGCCTTTGTCGCGTACTCAAATACTGCTGTCGAAGTTTGTTGCAGGTGGTTTGTACACTTTTTTGATTTTGTTGTGGCTCGGCTTCATGGCTTTGGGCGTAAGTAATTTCATGTTCGGTCCTGGTGATCTCCTGGTGCTCAACAGCGATGGGTTGGTGGTTTTGTTGCAAGATGATGTGTTTTGGCGCTTTTTGAGCGGTTTCGGCATTGCGTATTTGTCGCTGCTTACCATTGCCACGCTGAGCATAACGCTGAGTTGCTTTTCAGATAACAGCATCGGGCCGATCGTGGCTACCATGGCCATCATCATGCTCTTTACACTGATCGGCAGCTTGGATGTGCCCGTTTTTGATGCGGTGCGGCCGCTTTTATTTACCACCCACATGGCAGCCTGGCGCAGTTTTTTTGAAGATCCTGTCGATTATGAGGCCATTCGCAATTCTGCTTTGATTTTAGTGGCACACATTGTGGTTTTGTTGGGCATTGCTACCTATCATTTCAAACGTAAAGACATCCTGTCATGAAATTAGTTAAGATTTTTTTGTTGTTATTGATTATTTCTACCACTGTTTCCGCGCAAGATAATGGTCCTGAGCTGGTAAAGGGTGTTTATGCCAAAATGAAGTTGGTGACAAAGTATGCCGCTGATGTGCACATCGATGCAGACATTCCCAACCTGAAAATGCGCTCGGTAGATGCAAAAGTGAGTTTTACCCAGCCCGACAAGCTCAAAGTAAATTCGCGCAGTTTGGCCGTCTTGCCCAAACAAGGCTTTGCCGATTTTGGTAAGATTATCAGCGACACTTCCGACTTCACTGCTGTAAAAACAGGGGATGAGGTGCTGAAAGGGGTGAAAACGAGTATCGTGAATATCTTACCAGGCGATCCAATGGGCGATTTGATTTTAGCCAAGCTGTGGATAGACCCAGTGCAAAAGCTGGTGATGCGTTCGCAATTAACTTATCGCAGCAGTGGCACGGTGCTGATAGATTACACGTACGGCAGTCAAAAAAAATACGGCTTGCCCGATCTGTTGCGGTTTACCATGGACATCCAAGGCATGAAAATCCCCAAGGCCATGATGGCCGATTTGCACAAAGGCAAAAAGGAGGGGGTGGAAAAGGCTGATCCAAACCGACCAGCAGTCATTCAGGTGAGCTTTTCTAACTACGCGGTGAATTAGCTCAGGCCTTTCGTTTGCAACACAAAATTAGGGTTGCGGCATAGAGAAAGCCACCAAACAGACCCACAATAGGCCGTGCAAGTTAAATTTTCCGCCAATGTTAGGGTTTCGGCACAGAGGAAGCCACCAAACAAGCCCCACAACTGGCCGCGCAAGTTAAATTTTCCGCCGATGTTAGGGTTGCGGCACAGAGGAAGCCACCAAACAAGCCCCACAACAGGCCGCGGAAGTTAAATTTTCTGCCAATGTTGTGGCTGCGGCATAGAGGAAGCCGCCAAACAAGCTCCACAACAGGCCGCGCAAGTTAAATTTTCTGCCAATGTTAGGGTTGCGGCATAGAGGAAGCCACCAAACAAGCCCCACAACAGGCCGCGCAAGTTAAATTTTCCGCCAATGTTAGGGTTGCGGCACAGAGGAAGCCACCAAACAAGCCCCACAACAGGCCGCGGAAGTTAAATTTTCTTCCAATGTTAGGGTTGCGGTATAGAGGAAGCCGCCAAACAAGCCCCACATTAGGCCGCGCAAGTTAAATTTTCCGCCAATGTTAGGGCTGCGGCATAGAGGAAGTCACCAAACAAGCCCACAACAGGCCGCGCAAGATAAATTTTCCGCCAAATAAGGCCAGATTTTCGTGAATAAGCTTGATCAATTTGGTAAATGGCCACCTAAAAAGACACCATCCGACTGTAGCTTTCTGCCGGTTTTTTTTATATATTGTTCTAGTAATTTGTCGTTGCCCTTTACCTGGCTGAACGCAAAAAAATCAAAAATTTACACAATCCTTTAATCAGTGAAAAGCGCTGTTGGTTTTGGCCTATATTTACGTTAAAATACATCTTATGCGATACTTGAAGTCTCAAACCTGGCTTCTACTGCTTGGTTTTGCCTTTTTAACAGCAGAAACGCAGGCTTCTCAGCCGATCTTTTGGAAGTATAAAGGCGAAAAAGTGCCTGTGAATCATTTTTTAACCACTGGTGGTGGTTTTGGCGCTTTGGCTTACCGCGATCAATTATCGTCGCAGAGGGCTTTTAACGGCTTCAGCGCTGGATTTTTCCAGTCATACGAATTGCTCACCCCGCGCAAGTTATTGGTCATCGATGGCATGATGCAATTCGGTGCTGTGACGGACGGCAGTGGCTGGGGCGGCAGCAGTGGCGCCAGTTTTACAATCAACAACACCGCTGCTTATTTATTCCACGTTCCCTTTGAGAGTTCACGCCTCAACTGGCATGTAGGTCCAGCGACTCAATTTTATAGTATGTTCCGTCCCAACACCTCCTTCGGCAATGGCGCTT
>Ga0209702_10006419_pt1 | contig 15102 bp, 10 predicted proteins | sample FRY01_FD_187210 | JGI IMG/M metagenome (GOLD analysis project Ga0209702, IMG submission 187210) | Freshwater microbial communities from Lake Fryxell liftoff mats and glacier meltwater in Antarctica - FRY-01 (SPAdes) (version 2) | ecosystem: Environmental > Aquatic > Freshwater > Ice > Glacier... | reverse complement strand
GGTTGCAAATCGGGTGCGTCAAGGAGGTCACAATGTGCCGGAAGTCGATATCCGCAGACGCTATGTGTCTGGACAGCGGAATTTGTTCCAACTTTATCGACCGTTGGTAAACGCATGGTGGTTGTACGATGCTGGCCAGAGTCCGCTGGAGTTGATTGCAAAGGAAGAAGACAGACAGCTAACTGTTGAACGGTCGGATCTTTTCAGCCGAATTCAAGAATCTGTAAAGGAATAGAATGATGACCGAGCACGAACTATTGGACTCGATTCGGACCAAGGCAGATGCTGCGACTCAACAAGCGACTTTGAAGATTATCGAGCGAGCCAAGCAAACAAACACACCCATCGTCCTATGGGACGATGGCAAAGTGAAGGAGATATCGGTTGATGAATTTGAAGCGTCACTCCAGAAGCAACGTTTACCACGTCAGTTTGGTATGGGCAAAGGCAAGCTGAAAATCGTCAATGAGGACGATCAACATCTTGAACATTTCGAGGACTCGGACTGAATGGCAAATGTTAAATGACCAAATTTCAACCACGAAATACACCAAACACACGAAAGAACAACGCAGAAGAGGACAACCACGAATGACACGAATTGCACGAATACTGAAATCCCGATGCTCACATTTTCCCACTGTGCTTCCGTTCGTGTCGTTAGTGTGTTTCGTGGTTGTTCATACCGTATTCGGAGTACGGAGGCTGACGCATGAATGACGCTCAACTTCAAGCGAAGCTCGCCGAGTTACTGGCTCTGCCTCACGAGACAGAATGGGCTGAGTTCAAACACAACAATTCTGACCCGCAGATGATTGGCGAATACTTATCGGCGATCTCCAACTCGGCGGCGTTGGAGAGCCAGCCGTTCGGATACATCGTTTGGGGCGTCGAGGACGGAACTCACCACGTGGTCGGCACTTCGTTCAAGCCTCGAACGCAAAAGGGGGCTGGTAACGAAGATTTGGAACCATGGCTGAACAAACTGCTGTCTCCCAGAATCAACTTCCGCATTTTCGAGTTTGAAGCGGACGGCAATCCTGTGGTGTTGTTTGAAGTGCAGGCGGCGAATACTGCTCCCGTCGCTTTTTCAGGGCGTCGATATGTACGAGTGGGCAGCCATAAGAAGTTACTCGGCGAACATCCTGAACGAGAACGGAAGCTCTGGGGAATTGTCTCGGGTCCGGTCGTAGACTGGTCGGCAGGCATTTGTGAAGCAGCAACGCTGGATGACCTTGCCCCAGACGCCATTCAAAAAGCTCGAAGTGAATACGCTGAACGATTCGAAGGTGATCCGAAGAAGTCGCATCTGGCCAAGGAGGTGTGGCAGTGGGACGATGCGACCTTCCTGAACAAGATCAAAGTTGCGATTGATGGACGGTTGACTCGGGCAGCGTTGATTCTGCTGGGTCGCATCATCGTCGTTGAACAACCTGATTCGCTGTTGTGTACAAACTTGGGGGCGTTCTATCCCGGTAGCGTTGAAGAAGTTGTTGTTCGAGACAGTCCTCAGGAATTCTCAGCTAATCCGCTTCTGGCTCAGGCGATGGTCAGTCTGAATATGATCGACACGATTGGGAGTGGCATCAAACGGACATTTCAGATTCAACGAGATCGCAATTTTCCGATGCCGACTTATGACTTGTCAGAGCCGGAGCGGGTCAAAGTCCGACTGATTGGCCAGATTCTGGACCCGAACTACACTCGGATGCTGATGAGCCAAACCAATCTCGAACTACTGGATGTGATTGCCTTGGACAAGGTGCAGAAGCAGGTTCCGATCTCAGATGAAGAACTCAAGTCGCTCAGAGCCAAGAAACTTGTTGAAGGCCGAAGGCGCAATTTGTTCGTGTCATCGGCTGTTGCAGCGGCGACTCAGGCAAAAGCGGACTACATTCGGAACCGAGCTTTCGACAAAGACCATTATGAGAAGATGGTTGTGACTTACTTGGAGAAGTTCGGGGAAGCGACTCGGCAGGACCTTGACCAACTTCTGACACCCAAACTGTCAGATGCACTCGACGATGGGCAGAAGAAGAACTTCATCAACAACCTGCTGCAAGACATGCGTCGAGAAGGAACTTTGGTGGTTGAGGGCACGACTCGTTGGGCCAAGTGGCGATTAACATAATTGACGAACAATTGAAGACAAATACACATAGATTTACGCATTTCAGAGCAGGGCCTCAAGTCGCAAGTGGCTGTAATGAAACGACTTGCGTATACATAAAACCCACGAAATGGCCGTGCCTTACGCATAGAACTGCCATTTTTGCGACCAACTGAAGTAGACAAACATGCCTGAAAAACTGATTTCCGAATTACTCGATCTTCCGGAACGGGTTCGTAAAGGCGATTTCGTCCTGAATCTGTCCAAGGGCGTCAATGAGCCACAAAAAACTCTCGAACGCTATGTCGTGACTCCACAGCTGGTTGAGTGTTTCAACGACAGTCTGAGTCTCATCAAGACCGCTATGGATGCGAACAACAGCAAGGCTGCGTATCTGCACGGAAGTTTCGGTTCCGGTAAGTCGCACTTCATGGCTGTGCTGCACCTGATGCTGCAACACAATCCCGATGTCCGCAACGTTAAGGAATTGCAGCCGGTCTGCGAAAAGCACAAGTGGGTGGAAGGGAAACAATTCCTGCTGGTGCCGTACCACATGATCAATGCCAAAGACATGGAGACAGCTATCTTTGGCGGCTACGTCGATCACGTTTCCGAACTGCATCCTGATGCACCGTTACCGGGTGTGTTTTTGGCCGATGAAATCTTTGACAACGCACGCCAGCACCGATCCAGTCTGGGTGATGACAAGTTCTTTGCGGAACTGAACAAGGGCAAAACAGGCGGCGTTCAAAGCGGGGGTGGTAAAAAGCTTCGCTTTAATAAAATGAAACATGCCAAGCTCGCTTCAGACGGCTGGGATGCAGGCAGTTTCGACGAAGCATTGGAAGCCGAACCCGGCAGCAACGTACGGTCCCTGCTTGTTGGTGACTTAGTGAAGAACATTTTCCCGGCCTTCCGAGGGATCGCCCATGCTAAGGACGAAGCGTACGTTGAATTGGATGAAGGCTTGGGCATTCTTAGCGCCCATGCTCAATCACTTGGTTACGACGGGCTGATTCTGTTTCTTGACGAGTTGATTCTGTGGCTGGCCACCAACAGCGGCAATCTCGATTTTGTACAGCGTGAAGCCAATAAGCTGGTCAAGCTGGTTGAATCGAAAAAAGCCGAGCGACCGATTCCGATCATCAGCTATGTGGCTCGTCAGCGTGACCTGCGAGAATTGATCGGTGACACCATCAGCGGCATCCAGCAAGTCAACTTGTCCGACATTCTGTCGCACATGGAAGAGCGCTTCGACATGATCACGCTGGAGGACCGCAACCTTCCGCTGATCGCTCAGAAACGTGTTTTGAAAACCAAGAACGATGCCTGCAAAGCGGAGTTAGCGGATGGTTACGAACAGGCCATCAAACTTCAGCCTGAGGTCATGGAGATTCTGCTGGCTCGTGACGGAAACAAAGAACTGTTCAAGCAGGTTTATCCGTTCAGCCCGGCATTGATCAAATCGTTGATCGCAATTTCCAGTGCGCTTCAGCGGGAACGCACGGCTCTGAAGATCATGCTGGAAATGCTGGTGAAGCGACGGGACACACTCTTCGTCGGTGACATCGTCCCGCTGGGCGACTTGTGGGATGTGGTAGCCGATGGCGACGACACGTTTTCCGATGTGCTGCGTGTCCGGTTCACTCATGCGAAAAAACTGTACACAAACAAGCTGTTGCCGATGCTGGAAGAACAGCATTCAGTGGACCTTGAAGTTGATCGGGAAAAAGCGAAGACTGACCCTGAAGTGGCCCGCAAGTTTCAAGCCTTTGAGAACGACAATCGGCTAATCAAAAGCCTGTTGTTGGGTGCGTTGGTTGAGGGCGAAGAAACACTCAAGGACATGACCTGTTCCAAGCTGGCGGCGTTGAATCATGGCAATGTGAAATCACGCTTTTCCGGTCGTGAATACCAGACAGTCAAGAATAAATTCCAGGACTGGTCAGGATTGCATGGCGAAATTCGATTGTCAGGTGATGCCACCAATCCCACAGTTTCTCTGCAATTGGTTGGCGTCGATACCGACCAAATCATTAAGGCGGCTCGTGCCTATGACCGACCGGGGGAACGACAGCTCAAGATCAAACGCATGTTGCTCAACTCATTCGGGATGCCCGAGCAGGACAACATGTTCTTCTCCCACAAGTTTTGGTGGCGTGGCACACAACGGATTTGCGATGTGTTGTTTGAGAATGTTCGTCGCACCACCGACGAAGCCCTGCGATCGGGTGGCGACGAATGGAAATTGGTGATTGACTTTCCCTTCGACAATGAAGGGAAGAGTCCACAGGAAGACATTGACCGGATCGATAAGTTCAAGGAAAAAGGCGAGTCACAAAAAACGATCGTCTGGCTTCCCGAGTTCTTCTCGACGAAGACTCAAACGGAACTTGGTCAGGTGGTGATCATTGACCACTTGTTGCGAGGAAATAATCTCGACCAGCACGCATCAGACTTATCGGCACAGGACCGAGAGACCGCCCGCACCATCCTCGAAAGTCGCCAGAGCGCATTGACTTCGAAGCTGCAGTCCATCGTGGAAGCAGCCTACGGCATTCGAAGCGTGTCTCATCCCGGTTCGCTGGATGATTCTTACAACATCACGGATTCGCAATTCACATCGCTGTTTCCATCCCTGTCATTGCAGAGACCAGTCGGTTCAACTCTTGGCGAGGCGATGGAACACCTGCTGGATCAGGCACTTAGACACCAGTACCCCAAACATCCGAAATTTGGTCAGGAGATCAAGGTCAACAAGGACTTGAAGGACGTGTTGCAGGTTTGTCAGGAAGCGGCCCATACGCAAGACGGACGGATTTTTGTGGAAGATAGTCGTATCCGTAAAAGTCTCAAGTACATCTGTGATCCGTTGGAACTTGGTTCGATGGGCGAAACACATTTTGTTCTGGAAGGTTTTTGGAAAACACTATTCAACAAATCATTGTCCGCTTCGGAGAAAGAAAATCCCGATGTCGCTGACATGAAGTCCTGGATGGGGAATGACCGAGGTTTGCCAAGAGAGATCGAGAATCTGCTGATTATGGTTTATGCCGAGCAGACGAATCGAGCATTCGTTCGGTTCGGTGGCAACTTCATTCCCAAGCTGGATGACATGCCCGGTGAGTTGGAACTGCGTCAGGAAGTGCTGCCCACTGAAGAGGAATGGCAGGAGACAAAGAAACGGATTGCAGACCTCTTTGGTGATGATGTTTCACGCCTGTTGAATGCCACGAATCTGGCGGGTTTAGGCGAGAAATTTTCTGCCAATGACGGTTATCTCGCTAAGTTCAAGGCCGACTGTGAAGTGTTGCCCAATCGGCTGCAATTGATTCTGTACAAACTGGGCGTTAACGAAGATGAGGCCGGACAATGTGACCGGGTAAAATCTGCCAAAGCGGCTCGTGATCTGTTCAATGCTGTCGAAGGTCAGGAACCGACGCCTCTGGTAAAGACGATTGCGAAAGCTCGAATTGAAACCAGCGGAAAGGCACTGGGCCGCAGTATCAAGTCAGCGGCTACGGTCCTCGCCAGCTTATTGGAACCAAACCGCTGGGAATTGTTCGAGGCGGTGGCTGAAATCAATGATCGCCGCAAGACCGATGCAACGCTACTTTTGGATGATCTACGTGACAGTCTGAAGATGGATGAGTTTGCTCTGGCTGGTGGACTTCCAGCAAAATTGTCCGATGCTGAAGGCCGAGCAGTGAAATTGTTACGGCCACCAAGAGTCGTTACTCCCCCTGGCGATGATGAGCCGGAGCTGCCACCAGTCAAACCCGGTTGGAAGCGGCTGGATTCAGGATCGACCGAACGGATGTCCGGAAGTGACCTTTCGGCCCTGACGGAAAAACTGGCTGCCAAGCTGGTCGATAACCCAAAGCGACGTGTCACGATCCAGTGGACATTCGAGGAGCAGTCAGAATGACCGTTGGTGTGCTCAACTCTCAACAACTGCGTTCCATCGTTGAAGAATTATGGCTGGAGGACGTCGATGCGTCTGCGTTCGGCCTGCACGTATCGTCTTCCGTCACGGGACCACCCGAAGTGGAATTCGAGTTTGGTATTGCGCACGTTCTACGAGCAGACAATGTGTTCCAGATTCGGGAAGCTCTGCTGGAAGCCGAAGAGAAGAATGATCGCATTATTTTGCTGACCAAACTTCAACAGACCGAATTGGGGCAGGATGTTGTGGGACGTCTGGCTCGCAGCCGACTATTCCCATTCAATCATGTCGCCAGTTTGTGCTCGTTGTTCAAAGCCAAGGAACTCGACCGCACCATTTGCGATCCTGGCATTGCTCACGCACTACTGGAATACTCGCCTCGTGATGGCTACCCACCTGTATCGGCAGGCGTTCTGGATGCAGGAACGGTCTGGAGTGCGTTATGCCGCCATGTCTTTGATATGGGAGATCGGGAACCCGATTTGGTGACACTGTTGTTGTGGGCGACAACCAGCAATGGGCCAAAGCGGTACATCGATGCCACAAACGAATTGAGAGGCAGCTTGCGTAATCGGTTGCATTCACGACTGGGTGATGCAGCAGATGCCATCCTGCGAATAGTGGATAGTGAAGCAGGCAAAGACGCTCTTGCCCTGGCCGTGACCTGTCAGGTGATTTTCGGCAGTGGCGACGAGCCAGTTCTGGACGCTGCTGCGGCTCGCCTTGAGCAGTATCATCAGAACAAGACGGTTTCCAAAGCCATCGGTCGGATGCTGGGTGAATTGGCCAATGACGCAGTTGCCGATTTGGATCGACGGGATGATCCTCGCATCGCCCAAGGCCATCTGGAACGTGCTGACGAATTGCTGAGCCAGTTTCAATGCAAAGATCATTCGTTCCGCAATGGACTTACCCGGCTTGGCTACGAACAACGACTCATTCAATTTGGTCAGTGTATCAAACGTTCGATCAGCACTATGAATGACAGTGTAATCGCTGAATGCGAGCGGCAGCAGAAGCACGTTGCCGATCACCGGATTGCAAAGCAGCGTCGATTTGCCGACCAGATTTCCCGCACAGAAATGGCTGTCCGGTTAGTACGATGGCTCAATCAGCCGTTACCCATGGCCACTTCCTTCGCTGATCAATCAAATGCCTACGTTAAGGAACTGGCATTTGCCGACTGGGCACGTGAAGCGATCTGCCGGGGAGAAGATATCCCCGAAGTGTCTGCTGCCTACATTGGTTTGGATGCGGCTGTTTCAAAACGACAAGGTGTCTTCGCCGAAACATTTGCGAGAGGCCTGGTTGACTGGGCATCCGTTGGATCGACAAGCATTGGTGTCATCGGTGTTGAACATGTCCTGGAGCATATTGTTGCTAAAGTTGTGGCGCAGAAGAATCGTGTCCTCATTATCGTACTCGACGGAATGAGCTGGGCGGTCTGCCATGAATTGCTGGAGGACATTCGGCAGGATCATTGGTTCGAGTCTACGTTTGATGCAGAGTCTGCTATTCCGAATCCCGTAATCGCCGCAGTACCGAGCGAGACGAGATATTCACGGACCAGCCTCCTGTCAGGCGAACTGACCGAAGGGGATGCGACAACTGAAAAGCGAAACTTCAAAGAGAATCGGGCTCTTGTTGAATGTTCAGATCGCCGCAAACCGCCAGTGCTGTTCCACAAGAAGGACATCACAGACGGCAGCCGAGGTGCCATCGCCGAAGAGGTAAGCAAAGCGCTGCTTGACGATAAGCAGAACGTCGTGGGTGTAGTGATCAATGCCATTGACGATCGGTTGGCAAACGCCCAGCAGATTCGTGACAGTTGGAGTATCAGTCGCATCAATCCGCTTGGGGCTTTGCTTCGACTGGCACGGGATTCCGGAAGAGTGGTCGTTTTAGCCAGTGATCATGGCCATGTGTGGCATCGAACGGATGCTCAGTTTGAGCCGGATACCGAGGGCAGCCGATGGCGTCAGAATGAGGGCGAATGCAAAAACGGGGAAATTGTTATTTCTGGAAGGCGTGTAATCCCGGCTGACAGCATCATCGTTCCATGGTCGGAAAGGATTCACTACAAACAAAAGCAGCACGGATATCACGGCGGAGCAACCCCACAGGAAATGGTTTGCCCATTGGTCATCCTCACAGACAGAAGCAGTATCTCTCCAGGCCTGAGCCATTGCTCGTACCCAGCACCAGACTGGTGGCGAGCAACTCCAGCGGCAACTCCTGTTGAACCTGAAGCAGTCATTCATGTGACTGTGCCATCGGGCCAGCCGACGTTGTTCGACAAGCTGGAGGAAGATGAAGCAGATAAGGGTGGAAGGCGGAAGGATAAATCCGTCACTTCGATTCCTCCTTCATCCAGCAGTCCTCATCCTTCTGACGACTGGATTGATCGTCTGTTGGCGTCGCAGGCATTTAAAGACCAGAAGGCCAGAATCAAAAGGCATCCACCTCATGATTCTGTGATCCGGCAGGTGCTTGAAACACTCAATGTGGCAGGTGGATTTCTGACGCCCGGTGCGTTCATTAAAGAAACCAATATGCCAGCAGCAAGACTTGATCAGGTTATTGCTAACATTCGCCGAGTTCTGAATGTGGATGGATATGAAATCCTTGTCATTGATCGTACGGAAAACAAAGTTCAATTGAATATTGCCAAGCTAAAGCGGCAGTTTGACATCGAGTAATTATGGAAGTCAGCCCGGAAAAAAGACGAGACATCATTTCTGCTCTCCGAAAAGGGACGGTTCCACAGCGTGGACTGGACTTTCTGGCGGTTGGACTGCGCCCATTTGAAGACACCATCAAGTCGGAACTCAATGATGTTTCTGAGGGCGGAGCAGTCTTCAAGGCCGTGCGAGGTGAGTACGGGTGTGGCAAAACATTCTTTGGCCGTTGGGTTCAGGAACAGGCAAAACTGAATGGTTTTGCCACTGCTGAAGTTCAGATCAGCGAAACTGAAACACCGCTTCATAAGCTGGAGACGGTTTATCGAAGAGCTATGGAACAACTTTCAACGGCGGATTGCTTCCTGGGGGCATTTCGTTCTGTCATTGATGGTTGGTTTTATGGGCTTGAGGAAGACGTACTGGCCGAGGGAAAAATCGACCCAGACGACCTTGATGCGTTGGCTGAAGAATCAGATGAGCTGCTCGAACAGCGACTGGTAGAAATCACACGAGCGACTCCGCAGTTTTCAGCCGCTCTACGATCCTATCGTGCCGCTCAAAGAGCCAACGATCATGCGACAGCAGAAGGTTTGGCCGGATGGCTCGCAGGACAACCACATATTGCAGCATCTGTGAAGCGAGAAGCAGGCATCAAAGGTGATGTGGATCACTTTGCGGCACTGAGCTTTCTTCGTGGCTTGTTGCTTATCCTGAAAGATTCAGGGTACTCCGGCCTAGTGCTGGTGCTGGATGAAATCGAAACAATTCAACGTGTGCGATCGGATGTTCGTGAGAAAGGTCTGAACGCTCTGCGTCAATTGCTTGATGACGTGGATGGTGGTCGATTTCCGAATCTTTATTTGGCCATCACTGGCACGCCTGCCTTCTACGATGGTCCGCAGGGAATCCAGCGGCTTGAACCGTTGGCTCAGCGGCTACATGTGGATTTTCGTACGGATGCTCGTTTTGATAATCCCCGAGCCGTGCAGTTGCGACTAACCACGTTTGATCACGAACGTTTGGTGGAGGTTGGGGTTAAAGTACGTGAACTCTATGCTGCTGGATGTACCGCCCCAGATCGCATTCGTCGGCTGGCAAACAATGAGTACATCCACACACTGGCTCGATCCATGGCTGGAAAGCTGGGTGGTAAGATCGGCATCGCTCCTCGACTGTTCCTGAAGAAGCTTGTGTCGGACGTTTTGGATCGAATTGATCAGTTTGATGATTTTGACCCACGAGCGGATTACGAGCTGACCGTCTCCACGAATGAAATGACAGTCGTTGAACGAGAATCTCAGGCGAAGACCGCTGATGACATCGAGCTGGATATCTAAGGAACGCCGTGCAACTCACTTGGACCAACGCTGAAAAGCTCCTTGCCTCACTCGATTCGCCTTATGGAGATTCGGACAGTTGGGGCATTTGGTTTGAAGAGGCTTGGGGACACCTCGCCAACGCAGGATTGACGACAGTAAGTACACCGCTGGACTTTGTTCTCGTTCGACTCCGCCTCATGGCACTTCGCTGGCTGACTCTGGATTTCGGTTTCGCTGTTGAGAGGGACCATTGGAATCATCGCCCCGACTGGAAAAGTTGGGCGAAGGCCATAGAGATGTCCCCCGGCGCAGCAAGCTGGGCCATAGCGTCAGATCCATTGTCACTTGTCGTGATCGCAGAAAGCCATGCGTGTCAGACAGATTTTATAGAGGATGAAGATGGGGAAGTATTGATGGACGAAGACGAAGTTGTGGAAGACGTGAACTTGCGTTTGATGGCGCTCGCTGTGTTTCGACAACGAGATGCTGTTGTCGATGCACTACATGCGGGCTTCGACGATTTGTTTGCGAGTCTGTATGCAAATTGCACAGCCACGTTTGATGTGATCTGGGATAGGAGATCTGAACTGGCAGAAAAGCTTGGGTACCTGGAAGCAGAAATTGCTAAGTGCCAAGACGACGCTGACCTTCAGCTCGCTATTCAGGAAACGCACGCCGAACTCGAAACGAAGTGTCTTCAGAAGTACGCCATGAACTATCTGCGTGTACGGGCTCTCGGCGAATCAGGAACCGGCAGTCGATGGTGCAGTGATGGATGCCCCGTCGTGAGTTTTGGGACACCCAGTGTTTCAGTACACGTTGACTAACTCTGGAATTGAGTAGAACGCAATGGATATTCCGTGAAAGCCTTTGACCGCCTCCATCCTGCACTCCAACATCACATCGTCAATTCCCTCGGCTGGCGGGATTTGCGAGAAGTGCAGGCGTTGTCAATTGAGGCTTATCTTGATGGCAACAACATGGTTGTGCTCGCCCCGACTGCAGGTGGAAAGACGGAATCAGCGTTTTTTCCCGTGATCTCTCAAATGCTATCAGAGTCGTGGGCAGGTTTGTCTGTTCTGTACGTCAGCCCCATCAAGGCACTTCTGAATAATCAGGAACAGCGTCTTCACAAGTACATGCAGCTGGTCGGCAGACGAGCCGCCTTGTGGCATGGCGATACGGCACAAGGAGAGCGCCAGCGGATTCTCTCTGAGCCACCAGATTGTTTACTGACGACACCGGAGTCGCTGGAAATGCTGCTGGTCTCCCAGAAGGTCGACCATCGCCAGTTCTTCAGTAATGTGCGTGTTGTCGTCATTGATGAGCTTCATGCGTTTGCAGGCGATGATCGTGGCTGGCATTTGCTGTCAGTGTTTTCTCGTATTGGCAGGATTGCTGGTCGAGATATTCAGCGAATTGGATTGTCGGCCACGGTGGGCAATCCTCAGAAAATGCTGGAGTGGTTGTCCTCTGGATCGCAACGATCGCAGGTCGTCGTTCGACCAACAGAAACCGATTCCAAGAAGCCTGATGTGCAGCTCGATTTTGTGGGATCGCTTGCCAATGCGGCCAAGGTCATCAGCCTGCTCCATCAGGGTGAGAAGCGGCTGGTGTTCTGCGACAGTCGGTCCCGAGTCGAACAACTTGCAGTCTTACTGCGTCAATATGGCATCGACACGTTTGTGTCACACAGTTCGCTCGGAATTGATGAACGGCGGCAAGCCGAAGAAGCATTTGCCCAGAGACAGAATTGCGTGATCGTGGCAACGAGTTCTCTTGAACTGGGACTGGATGTCGGTGACCTCGACCGAGTCATTCAGATTGACGCTCCGGGCACGGTCTCGTCGTTCCTGCAACGCATGGGACGCACGGGGCGTCGTTCTAACACCAATCGAAACTGTCTGTTCCTTGCCACCAGCGATGAAGGACTTTTGCGAGCAGCGGCTCTGATCGAGCTTTGGCGAAAGAACTACGTCGAGCCGGTAAAAGCCCCACCGTGCCCTTACCACATCCTCGCTCAGCAGTTGATGGCCCTGATCCTGCAAGAACGAGGCATCGGGCGGTCGCAGTGGTTTCAGTGGGTGGAAAGCGTGCCCGGTTTTGCCGACTTGCCTCCCGAGCGTGTTGTCGAACTGGTTGAGTTCATGATCACCAAAGGCATTTTGTGGAGCGACAATGGCATCTTGGCATTTGCCCCGGAGGGCGAGAACGTTTTCGGTCGGCGCAACTTCATGGACATCCTGTCGGTATTCACCTCGCCGCCCTTGTTCAAGGTGATGTCTGGCCAGAAGGAACTGGGCAACGTCCATGAGTCCACGTTCTACAAGCGAGAAGAAGGTCCGGCGATCTTGGTTCTTGCCGGTCGAAGCTGGAAGACGAAGCACTTGGATTGGAAACGCCGCATCGCCTATGTCGAAGCCACTGACGAGAAGGGACGATCTCGCTGGCTCGGAGAAGGTCAAATGCTCAGCCATGCCGTCTGCCAGAGCATTCGCCGCATTCTCGCCTCGGATGAAGACGATCCGGCATGGTCACGTCGTGCGAGTCAGCAATTCACCGAACTGCGAGACGAACATCCTTGGGTTTCGGCAGATGCAACCAGCGTCGTTCAAATGCCCAACGGTCAAGTTCGCTGGTGGACGTTCGCAGGCGGCATTGCCAACACTTTGTTGGCCGACGCCTTGAAGTCGCACTGCGATGTGAAGGGCGACAATCTATGTCTCAGCTTTCCGAAGGCGTCATCGGTGCAGCAAGTATCGGAACTTATCAATAACATTCGCCCCGAGGATGTGCGACCAATTCCAAACGAAGCGGCCATGGAGGAACTGAAGTTCTCCGAATGCCTGTCGACCGCAATCGCTGCTAAAGTGTTTAGTTCCCGGTTCGATGACCCAGGAGTCATCCAAAGTGTTCTTCACAATCAACGGCAAATCATCATTCAAGAACGATAGTCAGGTAGCCAATGGCACTAATTGACCTGTGGAACTCCGACCGTCAACAGATCACAGCGAAGCGGATCGACCAGCTGATTGCGTTCGCTGGAGAAGGGCGGCTCCGAGACCGAAATTCCACGTCAGAGGAGTTTCGAACGCTGCTGAAAGTCGTATCCAGCGATGTCATTGGCCAGTGGTTTGATCAATGTCTTGAAATTCGGTTCACGGACTTCGGCTTCGTTCTTCAGGATACGGTCAACGAGGCTGGCCGTCGCCTGGGATTCGATATGAAGCATGGAGTTTATCGGAGCCACAGCAACGAAGGGTACGATGGCCTTTGGCGGATTCCTGGCGGACGGGCAATCCTCGTTGAGTCCAAGAGTTCGACTTCGTATAGCATCAACCTTAGCCGAATTTCAGAGTACCGTAAGCAGATTGCACCTCAACTCGACCTCCGACCGGAAGATATCTCTATTCTGATTGTTGTTGGAACGGAAGACACAGCAGACTTTGAGGCACAGGTTCGAGGTTCTCGCTTTGCGTGGGACATTCGCATCCTCGGTGTACGGTCACTTCTCAGGCTTTTGAAGTTAAGGGAAACGCTCGACGACCCAAAGGTTGAACGACAGATTCAGGAGATTCTGTTTCCGCAAGAGTTCACTCGACTGGATCGGATCATCGATCTGGTCTTTGCAACGGCAGAAGATGCTCAGAGTTCGGATGCGGACGAAGATGGCGAGTCTGAGGTCGAAGAAGTGACCGTCGAACCCAGGGCCAACTTTCACGCTGCCATTCTCCCTCGATTAGAAAAACACTTCTCACAGCCCCTCGTCAAACGTTCTCGTGTTCAATGGGGATCCGCAGACGACAGCCTGCTTCTCTCCTGCCAGGTATCAAAGCTGTTTGACAAAGGAAATGCCCAATTTTGGTTCGGGTTGAAGCGAACTACATGGGAATCCTTGAAGGAGCACAATAATGCCTATTGTGCATTTGGCCTCGGCTCGCCTGAGCGTGTCGTTCTACTTCCGATCGCCCTTCTGGCTAAGCATCTGGATGATTTCTTCACCTCGCCTGACAGCGAGGGGGAGGTACTTCATTGGCATGTCCGCTTTGTGAATACAGATCCAGGGGTGGCGTTACTTCTGCAGCGAGACAAGAGCGAACTCAATGTTACTGAATACCTGCTGAAGAGTTAGTTCGCTTGCACTCTTCAGTCCCAATTTGTGCTCACTTGAAAAGTGCAATAGCATACGGCAATGACCGAAGACACCCCCATCCGTGAACCAGACCAGATTCGGCAGGACTGCGTCCGCAAACTCCGAATCGTGCAGGTCAGCGACCACTTTCAAGCTATTCTCGGATGCCTGCTCGGTGAAGACTGGACTACGCCCCGACTTATCGAAATGGTCATCACGCCAGACGGCCACGTTCTCGGTCGATGCGATGGCGACCCATCCTTCAAATCATTTCTGGGTGCATCCGAAGACCTTATCAGGAACATCCACGGCGTTGCCCCGATTGCCGAACTTGATGGCGATGAGATCGGTTTTCTGGTGGCGAAGGTGGCTGAGATTAAAAGGCAAAGGTAAAGGAGCAGAGTCATGTGGATTTTCACAAAACACGGCTTCTATTCGGCAGTCTGTGCCCGACAAGGCGATGGCAATCGCAACCAACCCGTCGATCCTGACCGCATCATGGTTCGTGCCAGAATGCAAACCCATCTCGAAGCCCTGAAGAAACGATTTTCCGATCTGCTTGAAGACTGTGAGATACAGGAGTCTGCTGGGACCGATTACGCATTTCGGCTGTTTGTGGCAAAGACTAATTGGGTTCAGGTTCTTGCAGGACTGGCAGAAGAAACCGACTACGACAACTTCAAATCGGAAGTCGCCAATCATCAGGGAACTGCGGGAGCAGCCTATGAACATTCTCTGCACGATGTCTGGTCGGTGATGCACAAGTTACAGAAGTGATCGAACTGTCATGGCATCATCTCACAACCTTCTCCTCTCCCAAGCCCAGCGAATTGCCACCGCTGAGGTGCTGCCTGAGTTTGCCGACCGCCTCAAGCTGGAAGAAAAGAATCCACTGAAGATTCGATTTACGTCAG
>Ga0209702_10006418_pt1 | contig 15106 bp, 22 predicted proteins | sample FRY01_FD_187210 | JGI IMG/M metagenome (GOLD analysis project Ga0209702, IMG submission 187210) | Freshwater microbial communities from Lake Fryxell liftoff mats and glacier meltwater in Antarctica - FRY-01 (SPAdes) (version 2) | ecosystem: Environmental > Aquatic > Freshwater > Ice > Glacier... | reverse complement strand
GTGCGTTGTGAACGAGGCGGTCGAGGATGGCATCTGCGAGCGTTGGGTCGCCGATGGCTTCGTGCCACTGGTCAACGGGGAGTTGGCTTGTGACGATGGTGGAAGCGCGGCCGTGGCGGTCCTCGAGGATTTCCAGCAGGTCACGGCGCTCTGGGGCGGTGAGGACGGCCAATCCCCAATCGTCGATGATCAGCACATCCATGCGGGCGATGGTTTTGAGCATGGTGGTCGGCTATGTGCTGGCCATCGCGACGCAGATCGTGGTGTTCCCTTGGTTCGGCATCGAGACCGGCCTCGCCGAACACCTGACCATCGGGCTCGCCTTCGTCGGCGTGTCGCTGGTGCGTGTTTATCTTCTGCGGCGGCTATTTGACCGAAGAAGAGACTCCCAAGCCATGGTTGACCGGCTGAGGCGGTGGTGCTTTACGCCACCTCCTGAAGCATCAGGGCGCGGTGAAGATGAACAACCACGAAGACATCCGTGACAAGTTGATAAAGCTCGAGGCGCTCTTTGCGCGTGGGGCAACACCCGGAGAACGGGCAGCCGCCGGGGCAGCGCTCGGGCGGATGCAGGCACGCTTAAATCTGGCCGGAAGCAAGACGGCTGAGCCAGAAACCGAATTGCAATATATCCTTCCGGATGTTTGGGCCGTGCGAGTGTTCGTGGCGTTGTGCCGCAAGCATGATGTGAAGCCTTATCGGTACCCTCGTCAGCGGCGAACGACGGTCATGGTGCGGGCCCGCAAGAGTGTTTTCGAGGCGACAATCGCTGCCGAGTTTCAAAGCCTTCATCGGGAACTGACCCACTATTTCGACGAGATGGTGAACCACCTTATCGCCGATGTCATGAAGTCGGACGGTGACGACGAAACACTGGAGCAGCGACAGATCGGCCAATAATCAGACTGGCCTGAACGTGAAAGCCGCCGACCGGGTTCGGTCGACGGCGGCAATATGGGCAGTGTTGCGGCCTGAGGTCAGGCTCAAGAAATCTTGTAGCACCGTCCCCGACCTTCGACCTTTTCTGAAGCGATGGTCAGGCCAAGCTTCTTCTTCAGGACCCCGGACATCGATCCACGCACAGTGTGAGGCTCCCAATTAGTGGCTGCCACGATCTCGCGGATGGTAGCGCCGCCGTCGGCGCGCAGCATGGCGATCAGCGCCTCCTGTTTCGTGCCCTTGCGCAGAGTCGAAAGTGTCAGGTCTTGTCGCGGGGCGGGCACATCACCGTCAGCGTCGCTAAGCCCAAGGGTCGAATGGGCCAGTTGCGTGGCGCGCAGGGTCAGGGGACCCGCGTCGTCATGCCGCCAGACCGTATCGGGATCAGCGGCAGCGATCTCCTCAATCAGGCCGCGCTTCAACAGGCTTTTGCAGACATTGCCGACAGCGCCACCCTTGAGGCTGGCAGTGACGGGAAAGATCAGACCGGTTGCACGGGCGCAGGCGGTTGACAGGATGATGGATTGGGCATCGGAAAGCTGAATCTGGGTCATGACGGTCTCCGGGTAACAGGCGACGCGGAATGCGGCACCTTATACCGGGTGAAGCCCGCCAGTGGCGGGCTGAGCCGTGGTGATGGCAAAGATCACTCTGCGTGTTCGCCCTCGCGGAAGGCGCTGTCGGTGATCTGGCGCAGCAGGGTGGCGTAGTGGTTGAGGGTGCCGACATGGCCCCAATTGACCTCGTCAGGGTGGGCGTCGAAATGGTCCGCGCTGAAGGCTGTCAGGCGTTCGAGCATTGCGTCGATCTCGACCTTCGCGGCGAGGAAGGCGTCGAGGGCTTTGGAATTGTCGGTGGCGCGGCGGGTCATCTTGGTGGCTCCGTGGTGAGTTGCATCGTCCTTGTGCAATCAAAATCGCTCCTGCGGTCGAAAAAGTGTAAGTAAATCAGGGTTATAAGATTGCTTTCTGATCATCCGATCCGGTCGGGATCGATCAGTGCCGTCTGTTCGGCCTCATGGCGCTGCGCAGCATCTGGCGGGTCGCGTCGGGCGTTGACCATGGCCACGAACAGCGCGCGGGCGACGGCGGCCACTTCGTCGGCTCCAGCGCTGGAAAGTGTGACGTCATGGATCGCGATGGCCTCGCCCAGATCGGTAGGGGCATAACGCGTGGCGAACTGCGCCTCGCCCGGGTCGCAGGTGATCGTGTCGCGATCCTCGGGCGTGACAGCAACGCTGCGACAGAACCGCAGGTCAAACCCGATGGCGCAGTTGCGGCGGACAAGATCAGTGAGCGTTTCACCTTCGGGCAGGCAGTTCAGGGCAAGGGTCATGGCTGGGGCCTTTCGGGCATGGGGATATCAGGGGTGATGTCGGCCCAAGTGCCGCCCTGCCAGATGTAAAGGTGGCAGAACTGACAGGTCGGGCGTGGCAGCATGTGCGGCGCACGTGGCGGAACGAAACAGTCCAGTTCATCGACATGCACTTGCCTGATCTCGCGGGCGGCAAGGATGTCTTTGGGCGTCCAGCGCGCGAGCGCGGGCAAAATGTGTGTGGGATATCCATCATAATGGACGTAGATATGCGCCCATTCCTTGGGGCCGGTCTGGATGGCGATCTGCGCGCGCGTGCTCATGCGGCCTGCCTCAGATCAGCTGAATGTCGGCCAACACGATGCTGGCGGCGGCAAGCTGCGCGGTCGGCAGTTCGATCTTGATGTGCGAGAACAGGTCCGAGCAATCGGCCTTGATCCCTGCGTCCTTCAGCGCCTCCTCAATGCTGGCGGCGACGCTGTTCAGGCGGCTGCGATCCAGATGGTCGGGCAGCGTGGCGATGTCGATGCGGATGATGGTGGTGGCCATGGTTTGATCCTTTCAGCGGGAAGTGGCGGCGGCGAGCATGGCCTTGGCACCGGCGATGCGTCCGGCCTCAAAGGCATCTTCAAGGGCGGCGCGCATCGCCCAGACGGCGACATCGTGGAAATCCAGTTGGTCGCTGTTCCGGGTTTCCAGCGTCTCGACGAAGAAGTGCCTGGTGGCGATCTCTAGGATCAGCGCCTTTGGGGCGGCCGGGGCGGGTTTGGTCTCGATGGTCATGATCTGGCCTCCGATCAGGGGTGATTTCCTGTTCCGAGAATCGCTCCATCGCCGCGTGTAATCAACTCATTTCTAAGCAATATCATTGCTTTACGAAGGATACGGGGCGCGAGATGCAGGGGATGAGCGAGCGCCAGTATGCCGCCCATGTCGGCCTGTCGCGCGGTGCCATCCAGAAGGCCAAGGAGGCCGAGCGGCTGGTTCAGCACGCCGATGGATCGATTGACGCGGCTGCGTCTGATGCGCGCCGCGCCGCGATGACGGACCCCGCCAAGCAACGGGGCGAGGCAAGAAATGCACCGTCACCGTCACCGGCACCCAAGCTGAAGCCGGTGCCAGACACCGCGCTGTCGACCGTGGGCGATACCCTGCGTGAAAACGGTCTGGCAGCGCCCCTTACGGGTGGGGGCACGACCTTCCTGCAGGCCAAGACCGCTAACGAGGTGCTGAAGGCGCAAGAGCGCAAGCTGAAGCTCGCCAAGCTGAAGGGCGAACTGATCGACCGGGATCGCGCGGTTGGGCTGGTGTTCCGGCTGGCGCGGGAGGAACGCGATGCTTGGGTGACCTGGCCCGCGCGGGCGGCGGCGCTGATGGCGTCGGAATTGGGGGTGATGATCGCGGATCATGGAAGTCTGGAGCCCGTCATGATGCAGAAGGTGCTGGAAGCCCATGTCCGTGCACAACTCGACAGCCTCGCCGAGGTCCGCATCGACCTTCGCTGAGACCGAGCCCTTCGATGGCGCAGATCAACTGCTGCGCAGCTGGGGCCGGGGGCTCCGGCCGGACGCCGATCTGACGGTGTCGGAATGGGCAGATGCGCATCGCATGCTGGGGTCGCGGGCCAGCGCCGAGCCGGGGCGCTATCGCACATCGCGCACGCCCTACATGCGCGAGATCATGGATGCGCTGTCGCCCAGCTCTGCTGTCCAGCGCATCGTGTTCATGAAAGCGGCACAGGTCGGCGCAACCGAGGCCGGGAACAACTGGATCGGCTTTGCCATCCACCATGCGCCGGGGCCGATGCTCGCGGTGCAGCCGACGGTGGAACTGGCGAAACGCAACTCGCGCCAGCGGATCGATCCGCTGATCGAGGAAAGCGCGGAGTTGCGTGAACGGGTCAAACCGGCGCGGTCGCGTGATGCGGGCAACACCATGCTTTCGAAGGAATTCGCGGGCGGCATCCTGATTATGACCGGGGCGAACTCTGCGGTCGGGCTGCGCTCGACCCCGGCACGTTATATCTTTCTGGACGAGGTCGACGCCTATCCCGCCTCGGCCGACGAGGAAGGCGATCCGGTCAGCCTTGCAGAAGCGCGGACCCTGACCTTCGCGCACCGGCGCAAGGTGTTTCTGGTCTCGACGCCAACGATCCGGGGCCTGAGCCGGATCGAACGGGAATACGAGGCCAGCGATCAGCGCCGGTTCTTCGTGCCATGCCCGCATTGCAGCCAGTTCCAGTGGCTGAAGTTCGAGCGGCTGCGCTGGGAAAAGGGCCGGCCCGATGCCGCAGCATACCATTGCGAGGGCTGCGACCGCGCCATCGCCGAACATCACAAGACGGCGCTGTTGGAGGCGGGCGAATGGCGGGCAACCGCTGTCGCCGCCGATCCCGGCACCGTCGGCTATCACCTTTCGGCGCTTTATTCGCCGATCGGCTGGCTCAGCTGGGAGCGGATCGTGCGGGCATGGGAGGCAGCGCAAGGCTCGGATGAAGCCATCCGGGCGTTCAAGAATACGATCCTTGGCGAAACGTGGGTGGAAACCGGCGAAGCGCCTGACTGGTCGCGGCTCTATGATCGCCGGGAGGCTTGGAAGCCGGGCATCGTTCCCGCAGGCGGTCTGTTCCTGACCGCCGGGGCCGATGTGCAAAAGGACCGGATCGAGGTCGACGTCTGGGCCTGGGGCCGGGGCGGCACGAGCTGGCTGGTCGATCATATCGTGATCGACGGCGGCCCGGACCATCAGGGTGCGTGGGCAGAGCTGACAAAGCTTCTGGACCGGACATGGACCCATCAAAACGGCGCGCAGTTACGGCTGGCCAAGCTGGCCATCGACACCGGCTATGAGGCTCCAGCCGTTTATGGCTGGTCGCGGCGGCAAGGCGTGGCGCAGGTCGCCCCGGTAAAGGGCGTCGAGGGGTTCAACCGGTCCAGCCCGGTGTCGGGGCCGACCTATGTCGATGTGACCGACGCGGGCAAGCGCCTGCGCCGGGGTGCTCGGCTCTGGACCGTGGCTGTCTCCACCTTCAAGGCGGAAACCTATCGCCATCTCGGTCTGCCGCGCCCGACGAAGGAGGAATTGGCCGAGGGCGCAATGTTCCCGCCCGGCACCGTGCACCTGCCCGACTGGGTAGAAAGCGAATGGCTCAAGCAGCTTGTGGCCGAAGAATTGGTCACCGTGCGCACCAAACGCGGCTTCGCCCGGCTCGAATGGCAAAAGCTGCGCGAACGCAACGAGGCACTGGATTGCCGGGTCTACGCCCGCGCCGCTGCCTGGATCGTCGGCGCAGACCGCTGGTCCGAGGCCCGCTGGGTCGATCTGGAGGCGCAGGTGGCAGGGGATGGCAACGGCGACGGGGGTCATGACAGGGGAACCGCCGCGGGATCCATTCGTGCGGTCCGCAGTCCCGCTCGGCGCAGGTCCGTAGCGTCAAACTACATGCGGTGATCGGCCCGGGTCTGATGCTGCTTCAATGCAGGCAGCATTTCTTGAACTTCTTGCCGCTGCCGCACGGACAGGGGTCATTGCGCCCGACCTTTGGCGCCGCGTGTTCGAAGGTGTCGCTGAAGAGGTGTGACAGCGAACTTTCCGAAGCCTGCGTCGTTGCCTTGTTCTCCAGTAACTTGTCGGAGAAGCAGTGCCAGCGCGACAGCTCGTCGATGGCGCTTTCGATCATGCGGGTGTTTCGGCTGATGTGGAACCAGGGCGACTCGCCTGCCTCGACCGCTTTGCGCAACTGCGCCTGAAAAAACGAGAAGTCTGCCTCGTCGGGTGATATCCACTCCCGTTCAAATGCCTCCTTGACCTGTGGCTCCAGGTGCACGAGCCCCAGGTCGGCGACGGCAAAGGCCCACGAGCCACAGAGGGTTTGCGGCTTGTCGAAATCGGCCGATGGAAAGCGCTCAAGGTAATCAACGACATCTGGGCGGCTCTCGGGCCGGTCACGGGCGATGATGACGAGCGCGTCAATCATCTGGCCGCGTGCGTACTCGTCAGCGGCCGGATCTTCGAGCACCGAGAAGATCGGTATCAGATCGCCGTCGCAGACCCCGGCTATCACGCGCGCGGTGCCCTCCGTCACCGCGTCGCCAATCAGAAAATCGAGGAAGTCGGGATCTTGGCGCAACATAGCCGTGAGCGGTCGGTAGGCGCGGGCGTCGCGCCATTCGCCGAGCAGGAAGTAGACAAAGAGGAATGCCGAAACATCCGCGTCGTTGAACGCTTCGGGTTCGTCCGATTGTAGACGATCAATCTGTTCGAGGAAGAGCGGGATCATATCCTCGCGGATTGCTCCGGCAGCAGCCATGGCTTCACGCGGGAAGCCTTCCCGTCCAGAGAAAGCGGCAAGGATCTGGTCGGGCGTCATGGTCGTGTCTCCGGTGAATTGGTCTTCGTCTGCTCATAACGCAGTTGCCAATGGCCCGCCACCGGCACAACAAACGTCAGGATCTTTCAATGCCCACTCCCGCAGACCTCCGCTCCCGCCGCGAAACTCTCGCGACGCAACGTTCCTCTGGCGTGGCCCGCGTGAGCTATGACGGCAGATCGGTGGATTACCGCAGCATCGCCGAGATCGACCGGGCCATCGAAGTGCTGGACCGCGAGATCGCAGCAGCCGAGGGGCGCAAGATCATCCGGCAAGTGCGCGTGATCACCACAAAAGGACTGTGACGCATGGGCTGGCTCAATGCCTTTCGCCGCCGGGGAACCGGCGGTCCTGTAGTCGTGCGTGCCAGGCTGGAAGGGGCGATGTCGCAGCGAAGGCTGCGCGGCTGGCAACCGCCGACGGAGAATATCAACTCGCTGGTCGCTTCCGGTGGCCCACGTCTGCTGGCGCGGTCACGCGAGTTGGTTGTCACCAATGGCTATGCCGCCAATGCCTGCGAGGCTTTTGCGTCGAACCTGGTGGGCGACGGGATCAAACCGTCGTCGCTGATCGAGGATCCGACCTTGCGCGATCAGGTCCAGCGGTTATGGCTCGCATGGACCGACGAGGCCGATGCCGATGGGCTGACCGATTTCTACGGCCTGCAAGCCATGGTGGCGCGCGAGATGTTCGTCGCGGGTGAATGCTTTGTGCGCTTGCGTCCGCGCCGGGCAGAAGACGGCTTGCTGGTACCGATCCAGCTGCAACTCTTGCAATCGGAAATGCTGCCCTTCGAGAAAACCGAAACCGCCGCCAATGGCAATCGCATCCGCTGCGGGATCGAGTTCGACCTGATCGGGCGGCGCGTGGCCTATCATTTCCGCCGCCGCCATCCCGGCGACAGCACCGATCAGGGCATGTTCACGTCCGAGACGGTCCGCGTTCCGGCCGGGGACGTGCTGCACATCTACCGGCCCATCGATGCGGGCCAGATCAGGGGCTTGCCGCACGTCGCACCCGCCATGGTGCGGCTGTTTCTGCTCGACCAGTACGACGACGCCGAACTGGACCGCAAGAAAACGGCTGCGATGTTCGCGGGCTTCATCACCAAGACAGCACCCGAAGAACAGTTGATGGGCGAGATTGAAGCCACCGACGACAGCGGTGCGACGGTCAGTCTGGAACCGGGCACCCTGCAGGTGCTGCTTCCTGGTGAGGATGTGAAGTTCTCCAGCCCCGCCGATGTCGGCGGCGGCTATGAGGCGTTCCAGTACCGGACGCTGCTGTCGGTCTCGGCCTCGCTGGGGCTGCCCTATCACCTGGTAACCGGCGATGTGCGCCAAGCCAACTATTCCAGCCTGCGCGCCGAACTGGTCGAGTTTCGCCGCCGCGTCGAGCAGTTGCAGCACGGCGTTGTTGCGCATCAGCTCTGCCGCCCCGTCTGGGCACGTTGGCTGGAAACGGCAGTGCTGTCGGGTGCATTGGAGATACCGGACTTCGCGCGGGCCCCCGCGCGCTATCGCCCGGTGAACTGGATCCCGCCACGCTGGGATTGGGTCGATCCGCTGAAAGACATCCAGGCGCAAGTGCTGGCGATGGAGGCAGGGATCGTCTCGCGCCGCAAGGTCGTCCAGGCGACGGGCTACGACGTCGAGGAAATCGACCGCGAAAACGCGACCGACGCGGCCCGTGTGGCGGCACTGGGTCTGCACTATCGCACCAGTCCCGGCGAAACGCAGGGCGCGCGAGCCACCCCGACGCAGCGGCCAGAGGCGACCGCAAAAGACGCAACTCAACAAGAGTGACCCCATGAACAGCTGGTACACGATCCGCGCCCTAGCCACGGGCGCGGAGGTGGTGATCTATGACGAGATCGGGGCCTATGGAGTCTCGGCAAAGGGGTTTCTGGCGGAACTGGGCGCGTTGCCGGATGCCACGCCTCTGGCCTTGCGGCTGAACAGCCCGGGCGGTTCCGTCTTTGATGCCGTTGCGATCTACAACGCGATCAAACGCCATTCCGGCACAGTCACGGTCTGGATCGACGGCATTGCCGCCTCGGCCGCCTCCTACATTGCCATGGCGGGCGACGAGGTCGTGATGCCGGAGAATGCCCTTCTGATGATCCACGATCCTTCCGGTATCGTCATGGGCACCGCCACCGACATGCGGGCAATGGCCGAGGCGCTCGACAAGATAAAGGGCAGCCTGCTGCAGGGCTATGCCGCCAAATCTGGCAGGTCGCCCGAAGAAATCGCCCCGTTGATGGCGGCAGAGACTTGGCTTGATGCCAAGGACGCGCTGAATATCGGCTTTGCCGACCGGATTGCGGAGCCGGTGCGGATCGCGGCGCGCTTCGATGTGGCACGGTTCCGCAATGCGCCGCCGGCGCTGGTCAAGGTCACGGCAGACGGGCGGGATGCGGCTGCGGCCGACGCAGAAGATACCGCTGCCGGTGACGCGATACCTGAGCCCGCGCCCACCGGTGACCTGGCCGCCACTGGCCCTGATGCTGTTGAAATTCCGTCGATGAGTCCCGATCCGGGCTCTGACCCGGGGGCGGAAACTCTTGGTGCTGCCGAGACTTTGGACGCTGACACCGTCCTGCCTACGGATGCCGCGCCAGCGCCAAAAGCCGATTGCACCGTTGCCGCTGCCAACGGTGCAACCGATGCCGCCAGTATCCGTGCCGCAGCGCTGACCCATGCCCGCGCCGTGGTCGATCTTTGCCGCCTCGCCGGGCTGCCGCAGATGGCGGGTCGGTTCCTCGAGCGCGACACCGGTCTCGACGATGTCCGCGCCGCTTTGCTGGCCACCCGCGCAGACGCTGTTCCCGACATCTCTGCCACCCATCCGCAACCCGGCCGCCCCTCTGGCGCTGGCCCCTGGGGCGACGTCATCGCCCGCACCTTCCGCCTGAAAGGATAAGACCATGCCGATCCTCACCGAAACCCCGCATGCGGGCGGCTTTCTCGTCTGGGAAGCGCTACGCGATTATTGCCGCAGCACGGTCGTTCTGGCCTCAGGCAATCTCCAGCCCGGCACCATTCTGGGCAAGATCACCGCCTCGGGCAAATACGCGGCCCACGATCCCGCCGCCTCGAACGGCACCCAGACTGCGGCGGCCATCCTCTGGGACAGTGTCGATGCCAGCGGCGGCGATACCAACGCCGTCGTGCTGATCCGTGGCCCCGCCATCGTCAACAAGTACGAGATCACCATCCCCGGCACGCCTACCATGCCGCAGATCGCCGCTGCCCACGCTGCCCTGCAGACGCTCGGCATCCTCGTCCGCTGATCCGGACGTCCGATAACCCCCAAAATCAGGAGGCACCCCATGGCCACCATGGACATCTTCGAAGGCGATGCCTTCTCGATCATCGAACTCACCCGCGCACTCGAAAACATCCCCTTCAAGCCCGCAACCCTGTCGGGGTCGGGAATCTTCGGGGCGCGCGGCGTGCGCTCTCGCACCGTCGTCATCGAGAGCCGCGACGGCACGCTGTCGCTGATCCCGTTCTCCGAACGCGGCTCAGCCTATGACCAGCAGACCCCCGAGCGCCGCGATGTGCGGGCATTCGTCTGCCGCCAGTTCAAGAAGCAGGACGTGATCTGGGCCTCAGAAATCCAGCAGGTGCGCGACTTCGGAACCGAAAGTGCCACCCAGCAGGTGCAGGCCGAAGTTGCCCGCAAGCTCGGCCGTCTGCGCAATGACGCCGAGACCACCTTTGAATATCACCTGTTCAACGGTATTCAGGGGCTGGTGAAAGATCCGCGCGACGGCGCCACGGTGGTGAACTACTTCACCGAATTTGGCATCACCCCGGCTGTGGAGGTGGACTTCGATCTCGACAACGCCACCCCGGCCTCGGGTGCCTTGCGCAAACGCTGCCAGGCGCTGATCGAAAGCGTCGAGGATGTGATGGGCGGGCTTGCCACCGGGGCAATCGCGCTGCGTGCCGAATGCGGCTCGGCCTTCTTTGCGGATCTGGTGGCGCACAAGGAGGTGCGCGAGACCTACCTCAACACCGCCGCTGCCGCCGATCTGCGGTCGCGCATCGCCGACGAGGTCAGCTTCGGCGGCATCACCTTCCGCCGCTACCGGGGCGGTGCAGGCTTCGGCGTCGCAACCGACAAGGCGGTGTTTTACCCCGAAGCCGTCGATGGTCTGTTCGAGATCTACCACGCCCCGGCCGACACCTTCGAGACGGTCAACACGCTCGGCCAGCCGCTTTACGCCCGGATGATCCCCGACCGGGATCGCGACGAATGGGTCCGGTTGGAGATTGAGTCGAACCCGCTGCCGATCTGCACCCGTCCGCAGGTGCTGCGTTCGGCGCGGCGGACGTGATGTCCGCCTTTGCCGCCGCTGTCGGCGCGCTCTTCACCGATGGCAACATCGGGCGCGATGCCGTCTATATCGCCGACGGCAGCGCACCGGTTCTGGTGCGCCTCATTGCCCGACGCGCCGACGACGTCACCGAGTTTGGCGATGCCCGGCTCTGGTCGGAAACCACCCGCATCGACCTGCGCGTTGCCGAAGTGCCGAACCCGCGCCCCGGCGACAGGATCGAGATCGACACTGACGCCTTCCTCATTCAGGGCGAGCCGGTCCGTGACCGCGAGCGGCTGGTCTGGACAGTTGACCTAAGGCCTGCATGAAACTGCGGCTCGACATAGACCCCGACATCGTTACTATGATGGCGGCTGAGGTCGCGGCGGGGGAGCGTGCGGTGACGGCCGCGATGCGCGAGGCTGGGACCGGGCTGAAAGCCGCCTGGCGGACGCAAATCACCGGCGCAGGGCTGGGTACCCGGCTTGCCAACTCGATCCGCCTCGCCAGCTTCCCGAAATCCGGTGAAAGTCTGAACGCCGCCGCGCTGGTCTGGTCGAACGCCCCGGTCATCGTCGGCGCGCATGACACTGGGCCGCTGATCCGGTCCAAGAACGGCTTCTGGCTGGCGATCCCGACAGCAGCTGCGGGCAAATCCACGCGCGGCGGTCGGATCACGCCGGGCGAATGGGAACGCCGCACTGGCCTGCGCTTGCGGTTCATCTATCGCCGGAGGGGCCCGAGCCTGCTGGTGGCCGAGGGGCGGCTGAACACCAAGGGCCGGGCGGTAGCGTCACGGTCCAAAACTGGCCGGGGCGTCGTGACCGTGCCGATCTTCCTGCTGGTGCCGCAGGTGAAGCTGCCGAAGCGGCTGGATCTGGCGCGGGATGCAGAGCGGGCCGTGGACCGCGTGCCAGGTTTGATTGTTGCGGGGTGGATAGACGGGAGGATCGGCTAACATTCCGGTTCTGCGAATATTGCCTATCTAGGTGCTTGGACACGATCAAATTGACCGTAGTCGCGGCGAATGCTGTACGCGGCAACCTCTTTTACACCCGGTTGTTTGATTTGGGAATGCAATGTGGTTTCGACGGCTTCCAGCGTGTCTAAGTTGGCCAGCGAGATAAATTGCTCTGCATGATTGAAGCTTTCAAACGCAGCAAACCGCGGATCCAACAACGGTTGTGTGCCATAAAATGCGAGTACATAAGAGGAGTTCTGCCCCACGTCTGCTCGCGTAGGCGTGACCGAAGTTGCAGAATGCCAGTGCAGTATCCGTTCTCCCACGCGAATGCGGTAGTCGGCAAAATGCACATACTGACCGGCCGATTGCGATCGGCGGTGTTCCGCATCCTTGCGCCAAGCTGTAAGAGCCTCCTCGCTCTCCCAAAGTTGATGCGACAGCAATAAATCCCCTTCGCTCAGCGAGCGATAGCGATCAAGAAACAGCAGACCTTCGTGTTTTGCCAAGACCGGGCGTAAGCGGGCCACATGTTCGAAGTAATGATCAAGATGACCCGGCTTCGGTCGCATCTCAAAGAACAAAGCGTGCATGAAAACTTCCTCAGTCGATGTCTTTTTTAGTGCACAGACCAAGCGGATCGATGATTTGCAGTCCGCAAGATGGCGCAGGGATGTGTCGTCGCGTTCCAGCACCAGACCACGATGCACTTTTCCGCAGTCAGAGTGGGGAGTGTTCTACGATACTGCTCCGAATTCAATAACGGTAGCCAAATATGCCCACCACCCGCGAAGCTGTCCTCGCCGCGCTGCTTGTACGGCTGCAACCACTGTCCCCCGCAGTTCTGCGTGACGAGATCCTGCCCGAGCGGATACCTGCGGCCGGGCTGATCATCCTTCGCGACGGCCAGCCGGGCGAGCCGGACGTGACGCTATCGCCCCTGCGCTATCACTACCAGCACCGCGCCGAGCTGGAAGTGGTCGTCCAAGCCCCGAATGGCCGCGCCACTGCTTTCGATATCTTGATCGCTGCAATCGGCGCGGCGCTGGAGGCTGACCGCACCCTTGGCGGACTCTGCGATTGGATAGAACCCGAAGCCCCGGCCTCGGTCGATCTGCCTGTAGAGGGCGCGGCGGCGCTGAAGGCGGCGGTGATCACCGTCGTGTTGCACTACACCACCATTGGCCCCTTGGCCTGAAACCCCGACAAATAGGAGACCCCCATGGCACGTGCGCAAGGCGCGCGGGCGCAGATGGCGCTTGCGTATGAGACAGTTTACGGGACCCCGCCGCTCAGTGGTTTCACAAAGATGCCCTTTGCCAGCACCTCGTTGGGATCGGAACAGCCACTTCTGAACAGCGAGTTGCTCGGCTATGGCCGCGACCCGCTGGCCCCGATCAAGGACGCGGTGACAGCCGACGGCGATGTCATGGTGCCGATTGATGCTGAGGCCTTCGGATTCTGGCTGAAGGCGGCCTTCGGCGATCCGACTACCTCTGGCGTTGGACCCTACACTCATGAATTCCGCTCGGGCGGCTGGACCCTGCCATCAATGTCGATCGAGACCGGCATGCCCGAGGTGCCTCGCTTTGCGATGTATTCCGGCTGCGTGCTGGATCAGCTGTCCTGGCAGGTGCAACGCTCTGGTCTGCTGACTGCTACCGCCCGGCTGGTGGCGCAAGGCGAGACCATTGCGATTACGACCAGCGCAGGCACGCCTGCTGAACTGGGGCTGAAGCGGTTCGGCCATTTCAACGGCGCGATCAGCCGGAACGGCAGCGCACTCGGCAACGTGGTCTCGGCCGAGATCACCTATGCCAACAACCTCGACCGGATCGAAACGATCCGCAGCGACGGCAAGATCGACGGGGCCGACCCGTCCATCGCAGCACTAACCGGCAGGATCGAGGTTCGCTTTGCCGACCAAACACTGGTGACGCAGGCGATCAATGGCGATCCCTGCGAGATCAGCTTCGCCTATGTCCTGCCCTCCGGGGATAGCTTCACCTTCACCGTTCACGCCGTCTACTTGCCGCGTCCCCGGATCGAGATTTCCGGGCCGCAGGGCGTGCAGGCCACCTTTGACTGGCAAGCGGCGAAAGCCACCAGCCCAGCCCGCATGTGCACCGCAACCCTGATCAACGATATCGAGGCCTACTGATGATCCATCTGAACCTGACCGCCACGCCGCAATGGCTGGACCTCGCGCCCGGCTTGCGCCTGCTGGTCGCTCCTTTGACCACCGCCTTGATGGTCTCGGCCCGCGCCGATGCGGCAATAGAGGAACTGCCCGATGGTGCTTCTCAAGAGGAACTGGCGCTGGCCATGGCGAAAGCCGTGGCACGTCGCGCGGTTCTGGATTGGGAAGGTGTCGGCGATGACGCAGGCAACATCGTTCCCGTCTCCCCCGAGGGCATCGACGCGTTGCTGGAAATCTGGCCTGTGTTCGAGGCGTTCCAGACCCAATACGTCGCACGCGGCTTGATCCTGGACGCGGAAAAAAACGTCTCCGCGCCCTCGCCGAGTGGTCCTTCGGCGGCGGCGACCGGTACTGCGCGGCCTGCGAAGCGCGTTGCACGGACTGCCCCTCAAGACTGAACCAGCCCCAGACGCCGGAGGGCTGGCAGGTCTGGGATCTGGTCGGCCGCCTCGGCGGACAGCTGCGGGTCATCCCAGGTGCGGTCTTGGGATGGGACATGGGCGCGGCCCTCGCGCTCGCACATGCGTTGGGCGTGAATACCCTGATCGCCGCCGAACTGCTGCCCGAGATCGAGGCCGTGATGGTGCGCAAGCTGAACGAACAGATGGAAGGACGCCACGATGGCTGAGAAAAGGGTATCTGTCCGCCTCGTCGCGGAAGGCGGCCGCCAGGTCCGCGCCGAGCTGGAAGGAGTAGGCGAGGCAGGCGCGCGCGGGTTCGGGAGGCTGTCGCGCGAGATGGACATGGCGAATGCGCGCGTTGCCGCCTTTGCCCGCCGCGCCACGCTTGCCGCCGCTGCTGCCACTGCAGCGCTGGCGGCGGCAGGCGTTGCGATGATCCGCTCCGGCCTGCAGTCCGTCGATGCGCAGGCCAAGATGGCGCAGTCGCTCGGCACGACGGTCGCCAGCCTTCAGGTGCTGGAGCGGGCGGGCGATCTGGCGGGCGTGTCGATGGGTCAGGTCGAGCAAGCCACCGTGCAGCTGACGCGGCGGC
>Ga0209702_10006416_pt1 | contig 15106 bp, 12 predicted proteins | sample FRY01_FD_187210 | JGI IMG/M metagenome (GOLD analysis project Ga0209702, IMG submission 187210) | Freshwater microbial communities from Lake Fryxell liftoff mats and glacier meltwater in Antarctica - FRY-01 (SPAdes) (version 2) | ecosystem: Environmental > Aquatic > Freshwater > Ice > Glacier... | reverse complement strand
ATCGTCACTTTGCCACGACTCGGATTGGCAATCAGCCCGGCGTTCTTTAAGTGAGACTTGGCCCATGCAACTCGATTGCTGAAAATGGTTTGCTGACCGCTTGGAAGCAATTCGTGCCTCTCTGAATTAGTCAAGTTGAAATGAATGGCTAGTCGCTCCGTCAAGTCCTTCATCGTCCACGTCAGGCCGTCTTCCACGGTTTTCACGAAGGGAAGCATGATGGTCTGAAAGTCGGGGATGGCCATGTAATGGTGCCTGTTTATGTTAAGCGAAGAGAAAGCGGCGTCAAAAGGTTGTACATGCAGAATCAAAAGGCTTTTGAGCGAAAGATATAGTTGAGGAAGCCAACGACCGTGCTGGGTATATTCCTGTTGGTTTTGCCATTTACCGTTGCCTCTTGATCTCTGCGACCTTCGCCACCAGGAACCCGATCTCATCGCCATCAAGCTCGGCCACGGGTGCAACACCATGAATGTTCTTGATGAGGTCTTCGGATGCGACCAGGAACGCTTTGAACGATGACTCACCGTCGCACCGACCGAGAACGTCGCCGTCTGGCGTGATGACCATCTCTATCAATCTGGGAGTGGTCCAGTCTTCTCCGAGCAAGCATCCGAGGATCGCTTGGAAATGATCGCTGACTTTCACCGCTCGGAGCTTGCGGGCTACGGCTTCCCTGATTTGGTCGGGTTCACGGATGGGTTGGTCGGTGGGGGTCATGGGGGCTTGCACCTTTACGCATTCTCGATCAACGATGTCTTCCAAACCTCTCTTGCCAATTCAATCAGCATCGTTTGCCGTTGGTCGATGCTGGCGGCAGTCCAAGTGTCGAACGCCTTTAGCTTCTCGTTGATCCGGTTGATGCTGCTGTTCTTCCCAACGACGGTCAACTCAACAATGCTGCTGGTCAGGTAGTGTTTGCACTTTTTGTACTCGACCTTCTTCGCCCCAAAAAAGCTGTTGCTGGCAACGATGTTGATGGGCTTCTCCAAGAGCGTGAAGTTGCCGAGCCTGTTCTTGTATTCGTCGTAGCTCGCACCGGGATTGCTCGTGGTGAAACTCTGTCGCAGTTCCGGCTCTGGCGTGTTGGGTAAAATGTGTTCCATCTCCAGCACCATGTAATCATCAAGGGAACCGGGAGTTGTCACGCCCTTGTAGGCCATGTCCACGAACTGAGTCAGCTTTGCGAGAAAATAACGGGTGCGATACTGCTGCATCGACTTAATCGTGTAGCGCTTGAGAGCGTCAGAAAGCTCGTTCCGCTTGCCGTCCATGCTGGCACGGAATCGTTTGTCGATGAAGTCGTTCAACTGTTGCTTTTGAGTTGCGGCGTCCTTCAATGCGGCAATGTCTCGAAGCTCGTCGGCCCATTGGGAAAAGCTGCGTTCCAGTTCCTTCGTCGGGGTCTTGGTGTAAATGTAGTAAAAGAGAAAGCTCTCCAACTGCACGACGAAGTGATCGAAGAGTGGCTTGGGAAGGTTGGCGATTGCCAGGAGCAAGACATAGTGCAAGCTGAATGCCCCACCACACATCTTCTTCAAAGTCGCCATCGGCGTGTTGGCGTGGCCGTCGTTTCCCTGACCCTCTGAAAAGGCGAGGTAGCTCTCGACGTTGCGAATGATCTTCCGCACAAACTCGAACGGCTTCTCGTCATACTCGCACAGTTTGGCGTTGTCTTTGTTCACGAACCAGTCGTAGATTTCATCTTCACGAACAATCGAGTCCTTGTTCGTGATCTTGTAGTTTGCCATCAGGTAGTAGCGGAGAAATCGCAGCGGCTTCTCTTTGGCTTTTTCAAGTGGGGCGGTGATCTTCTTCCATTCGTTTTTGAGCTTGGTGAAATCCTTTTGAGCGACCTGCGTGAATAGCAGGTTCTTGAGCAAGTCCATCGGGTTCAGGCCCACGCCTCGCTCGTTGATCGTCTCGAAGATTTTCAGCGCACTGCTGACATCGGTTGAAATCTGGATGAAGACGACATTGTTCGCCAAGTAGCCCCACAGCTTCTTGAGACTCGCTTGGTCCTCGTAGTTGTCGAGTAAATAACGATAAACCGTGGCGTAGGCATTCAGCAGGTTTTCTAGGGAGCCGAATTGAGCGATTCCGGCCTGCTGAACGGCGAGACGCACATTCGCTGGATCGTCATCCTGGGCGACAAGGCACTGCATCAGCTCGTCTGCATTCTCATATCGTGGCTCCAGCTTCAGACTGGTTTTGATGTCGCCGTCTTTTGTTGCATAACTTGCTGAGATCAGGCCATTGATCGCCTGATGCTGCGGCGTCCCCTTAAACCGATGGCGCAAGGCGCACATCAACAGGTAGAAGGTCGTCAGGCGTTGTTGCCCGTCGATGACCTCGAAGTGATTCTTCTGTGAACCCGGTGAGACAAGGATCATGCCAACGAAGTATTCCTTGTCGGAACCAGCATCAATCTGCTCGTCAATATCTTCTAAGAGTTGCTGTACCTCTTTTTCGGTCCAGACGTACTCTCGCTGATAGTCCGGCACGATGTAGAAGCACTCTTGGAATGCTTCTGACACGGTGTATTTGTGGTTTTCGATGCGGGCCATGTTGATTTCCGTTGTGAATGCGACAGTTCCAATCTTCCGATTCGGCAGTCACGGAAGACTGTAACTGTTTGAGCGTCCTGCCTTCCGAGTTCTACCATTCGATTCGACCATTACCCCTTCACCTTCTCCGCAATCGCCGTGAACTGCTCGAATGCGGTTTGAAGGTCGTCGGCGATTTCCTGAGCAAGTATGTCCGGTGTGGGAAGGTCGTCGGAGTCTTCCAGGCTATTGTCCCGCAGCCAGAAGATGTCGAGGTTTACCTTGTCCCGCTTTATGAGGTCTTCGTAGTCGAAAGATCGCCAGCGGCCTTCGGGATTCGATTCACTCCACGTCGGTTTCCGAAGGTGTCTTTTGCCTGGGCGATAACATGCCACAAATTCGTCAAGGTCTGAACGCTTGAGTGGGTTCGTCTTCTGCGTAAAGTGCATATTGGTCCGCAGGTCATAGACCCACATCGTCTTCGTCCACGCCTTCTCCTGAGCGGGCTTGGCATCAAGGAACAAGACGTTTGCCTTTACACCACCTGCGTAGAAGATGCCGGTAGGGAGTCGCAGCAAAGTGTGAACATCGCATTGTTTCATTAAATTGCGTCGAACCGTCTCACCAGCCCCGCCCTCGAACAACACGTTGTCCGGCACAACCACAGCACAACGACCATTGACCTTCAGCAAGGTCTTGATGTGCTGCACGAAGTTGAGTTGCTTGTTCTTGGTTGTCGTCCAGAAATCCTGCCGCTCGTAGGCATTGTCGTCCTTCTCTAAGTCGCCCGCTTCGTTGACGATGGAGATGCTGCTTTTCTTGCCGAACGGAGGATTGGTAAGAACTACGCTGAACCGTTCGCCGGGGTCGCTGGCGAGGCTGTCCACACCGGACTTGATCGGGCAAGGATCGGCGTCGATGCCATGCAGATACAAATTCATGATGGAAAGGCGAGCCGTATTCGGGACCAACTCCCAGCCCTTGACGAACTTAGTCCGCAGATGCTTCTTCTGGTCCTTATCGAGCGTCTTCCCCTGATGCTTAACAACGTAGTCATATGAGGCGAGGAGAAATCCAGCCGTGCCTGCGGCTGGATCGCAAACGGTGTCGTCGGCAGTCGGCTGCACGCAGTCCACGATGGCCTTAATGAGTTCACGAGGCGTGAAATATTGGCCTGCCCCTTTCGGACTTTCAGAAGCACTCTTGGCGAGCAGCCCTTCGTAGATGTCGCCTTTTACATCCGCATCCATCGAAGACCACTTTTCAACGTCGATCAGGTCTACGATCAGCCGACGCAGCGTGGCCGGGTTCTGGATTTCAGGCCGAGCCTTCTTGAAGATTTCGCCCAGCATCCCAGGCTGCTTGCCGAGTTCTTCGAGGATGTGTCGGTAGTGGGCTTCGAGTTCGTCGCCTTCTCGCTTCAGCAAACTTTCCCAATTGAACTTCGCCGGGACGATGGGCGGCTTGTTGTACGGCGGCTTGGTCTGCTCATCGGCCATCTTGAGAAAGAGCAGAAACGTAATCTGCTCGGTGTACGCCATGTACGACAGGCCGTCGTCCCGCAGAACGTGTGCGAAGTTCCAGGCTTTGTTGACGATCTGCTGTGAGTCGTTTTTGCTCATGCGAGTTTAAAAATCCGTTCGGGACTGCGAATCAAGTGGCCGCATAAGTTTAATCATGATCGGTAACATGGGATCATTCCCCGTTACCAAAGGCGAGTCACATTGTAGCCATCGAGTTTGTCATCTATCGAGACAAGCGAGAATGAATGACGCAAGGCATGAACCACGATCATTCGGTCATACGGATCACGGTGCTTCTCCGTGGGAAACGGTAACGCCTCGTACTTCATGCAATCCTCGAACGTGATGTCGAGAATCGTGATTCGGAGAGATGAGACAGCACGATGCAGATATTCCCGATAGTTCGGCGAGAGCGTCATCTTGCCAATCCCGGACTTAATCGCCATTTCCCAAACACTCGCCATGCTCAGGAACCGCTCATTCGTCGGATCGACGATGAGAGCTTGGGCGTCAGCGCTCAACTGCGGATTGCCATCCGCATACCAAATGAGCGTGTGCGTATCGAGGAGAAGTTTCACTCCGTGTACTCCTTCAGATCGTCCAATGGCTCATTGAAGTCGGAAGCCATGTAAACGACTTGACCTTTCATGAAACCGGGCGGGGGTACGGGTTCACGTTTCGACTTCGGTTCGCTTACCAATCGGGCGACAGGTTGCTGATTCTCGGTAATGACGACTTCCTCACCGGGAGCCATCCGATGAATGAGTTCCGAGAGCGACACTTGCGCTTCTTCCAGCGTGATCGTGGTGGACATGATCTTTTTCCTCTATGAGCAAAAGGTATGTATGTTGAGTAGCAATCTCACGGCATAGTCACGGTGGTCATTCTTCAGTCCTCCTGCTGCTTCTGGGATGACGAACGGCGACGAGTCCGGGTTCGGCGTTCGTCGGACGTTTGAATGATTTTACCACGAGTCCGTTTCGGAGTCGCCGCTTTGCCATTTCCTTCGTGAGCCGACCGGCTTGCCTGCAACCGCTCCAGCAGCATGCTGGCCGGTTCATCTTTTGGGTCTTGCGGGACCAGTTTTCCCTCGAAGGCTTGCTTCAAGATGCTCTGTCGAAGGCGGGCTGCACGGGCCATACTCAAATTGATTGCCTTCTCAGCAGCGTCGATCAAAGAAAAGTGGCGATCCACTTCTTCTATGATCGCTGCCTGCTCCGCTACGGGAGGTAGTGGAAACTCGATTTCGGAAAACCGACCGGCTCCCAAATGCGCAATGTTCACAGTGATCGTGGCAATCTTCTGGAACCGTCCGTTCTTGAGGTAGGCCAGAAACACCCGCAGCGCATAATCGGTGTCCACGCCGTCGTAAACCCGGAACCGGACCAGTGTGTTTGTGAAACATGCACCTGGAACTTCGTCCCGGTAAATCGCAGGACGCCCAATAAGCTCCATGCTCTGTCCTTCATTGAGAAGGATGTCGCCGTAGCCCAATCGGTACGTCTCAAACTCATTCGGTGTGAAGTTCATCTCCATCACGTCGCTGATGTCGATGCGGTCCTCGAAGACATTAGCGACCCTCAAATAAGGCCGCATGTGATCGCCGCTGTGATGCTGAGGCGCTCTCTGCCGTCCAAGTTGCACGGACCCAACTTGCTGCACGCTGGCCCAGCACCAGTCGGCAGGCAATTCCGGCAAGCCGGTCGTTACGGGCGGTGTCGGTTCGACGTACTTCTCTCGCCAGTTCTTTGGCGGTTCCTTCTCGGCGGCGGCGAATTTGGCGAGTTGGTCGGCTTCCCACTTCTGGCGGCGTTCCTTCAGGATGCGTTCGAGCAGCTTCGAGGCCGGTTCCTTTGCCGGATGCTTGGCCCGCCATTCTTCCGTGAGCTTGCCTTCGACGGCGGCTTTGAGGACAGCGGTACGGTATCGCTTCAGATTCGCCTTCGCCCGCTTCAATGCCGCTACGCCAGCATCCAGGTCGGAGAAGAGTTCCTCGATCTGGGCGACAATGCGGCGTTGTTCGTTTAGTGGAGGAATTGGAAGAGCTTGTTCCGCAAGCCACAGTGAGGGTACTCGAAGCTGGCCCGCACTCCCCGTCATACTTCGTTGCGCATTTCTCCGCACGGCTGCTTGAGACAGAAAATGAGCGATCCATTTAGGCAGGGTAGCTACACTGGACCGGAGAACGTGAAATTCGGTTGATCCGAATCCCAGTCCGTGTTGAAGTGCTGGCACGACGGCAATCTTGCCGTTCTCCATGCAAGGTGTGATCTTTGCGAAGAGAACATCACCTTCTAGGAAAGCTGTGTAGCCCTTGATGATTTCTTTGAGAGGTCGTGTTGCAGAAACATTTATGCCGCCGAACTCCTCAACTACAGAAGCCATAGGGACGAAGTGCGCAAGGGATTCGTGGTCCGCATCAATGATGCCCTTTGATGGGTTGACCGATGCGACAACCGACAACGGTGCAACTTGCCAGGATTTCGGATGTTGTTCCAGTTCGCTCATGCCGCCAACCTCATATTGAGTTCATCGAGGATAGCATTGAGCTTATCGCCGAAGAGTTCGTAGGCACGGCCCAAGCCGCCAATCGAGTTGAACGGAACTTCTTCCAGGTCATCTTGCTCAATGTTCAGACTGCTGGCGATATGGTCCTTGATGGCATCGAGCCATTTTTGCTGGTCGGTGGTAAACACCACTCCCGCCGCTTTCTTCTCGGCCACCCACTGCTGATACCGTTCACCGACCGTCATGCCGACCGGAGCCAGCGGCGTGTTCGGATCAATGGCGTGGCGCACCAAGGCAATTACGTCCACGAGTTGCTTGCCGCCCTTTCCCCGCACCTTGTCCGGCTCGACCACTTCAAACGCTTGCCACAGCCGGGTGAGCGATTCAGGCCGGTTCGGGTCCACGAAGAAAGGCGGCTGGTTCAACTTCGCTGCCAGTTCCTTGACGTGCCGAAACTTCAGCTCAGCCCGATATGGAACGCTGTACAAGACTTGGAGGGCTTCGATTTCGTCCTTGTTGTCTTCGATGAACTGCCTGAAGCTCTTCAGCATCGAACTCGCCTTCTCCAACGCCTCGGCATCGAAACCGGCCCGAAGAAGTTGATCGGGAGTTTGCTCGTCAATGACTTGTTCCAATGACCGCTTCGCTGCGAGGATTGCATCACGCAGCTTGGGATCATGGAAGGCTCTCAATGCCGTCGCCATTTGTTCCCGTTCAACCTCAATTACCTGTTCCTCGGTCGGCTCCGGTGGTTCACCATTGGGGCCTTCCGGGACATTGAACTTCTCCACGGCCAACTGTGTGTTCGTATCCGGGTCGATGCTCTTCAGCAGACCGGCACTTAGTTCAGCCAGTGACTTCCCGCCCGACGCCTTCTGAATGGCGGCTTGCTGAATCGGGTCTACTTCCAGATCGAGTCGGGAGAGTCGTGAAGCCAGTGTGGAAACCACGTCATCACTGGCCGCACCCGCTGCAACGAGATTCAGAATCTTGTCGAGCGACACAGATGGCTTGCGGTCCATCGGCTTGGTTGCCGACTTTTCATCCTCGCAAACGCCCACGGCATCGACGATGACAAAGTGCGTTTTGTGCCTGGCATCCGGTGTGACACTCTGAAGAACATCGGGATCGACCACTCGGCAACCTCGGCCCTTCATTTGCTCGAAGTATCCGAGCGAGCGGATATTCCGCATGAAGATCAGGCATTCGAGCGGCTTGACATCCGTTCCCGTGGCGATCATGTCTACCGTAACGGCGACACGGGGGAAGTAGGAGTTGCGGAACTCGGACAGGAGTTCGTCGGGTTTCTTGCCGGTGCTTTTCGACGTGATCTTCTGGCAGAAGTCATTCCCTTTGCCGAACTCTTCCCGGATGATTCGCACGATGTCTTCGGCGTGCAGGTCGGTCTTAGCGAAGACGAGCGTTTTGGGAACCTCGGTGCGCCCCGGAAAGATTTCCGGCAGTTTTTCCTTGAAAGTGCGGATCACCAATCGGATTTGATTTTCCGAAACCACGTCCCGATCAAGCTGATTGGCGGTGTAGGTCAGATCGTCATCAAGTTCCTTGTACTTTTTGCCCTTGGTGCGGCGATCCCGGTGCGGCACAAACACGCCCGGTTCCTTGGCGAGCTTGGCTCCATCCTTCGTGATTTTCGTTTCGATACGGTACACGTCATAGCCAACATTGACGCCATCGACCACTGCCTGTTCGTGGGCGTAATCCTGAACCATATTACTGTTGAAGAATCCGATAGTCTGCTTGGATGGCGTCGCAGTCAATCCGATGATTGATGAATCGAAGTATTCAAGCACTTGACGCCATAGGTTGTAAATGCTGCGGTGGCATTCATCGACCACAATGAAGTCAAACATCTCAATTGGAATTCTGCCGTTGTAAATCACCGGCAGAGGTTCTTTGGACAATGAGGTTTCAGTTTCAAACAGCGAACCTTCCTCGTTCTCCTCCTCAAAGTCTTCTTCGCCTTTGAGCATTGAGTAGAGCCGTTGGATTGTCGTGATGCACACCTTCGAGGCCGGGGCGATGGTGTTCTTCTTCAGGTGTTGGACGGAGTATTCCTCAGTAAACTTGTAGCCATTGACCGGGCTGACGAACTGCTGAAACTCGTTGAGTGTCTGCTTGCCGAGGTTGTTGCGGTCTACCAAAAAAAGAATGCGTTTGGCACCTGCATACTTGATGAGTCGGTAACAGAAGTTGACAGCGGTGAAAGTTTTGCCGCTGCCCGTCGCCATTTGAATCAACGCACGAGGTTTGTTGAGTGCAAGTGATCGTTCCAGGTTGTTGATACTGTCGATCTGGACTTTCCAGAGACTTCCAGTATTCAACGGCGGCATCTCTCGAAGTAGTTCGAGTACTTGTTTGTCGAGCTTGACGAGCCGGATCAGTTCTTCATGCCGATGGAAGGTGAAGACTGCTCGACTGCGAGCGTCTGGCTCTTTGCGATTCGTAAATCTGCATTCGGTTCCCGTGGACTCAAAGGCAAACGGTAAAGGCATTTCCCACGAGGGGAGCATTTTGGGCATGCCGACCGAATACTTTGATGATTGTTCAGAAACACCAATTAGTCCGAAGCCATCCGGCTTTGCTTCGACAACTCCAATCGCCTTAGCGTCTGCGTAAAGCATGTAGTCGGCGAATCCGGTTGTTAGTGGAAACTCACGAACAGCGACACCCAACCCCGCCGAGATGTTCATCTGGCGATAGTCCTGCACGATCCAGCCCGCTTGTTCAAGCTGCCGGTCGATCTGCTTGCGGGATTTCTGTTCGGGGGTCATGCGTAGCCTTCCGTCTGAATTGTCGGTGCAGAGTGATTGACCGTACCGTTGGCTGAAGGAATATGGGGCTGCGGCACTACGTCATCGAACAACTGCTTCTGCGCATCGACCCGCAGTACTTCATCAACTTCCGGGTCGGATGCGATAGTGGGCTGAGACTCGTGAAGTCGTTTTTGCAGATTGAACGTCCTCTGGTGCGCCTTCCGAAGAACTGTCTGGTAGACAATCGGGATGATGTGAATGTTCTTATTTTCACCGTAGTCCGCAGGCTCCAGACCGTCTTCGAGCGACGCTCCTAAGACATACGCAACGATTTCAGCCGTTGCACTCACTCGACCACCTTTCCGAATCTCCTTGCAGTAGTCACGGGCCTGATCCGCTTCTTTTTGCGTCAAACAGAAGCCGCCTTTTTTCAGTTCGAGTACGGCGACCTTCCGAATGCCTGCAATTTCGCCCGTCGCATCGTAGGCATCGGCGCAATAGGCACCGATGGAGATTTCTGGCAAAACGACGAAATCGGGTCTGCGTTTCGGCGGCTTGTAATCAGCACCACCGAGGAATTTGCCAATGACCTCCGCCAGTCCTCGATTGGATCGAAAATCAACAGCTTCGTACTCTGGCCCGAATATCCAAAGGCCACGCTCGAAAAGAGGCTGAAGATCATGGAGTTCATCGGCGTGCGGGTTCTCAACCAACTTCTCCATTTTTCCGATGAGCTTCAGCCTTCGATCAAGCTCATTCAGCACGATCTCGGCATTGCTCGCCGTCCATTGCTGCATGAGCGAGTTCCAAGTTTCGAGGTCATTGGGCGAGCAAGCCGCCAATTGAGTGAGGAGGTCGTAACCAGAACGGCTTTTTTCTAGCTTTGCCAAGACTTGCACGGTTCGAGACAAATCACGGTCGGAGATTGTCGGACATTTCTCCTGAACCTCGTCAATGAACTGTCCAATGGCCTTCTTTGAGATCGTCGGCAACTCACCCATCAACTCCCGGCTATTCTCAATGGCGTTCTTCTTTCGCTCTTTTCGAGTTGTCGCCAACTGAGCCTGGATTTCTTTGATGACGTACCGATGAACGGCATCTCGCACTGCATTCGTCCGCTGATTCGCATGAAAGTCCGACCAATCGGCTTTCACGTCTTGCCCTGGCTTCAAGAAGTCGGCCATCACGATGAAACTGAACTTCTTCGCATGTTCTGTTCGGCCGTCCAGGTAAGCACCTTCATCATCGAGCCGATCCCAACTTGGCTCGCCAACACGCCGTTGGTTGACCCACCATGTAATCCCACGGAGTCGTGCGCTTCGGTAATGTTCGATGGAGTCGATGAAATGGACTGTGATCGTCCCGTGATCGTCCACTGGAATCTCTGTGGTTTTCAAGCCTTCGAGCGACATCAGTTGAACTGCCTGCTGATTGACGCTGATGCAGAGTGACGGATCAACGATGAACTTCGATCCAATCAATTGCCGAAGTTCCTCGACACCCAGCAGGTGCTTTTCAAGGACGGCAGAGATTTCGGTGCCATGCGTCTTCTTTCTCGACTCTCCCAGAAGCGTGATCTCGAAAGGCGTCGTCCCTGTGACTGCCAATCCAACTTGCACACGAATCAAGTCGCCGTCTTTTGTTGTGGCGATCTCATAAGAGTCAGCAAAACAGAATGGGGCATGACGACCTTTGCCGCTTCGCCCGAATGCCGTCCGTTTGATACCCTTCACACCTTTTGGGAAGACGACTTCGATTCCCTGTTCGGCCTCTCGGTCGTAACAGAGAGTGCGCCAGCGTCTCTCAAACTCCGCCTTGGTCATGCCGATGCCGTCGTCCGAAACCGAAAACTTATGGCCCTTTTCGGTCGGCCAGACGATGTCGATCTTCGTTGCCCCGGCATCGTATGAATTTGCGATCAGTTCGAGGATCGCTGTGCGGGGTTCGCTGATGATCTGCCCGGCATGGTCCTGTAGGAATCGGTCTGCGAACGCAAACGGCGCATCGGCAAACAAGCTGTTCGGCTCTGCCTGCTTTTTTGCCATGTTCGCATCCCCATGCCTTTAATTGATTCAGGCCGTCGTCTAGTTTCTGGGAGTTGTCTGTTCCGTACAAGTATCGTACTATGTGGGAGTGCGTCCAGCAACCAGCAAGTGCCTACCAGGAGCGGCCATGCAATGACATTTGGACAACGAGTTCGAGAACTGCGACAGGCAAGGCATTGGAGTCTTCGTGATTTGGCTGCAAAGGTCGATGTCGGCTTCACTTACCTGAGCCGAGTCGAGAACGAGCGGCTGAATTTCGGAGACTACCCGTCCGATGCGTTGATCCACCGCCTAGCCGACGCTTTGCAGACGGATGAAGAAGAACTTCTGATCTTGGCGAAGCGAGTGCCTGAGCGAATCCTCAAGCGATTACTCCAAAGACCCGATGTCTTCGGGGCATTGGCAGAGTGCGATGACAAAATGCTAGACAAGCTACTTGACGAGATCGGGAAGACGCCGAAGCCGAGGAAGGCGAAACTGAAGAAGAAGTAGGTATGAAGCCGGACTTTGATAGGCTCCGGACCAACGGGGGACTCGATGATCGTTCAGATTCTCAGCATTCTAGGTTCAAGCGCCTCGCTGATTAGCTTGGTGTTTTTTTTCCATCCCACCGGACAGTCATTCACCGCAACTGAGGGCATACTGCTTGGCGTCGGAATTATGCTTACTGCTCTTGCGGTAGCTCTCGAAGTCAAGCGGTACATCGCCACGCAGCCGAAGACGTTCAAGACGAAGAAAACAATTCGTGATTATATGTTTCGGTGGATCGAGAGCGGAGGGAAAGTTTGCATCTTCTCAAATGACTTGTCGTGGGTTGATGACGATGAAATGGTTTCAATGCTCAAACAGAAGGCTGGCAAGGACGAACTTCAGATATGCGTACCCGTAATGGTTCCGATAGCTGAGACTCTGAAGACAGCCGGTGCTACGATCCTCACTTACTCACCACTAAAAGTCGTGCCGCAATCCCGGTTTACGATTATCAACTGCGGTCGAATGGATGCTCAGGTTGCAGTAGGGCGGCGAGTGAATGGCGAGCATGTTGTAGAGGAGTTTGGTGCGGGCGATCACCCCGTATTTGCCGTTGCAAGCGATTTGGTCGAACTTGTTACACGGTACAACCAAACTCGCCGTAATGCGTAGAGGTTTTGATGCGTCGGGTTTGGAATAAATCTCAGGATCAGATAGCCGCAGAGTGGGACTTAATCGCCGAAATGCGTTCGCAACAGATTCGGAGCGGGAAGGACATCAGCTACGAAAACATCTTGACGCCCACGGTACTGACGCTAATCGGAGCAGCCAATCGTTCAGTCGTTCTGGATGTGGGATGTGGATGTGGCCTTCTCACAGGCAAGATTGCTGCGACATCCACAAAGGTCACAGGCATCGACATTAGCCCCACCAGCACACGCTTGGCAAAAGAACACTGCCATACCCTTGCCAACATTAACTTTGTGAATGGGGCCATTGAAGATTTGACTCCAACTGCTGAGGGGCCGTTGTTTTCACTGGCAGTTGCAAATATGTCGCTGATGGCGATGCTTCACTTAGATGCCGCTCTCGCCGCACTTTCTCGTCTAGTGCATCCAGGCGGACATCTGGCTTTTACGATAACTCATCCCTGCTTTTGGCCCCAATACTGGAGCTATTCAAAAGACTGGTTTAGATACGGTGAGGAAAACGTGATCGAGGCCCCTTTTCATATCTCGCTCGACCAATCTGACCAATTTACGACAACGCATATTCATCGTCCACTGGAGCAGTATTTCACTACGTTGAGGAATTGCGACTTCGAGATTATTCGTCTGATTGAACCTATGCCGTCGCCAGAGATCGAGAGTCTTTACCCCCAACCGTGGGAATACCCTCGATTCCTAGGCGTATTGTGTGTCCGAAAGGACTGAGACGCCGACTTCAGGCTGCACCCGAACCCCGTCACCCCCAACAGCGTCTTCCCAATGGGCATTTTCCCAGGGAGCAACAATGACCAATCGCCGTGAATTCCTTCAAACCACCGCAGCAATCACCGGGTCGTTGATCCTCCCGACGAGCCTCTTCGCCACGCCACCGTCCAACTTCCACTTCATCCATGTCGAGTCCTTGAATTCATTCCGAGTCCCCAACCCCGTTTCATGGTCCCTTCAAAACGCCCATCAGCCGATCCTTGAACGTGCCGCTGACGGCCTTGGTAAGCTGACGCCCAATGATGCCGACAGAATCATCAGCCTCGTCACCAGACGTTGCTCCTTGAACCTTCTTGAAGTCCATGAACGCAGAGTCCACATCCAATTCTGGGGAACCAACGGACAAGCCGATCTCAAACCCTTCTTCAAAGATCACGGGCTGGCTCGCCCTGAGATCGAAGTTGTGCTGAAGGATCGGAAAAAGGAAACCGTCACCACGCTGACCGGCGACTCGTTCCTTTACGGCGTCCCGATTGCCGCAGACTTTCCTCTTGAACTCTTCCAGGAAAAGTGGACTAGCCGCTTCGTGAATGAATCCGACGACCATCACGCAGCGCCATCGACCAATTCAGGATTTGCTTGGAATGGGATTGAAGATGGTTTGATCCCGTGGGCGGCGCTCAAGAGTGCGTGGCGGCATGGTGCTTCGGGAGTTTGTCAGAATTGCTCCGGGGAGACGTTGTTGGTGAACTTTGGATTGCGACAGGTGGGTGTGTTCAACCGGGCTTCATGTTTTGATTCTGTTTGCGGTCGTTGTGGTCGTTTGTTTGAGGATTCAGTTGAGGATGTTTCGGGGTGGATCGTGGCGAACCTAGATGAAGGGGTGCGGCCCGATGCCGAGATGGTTTGGGGGAAGCGGCTCAAGCTGGAGGCAATATCATGATTGACCGCCGCCGTGGAGCCTTGATCGGCTTGGCCATTGGAGATGCCTTGGGTGCCGCTGTTGAGTTCAAAACCCCCGGCAGCTTCACACCAGTAACGCACTATCGCAGTGGCGGGCCGCATGGTTTGAACCCCGGTGAATGGACCGACGACACCAGCATGGCTCTCGCCCTAGCCGATAGCATCGCTTTGGGCTGGGACTTGAATGACCAAGCCGACCGTTACGTTCAATGGTGGAAGACCGGCAAGTATTCCGTGAATGGTCGATGCTTCGACATCGGGATCACGACCAGAAGTGCGTTGAGCCAGTTCGTCGCCAAGAAAGACGCACTCACATCCGGCGATCGCTCCGACCGAGCCAGCGGCAATGGCTCGATCATGCGACTGGCTCCCGTGCCAATACGATACTGCCATCTTTACGCCGATCAATTGGAGGAGCTTTCCAGGCTGGCCGAAGAGTCCAGCATCCCGACGCACGCCAGCGAACAATGCGTATCGTCGTGCAGGTATCTGGCGACTGTATTGGCGGCATTGATTCACGGCGAAGATCGTGATGAAGTTCTGTCCCCGGACTGGAAGTCGTTGCAACAACTCAACGACATCAAGCCGTTGCACCCGCTGATTCAAGAAATATCCCAGGGCAGTTTTCGGAAAAAGGAACCACCAGCCATTCAGGGATCAGGCTGGGTGGTTAAAAGTCTCGAAGCGTCATTGTGGGCCTTCCACAATGCCTCCAGTTTTGATGAAGCTGTTTTGCGTGCCGTCAACCTGGGCGATGACGCCGACACCACGGGAGCCATCTGCGGGCAATTGGCCGGTGCGTATTGGGGCGAGTCTGGCATATCCGAATCGTTGCGGGCGGGT
>Ga0209702_10006412_pt1 | contig 15117 bp, 14 predicted proteins | sample FRY01_FD_187210 | JGI IMG/M metagenome (GOLD analysis project Ga0209702, IMG submission 187210) | Freshwater microbial communities from Lake Fryxell liftoff mats and glacier meltwater in Antarctica - FRY-01 (SPAdes) (version 2) | ecosystem: Environmental > Aquatic > Freshwater > Ice > Glacier... | reverse complement strand
GCGCGCACGGGCGAGGCCGCCGCGCTGATGGCGGATCACCACCTGGGCTATGCGGTGCCCATCGGCGGGGTGATCGGGTATGGGGATAAAGTCAGCCCGTCCGGTGTTGGATTTGATATCGGGTGCGGTAATAAAGCCGTGCGTATCGACGCGCCCGCGCCGGAGGTTCGCCAGAACATCAGCCGCATTATGGACGACATCTGGCAGACGCTCTCCTTCGGCATCGGCCTGAAGAACCGGGAGGAGACCGATCACCCCCTCTTTGACGACGACCCGGCCTGGGATATTCCCATCGCCCGCAAGCACAAGAAAATGGCCGCCGAGCAGTTGGGCACAATCGGCAGTGGCAACCATTACGTGGACATCTTTGAGGACGAGCAGCAGCGCATTTGGATCGGCGTCCACTTTGGCTCGCGTGGGCTGGGCCACCGGCTGGCGAGCCACTTTATCAAAGAGGGCGGCGGCAAAGACGGGATGTACGTGGACCCGGTGCTGTTGGATGTGGAGAGTCAGCTCGGCCAGGAATATATCGCCTGTATGAAGCTGGCCGGGCGCTATGCCTATGCGGGCCGGGATTGGGTGGCGGCGCGGGTGGCGAAGTTGCTGGGCGGACACATTCTGGAAGAGGTGCATAACCACCACAACTTCGCCTGGGAAGAAGAACACAACGGCCAAAAACTGTGGGTGGTGCGCAAGGGCGCGACGCCCGCCTTCCCCGGCCAGAAGGGTTTTGTGGGCGGGTCGATGGGGGACATTTCGGTCATTTTGGAAGGAGTCGAGAGCAACGAAAGCAAAGTGGCGCTCTATTCCACCGTCCACGGCGCGGGGCGGGTGATGTCCCGCACACGGGCCGCGGGCAAATTCCGCTTCCGGGGTGGACGCAAAGTGCAGGTCTCTGAAGGGGAGATCAGCCGCAAAATGATGATGAATTGGGTACGCCAGGCCGGCGTGGAACTGCGCGGCGCAGGCACGGATGAATCCCCCCACGCCTACAAACGGTTGCCCGAAGTGCTGACGTATCACGACCAGACTGTCCGCATCCTGCACACGCTGACGCCCCTGGGCGTGGCGATGGCGGGGGAAGACGAGAGCGATCCGTATAAGGACTGAAAAAATGACAGGATAAAGATGACAGGATAAAGGGATGACAAGACGATTTTGTCGTCTCACCACCTGAAAAGGGAGATACAAATGCCCATCAACTTACACAACGCTCGCAACTTTGTTTATTCCAACGGCGCTCTTTGGGAACGACTGCGCTTCGGTCATCTGTTTGAGGGGCGGGCGGTTGTTTGAGGAGCGGGCGGTGGAACCGGTGTTGGCTGCTTTCAAAGCCTACAAAAATGCCGATAACGGCTTTGGCAATGCCCTGGAACACGACATCCGCAGCCCGGCGGCGGTGATGCGATTACAGCCCGGCTGCTGCGCTTTGGAAAATGCACGCCCTCTTTGGCTGCTTCCACCCGCTGGCACAGCCTTGCCCAGTGGTGGCCCTGGACAACAATCTGCGCGCTCTTGACATTACGAGCGTATGGGCAAGATATTGCGTAATGCGTGTTGCGTAGGTTGGGAGCATACGAACGGCGAAGGCTGTTGGCGAGAAGACGAAAGCCCGCTGCGCTTCGGTTAAGAAGGCACGGGAGAATAGCAAAGGTTTGCCAATGCTTACGCAGCACGGAATACGCAGTACAAATTTTCGTCGATTCCCCTCTTTTACAACTCGCCGCGCCTGTGCTACACTCGCTTCAGTCTGTTATTCACTACACTTCTTCTGAAAGGAGGCAATTCTATGGCAGCTCAGTTGCAAATCTTTGCTCAAGCGCGGCAGCACGCTGCCAGCGGAATACGCCTATAGACCGAACCGGCGGGGTTACCCCGCTTATCTTGCCCGATTGTCCGGCCGCAGGCGTCTACCGCACTGCGGCCTTTTTGATTGGCCCCAGCCCGTCCACAAACGCCATACCAATCATTGATTCCTGTCGAAACCCATTTTGAACCACAAAGAACACAAAGAAACGCAAAGGCTATCCCAAAATATCCGCGTTTATCCGTGTTCATCAGCGGCTAAAAATCTTTTCACTGGAATCAGCAATTTGAACCAAACGAGGACAAAACGTTGAGTACTTACAACGGATACGACAGCGGCCAGTGGGACGAGAACGAAGCCACCCTGGCCTATTACAGTCAGAAATTCAGTTTGCCCCGCCAGCGCATCCGCACCAAACCGCCCAAGCCTTCCAACCAGGAAGAGAAAAAGGAGCGGGAGCGAGAACTGGTGGATACGGTGACGGCAGACCGGGGCATTGCGCTCGGTCTGGAAATCACATACACGCCGGCCCGCTTCGAAGCCGAGTGGTTGCACGATTCTCTGCGCAACTTCTTCCATTTGGACCTGATCACCGATGTGATGGCCCAGGTGAAAGGTGGCAAAGAGGCCAGCGTCTACCGCTGCCTGCCCCACCCGACTGTGGATGCGGAATGGCTGGCGGCCAAAGTCTACCGACCCCGCCAGTTTCGCAATCTGCGCAACGACGCGATGTACCGGGAAGGGCGGCAGATTCTGACTGACGAGGAGGGCAAACCGGCCAGCCCCACGGATGAGCGTGTCATCCGGGCCATCGGCAAGAAGTCGGCCTTTGGCGTACAGGTGCAGCACACCTCCTGGCTGATGTACGAGTACACGACCCTGCAAAAACTCTACGCCGCCGGCGCGGCTGTGCCCCAGCCGATTGCCGTGGACCAGAACGCGATTCTGATGGGGTATGTGGGGGATGGCAGCCGGGCCGCGCCGACGCTGCACGAAGCAGTGTTGGACCCGGACGAGGCCGAGCCGCTCTTCCAGGAGACCCTGCGCAATATCGAAGTGATGCTCAATCAGGGCTACGTCCACGGCGATCTGTCGGCCTACAACATTCTCTATTGGGAGGGGAAGATCACACTCATCGACTTTCCCCAGGTGACGGACGCCTTGGCCAACCGCAACGCGCGCAAAATTCTGAACCGGGACGTCCAGCGGGTCTGTGAATACTTCAGTCAATACAGTGTGGAATGCAACGCCAACGCCATCACAGAAAAACTGTGGTCGCGCTACGCCGCGCCGGACCCGATGGACTATCTGGCGGATATGTCGAGGGTGGAGGCAGAGCGGGACGAAGCCGAGCGGCTGCGAGAAGAACAACGGACGAGGGAATAGAATTCTATTGCGTGTTGCGTGTTGCGTATTTCGTAAGTAGTGCCAAAATCCCCGCTACTTACGAAATACGCAACACGCAGTCCTACGCCAGCGCCCACAACTGGCGTGTCAATTGCGCGTGGCCGTTGTGCTGGCTCATGTGTTCGATGGCGTGCTGGATGTCGTAGCGCACGGTAATCGGCCGCTGGCTGACCGGGTGAAATTTGCCGTTTTCCAGATCGTCCGGGCGCAGACTATCCAGGAATGTGTGTACCCACTGCTGTGCGCGTTTGGCACGGGCTGCGAGATAGGCGGGGTCCAGATTGGCCGGGCCAAACTCTTCGTCCCCCTCATCCCCGTTGATCTCCACCCACTCGATGCGCCCCATCTGCCACTCGGCTCGGCGCAGCAAATAGACCGTCGATGAAACGTTGTGCGCGATCAGCCAGCCCAACGAGCCGGACGGCCCCTTCCACGGGCTTTCGGCAAAGGGCTTCCACAAAAGCGCGGCCGCGGGCAGGTCTGCCAGCAGTTCCTCAATTTCCTTGTATTTGGAATCAAATAGCCGCCGATAGGTGGCGATTTCAGAAGTTTCAATAGGCATGGGCAGCCTCCGGTGGGTGTTGGATAGTAGACATTTCGTCAGGGGTGTCTCTGCTATTATAGGCGCATTCCCCCCCGTCCGCCTAACGAAAACTGAGGCAACCGGTGTACAATAGAGACCGGATTTTCTTTCAACCACTGCACCGGACTGCACGCCCCCTATGACTCTCGCCACAATTCTCGTAATTCTCGTCGTTCTTTTCATCGCCGTAGCCTTCTTCGGCGGCATCTTTCTCTACATTTACTGGTGGCTGATCCAGCGCGCGCTGCCCGATCTGAGCGGCAAACTGCCCCTGGACGGCCTGACCGCGCCGGTGGAAGTGCTGCGGGATGAGCGGGGCATTCCGTACATCTACGCGCAGAACCGGGCCGATCTCTTCCGCGCCCAAGGCTTTGTCCACGCCCAGGACAGGCTGTGGCAGATGGAGCAGAACCGGCGCATCGCCGCCGGACGCCTCTCCGAACTCTTTGGCACAGCCGCACTGGACGTGGACCGTTTCAGCCGCATTGTCGGTTTCTGGCGATCCGCCCAGGCAGAATTGGCGACGCTGGAGCCGGAGATTGTGGCCGTGCTGGAACAGTACGTGGGCGGCATCAACGCCTACATCACCAGCCGCCCCGGACGCCTGGCCCCGGAATTCAATCTCTTGCGCCGCCAGCCCGAACTCTGGACGCCCCTGGATGTCATCGCCTTTTCCAAAGTGACGGGCTGGAGTCTGAGCGTCAATTGGGAGAGTGAGCTGGTGCGTCTGCAACTGGCGAATACGCTCGATCCGTTCCTGGCCGCGGAATTGGAACCGGACTATCCGCCCAACAACCCGGCCATCACCGAAGCGCTGGGCGACAAAAGTATGCGCCTGGTCAGCACGGCAGGGCTGCTCCTGAGCCAATACGAAGAGTTGAAGGAATGGCTCGGCCCCGCTGGTTCGAATCAGGGCAGCAACAATTGGGTGGTCGGCCCCAAAGGCAGCAGCAGCGGGCGGGCCATCCTCTGCAACGACCCCCACCTGGCCCTGACAATGCCCGGCGTCTGGTACGAAAACCATCTGCACTGCCCGGAATTGCAGGTGAGCGGCGTCACCTTTGCCGGCACGCCGGGGGTGACAATCGGCCACAACGAGCGCATCGCCTGGGGCGTCACCAACGCCTTCCCCGACGTGCAGGATTTGTACATCGAGCGCGCCCACCCGGACAAGCCGCATCACTTTGCCTACGGCGACGACTGGGAAGAGGCGCAGGTAATCGAAGAGTCGATTGTCGTGCGCCGCCAGAACAAACCCCACATCGAACGGGTCGTCATCACCCGCCACGGGCCGCTCATCAACCGGCTGGTGGCGAACAGCGGGAGTACACCCCTGGCCCTGCGCTGGCAGGGACATCAGCCGGGCCGTTTTCTCCACGCGATTTTGGGCATCAACCGGGCGCAGAATTGGAAGGAATTCGACGCCGCGCTGGCCGATTGGAGCGTACCCGCCCAGAATTTTGTCTACGCGGATGTGGACGGCAACATCGGCTACCGACTGGCAGGGGATATCCCCATTCGCCGGGCCGGGTTGGGGCTGGTCCCCGCGCCGGGATGGACGGACGAATACGAGTGGACGGGGCTGATTCCCCACGCCGAACTGCCCAGCGTCTACAACCCGCCCAGCGGTCTGATTGTCACGGCCAACAATAAACTGACCGGCGACGACTATCCCCATTTTCTCGGCGTGGAGCAATTCCCCGGCTGGCGCGCCCGGCGCATCGAGGAGATGTTGCGGGAGAAGCGCCGCCACAATCTGCGGGATATGGAGCAGATTCAGCAGGACACCACCAGCCTCTACGCCGCGGAGTTGTCCCCCATTCTGGCCGCGCACCAGAGCAACGACCCGTATGTCAACATCGGCGTCAATCTCCTGCGCAACTGGAGCCACACAATGGAGAAAGACAGCGCGGCCGCGCTCGTCTTCCACTACACGCTCCTGCACCTGCTGGATATGACCTTTGGCGACAAAATCGGCCCAGCCAAAAAGGGCTTTCTGGGGGGAACACTCAGCCCGCTCTTTATCATCAGCGGCTTTATGCACCGGGCCGAGACCCGTCTGCTGGAGATTCTGCGGGAGAACGAGGAATCAGTCTGGTATACCGACGCCAAAACAGGCCGCCAGCGCAGCCGGGATGAGCTGATCGGCGAGGCGCTGCTGCTCTCCGTGCGGCGCATCCGCAAGGAAGTGAACCCCACACCGCGCAACTGGGCCTGGGGGCGGATGCACCAGATTCGCTACGGCCACCCGATGGGGAGCGTGCGTATTCTGCGCGGCTTTTTCAACCGGGGACCCTTCCCACTCAGTGGCGACGGCACAACGCCCAACCAGACCAGCTATGCGCCCGAATTGCCGCCCGGTCTGGCCCAGATTGTCGCCAGCTACCGGCAGATTTATGACGTGGGCGATTGGGACAACGCGCGGGCCATCACCACCAGCGGGCAGAGCGGTCACCCCCTCAGCCCCAACTACGCGGACCAGATTCCTATGTGGTTGGAGGGGAATTACCATCCGATGCCGTGGACGCGAGAGGCGGTGGAGGCAATTGCTGTGCATCGGTTGCGGTTGGGGGCGGCGTAGATTGCGAAGAACGGCAAGTGGCTCAGTCTTGCGGAGTGGACCAGTCTTCCAGAACCAGCCCCGGCACTTTCACAAAGTCGCGTCGATTGCGAGTTAGTAGTGTCATCCCATTGGCCAAAACAATTGAGGCAATCCGCAAATCCTGTGTTCCGATGCGCAGCTTTAGGCCGATCAATTGCTGGAAGATAGCAGACGCAGGTTCATCAAAAGGCAACACCGGTATCCGACAGAAGAAGTCCAGGGTTCGTGCCAGCCAGAGATAGGCATGAACCTGCGCAGGGCCAGGTGTTGCCCGACGCACAACCGCCAACCGGCCAGCGATTTGTTCTTCGTAAGTTACGATAGTGGTTGCCAACTGATTTGGCGGCAAAGTAGCCAACCGCTGACCCACAAATGGATCGCCGTGTTGATACAACGATGCGTGATCCGTATCCAGAATGTACATAGCGTCTACTCGCCAGGAAGTTGGTTCTGTTCCTGCCGGTAAAGACTGACCTCCGCAACAAATTTGGCGAATGTCGGGTCTTCCCGAAATGCGCCGAACGTTTCCGAATAGGACGCGGGAGTGATGGAGGTAGGAATGTCCAGATTGATGACTTCGCCACTAATGAGCAAATCCGCAATCGTAGTGCGAATCTGTTTCACGGCTTCATCGCGCGTGGGGGCAGTTACTTGACAGTCGGGCCAGCCGAGGGCAGTCGCAATGTAGCCATTGGTCGGTTGTTTGCGCAATAAAATTTGGTAAAGCACATCTGTCTCCTATTTCCATATGTATCCGGGCGTTTGATAGACACTCATTCACATTGAACAATCTATAACAAACATCAGCAGATAGCCTATTTTAGCACCTCTGACAACGCAAAGCGAATGCGCATGAAAATCGCTGTTATCTTACACAACTACGCAGCGAACGCCAGCGCCATCTGATGCCCTGGCCGCTGCCCGTTGAGGAGAATGTACGGCGCGGTTTTCTGGGGAGATGGCACGCCGATCTGCCCCAAATGCGCCAGATCGAACAGATTCCCCTGGCTGCGCGCCGCCAAAATGCGGTCAGCGGAGATCGGCCCGATGCCGGGGATGCGCAGGAGCGTGGCGCGGTCGGCCCGGTTGATATCCACGGGCGCACCCCGCAGGTGAATGTCCGCCCACGCCTGCTTGGGGTCCACGTCCAGACGCAGGTTTTGGTCCTTCCCAAAGCCCAAATCCTCCACACCCCAGCCGTAATCCCGCAGGAGAAAGCTGGCCTGATAGAGTCGATGCTGGCGCTTGGGCAAGACGGATGGGCGATCCTCAAAAGGCGTGTCGGATATGGGATGAAAGGCCGAATAGTAGGCCCGGCTGATCTTCGCCTGCTGGTAGAGTTTCTCGCTCAGGGCCAGGAGTTCCAAATCCGTGTCGCCCACCGCGCCGACGACGAATTGGGTGACAGACGAGGCCCGTACCCGCTCGTCGCGGCGAATCTCCTCCACCCAGAGCAGGCGCTGGATCAACTCGTCCCAGAAGTCCTTTTTGGGTGCCAGCAGACGCAGCCGCTCCTGGGTGGCCCCTTCCAAATTGATGGAGACCCGATCCGCCAGTTGCATGGCTCGACGCACCTGCTCTTTTTCCGCGCCGGGCATAATTTTCAGGTGGATATAGCCCCGGTATTGTTCTTTCTTACGCAGAATTTCGGCAGTGTCAAGAATTTTGTCCTGGGCCCGGGGGCTGCCGCCGATAATGCCAGAGGAGAGAAAGAGGCCATCCACCAGCCCGGCCTTTTGGATGCGGCTAAAGCCCTGGGCCATTTCGTCCGGTTGCAGGGTAATCCGTTCCATACTGCTGCGCCCGGCCCGAAAGGGACAGTAGAAGCAGTTGCGCTCGCAAGCGGTGGTCATCATCGTTTTGAGAACGGGCTTGGGGCCAGTCGGCGTCATCACATTGGAGATGGAGCGACGCAGGGCGGCCATATTGCGTTCCGGGCGGCTGGGCCTGGCCTGGGGCGTGAAGCAGCCGGGGGGCGCGCTTTCCTCGTGGGGTGCATCACCGGCAGGCTCGAAGCCGGTTGCGCCCCCCATTTGCAGGATTTTTTCCATAGGGTCGAGGGCGATGGTGAAGTTCATACAGAAAGTATACGAACGAATGTTCTAATTGTCAAAGAGGAAAATCCTTCAGAAATCTCACGCGAAGGCGCGAAGCCGCGAAAAAATAGCGCTCCCTTCGCGGCTTCGCGCCTTCGCGTGAGATAGAAATATGAAGTACTGCTCATTTTAGCGTCAGGAGTTTTTCATGCGTGCAGTGATTCAACGGGTCAGCCAAGCCAGCGTGCGGGTGGACGGTGAAGTCGTCGGGCAGATTGGGCGGGGATTTTTGGTGCTGCTGGGCATCACCCACAGCGATGGGGAGGCCGAGGCGCTCTGGCTGGCGAAGAAGATTGCGGGGCTGCGTCTCTTTGAAGATGCGGATGGAAAGATGAATCTGGGGCTGGCGGAGGTGGGCGGGGCGGTGTTGGCAGTGAGTCAGTTTACCCTTTACGGCGATGCCCGCAAAGGCAGACGGCCCAGTTTTGTGGAGGCGGCGCGACCCGAACAGGCCCAGCCCCTCTACGAACGGTTCTGTGAGGCCCTGCGCGGAGTGGGCGTCGAAGTGGCCCAGGGCATCTTCCAGGCACATATGCAGGTGGCGCTGGTCAACGACGGGCCGGTGACGCTGGTGGTGGAGACGCAAAACCCGTAAGTCACTCTTGCAGAGTGACCTACGAAATCTGTGCCCCCCCAATCACCACCATAAACTCCCCCTTCAGCGTCTGCCCTTCCACCCCCGCCAGCAGTTCGGAGAGCGTTCCCCGCTCCACTTTCTCGTAGAGTTTGGTCAGATCGTTGGCGAGAGCAGCGGGCCGATCCCCGTAGACGGCCAGGGCGTCGGCCAGGAAAGCGGCCAGGCGATAGGGGCTTTCGTAGAAGACGAGGGTGTGGGGAGCGGCCGCATCCACTTCCATAAAGCGGCGGCGTGCGCCAGCTTTGCGGGGAGGGAAGCCCCGGTAGGTGAAGCTGTGCAGGGGTAGCCCGGAGAGGACGAGAGCCATCACCAGACCCGTGGGGCCGGGAATCATTGTGACGGGTAACCCTTCCTCCACAGCCCGACGCACGGCGGTGTAGCCGGGATCGGAAATACCCGGCGTGCCCGCGTTGGTGACAATCGCCACCGACTGGCCCGCCTTCAGCAGGCCGACGATGCGCTCGACGGCCTGTTTTTCATTGTGCTCGTGATAGGAGATTTGGTTGGCGCTGATCTCAAAATGAGCCAGGAGACGGCCCGTCTTGCGGGTGTCCTCGGCGGCGATCACATCCACCGAGCGCAGGGTTTCCAGCGCGCGCAGGCTGATGTCGTCCAGATGGCCGATGGGGGTAGCTACCAGATAGAGCATCAGGCTTTTTGGCGCAGTTTGAGCAGGTGGGCTTTGGCAATGTCCACACTCACCGCGGCATCCCGGCCATAGGCATCTGCTCCCACATCTCTGGCAAAATTCTCGGTGACGGGCGCGCCGCCCACCATCACATAAATCTGATCCCGCAGCCCCTCTTCGCCGAGGGTATCCACCACCACCTTCATATACGGCATTGTGGTGGTCAGGAGTGCGCTCATCCCCAGCAGTTGGGGTTTGTGCTCGCGGACGGCGGCAATGAACATATCCGCGTCCACATTGATGCCCAGATTGATGACTTCCAGACCCGCGCCCTCCATCATCATCGCCACCAGATTCTTGCCGATGTCGTGGATGTCGCCCTTGACGGTGCCGATGACCATTTTGCCGATCTGATCGGCGCCGGTTTCGGCGAGCAAGGGACGCAGAATCGCCATCCCGCCCTTCATGGCGTTGGCGGCCATCAGCACTTCCGGCACAAAGAGGATGCCATCGCGGAAGTCCACGCCGACGATCTCCATCCCGGCTACCAACCCCTGGTCCAAAATCTCCTGGGGCGAATAGCCCCGGGCCAACCCTTCGTTGGTTTGGGCCACAATCTCCTCGCGCAGGCCGTCGTATAAGTCATCCTGCATTTGCAGGAAAAGGTCTTCGTCGCTCAGATCAGAAAAGTTGAAATCCATCGCATCTCTCCGAGTGGAAATAATTGATAGCCTTCATTCTAACGGGCGAAGCAAAGGGAAGCAAAGAATGGTATTGGGTTTTGGGCTATTCCAAAGAAATAGTCATCCACAGATGGCGCAGATTTGCACAGATGATAGAGGGCAATCTGTGCAAATCTCTGAAATCTGTGGATAGTTTATCTTCTGGAATCGATTTGGGTATTTCGTTGAGGTCCGGGAGGCGGGCCGGTACGAAATATCCAATACCCACTATCAAATGCCCGCAAACTCTTCAACCGCGTCGAACAGCCGCGCCAAATCCCCATCCCAACACTCGCCCATGTGAGCGATGCGGATGGCCTTGCCTTTGTACTCGCCGTAGCCGTCGGAGAGTTCCATTTCCAGCGCGGCCAAAAAGCCGTTGAGTGCTTCCATATCCCAGCCGAAAGCATTGGCGATGGTCGTGACTGTAGGCGACGCGTAGCCCTCCTCGGCCATCAGCCCCAGCCCCTTTTCGGCTGCCCAAGCGCGGGTGCGCTCCGCCAGCCGGTGATGACGGGCAAAGCGCGCCTCCAGCCCTTCGGCAAAGATGCGGTCGAGTTGGACGCTCAGGGCGCGCATCAAGGAAATGGCGGGGGTGGCCGGTGTGGTGCTGCGTTTCAGATAGCGTTCCAACAGCAGAAAGTCGAAGTACCAGCCCCGGCCTGTCACCGTTTTGGCCTTGGCGAGCGCCCGATCGCTGACCGCGGCGAAGGCCAAACCCGGCGGCAGAGCCAGCGCCTTCTGGCTGGAAGTGAGGCAGAGGTCCAGCCCCCACTCGTCCACGGGGATGCGTGTGCCGCTGAAGGAAGAGACCGCATCCACCAGCACGAGCGTCTGCGGGCTGAGGGAATGGACGATCGCGGCGATCTCAGCCACAGGGCTGATGACGCCGGTGCTGGTCTCGTTGTGGACGACAGTAACCGCATCCACTGGACCGTCGGCCAGAGCCTGTGTCAGCGCGTCGGCCACCTGTTCCGGTTTCACAGCCGTACACCAGGGCAGGTCCACGCGAATGACGTCTTTGTCGCAGCCCACCGCCACGTCGTGCCAGCGCTGGCTGAACGCGCCGTTGACAAAGCAGATCACCCGACCGCCCACGCAGTTGCGGATGGCGGCTTCGTGCATGGCTGAACCGGTGGCAGCCAGAATATAGACGCGCGAGTCAGTGAAGAAAAGTTGCTTCAACTGCTCTTCACATTTGGCGTAGAGTGCTTCGAATTCGTCGGAGCGGTGGCCGATCATCGGCGCGGTCTGCGCTGCCAGCACGTCCGGGTGGACATCCGTGGGGCCGGGGATGAAAAGGCGCTGGCGGGGTTTGCCTGCGGGTGACGGAGAAACCTCCGGCGCAGGAATCTGCGGCGCGGGAATGTCAGCAGCGGGAGCAATCGATACAGCAGAGAAAGTCATTGTCTTTCCTTTATGTCTTTGCGACTTTGTGGTTGGAATCGCCAGTGATCGATGTGGTGCTACGCTGCCCAAGCAGTATAGTTGGAAAAGTGGTTTCTACCCAAAAAGCGGGCGAAAGATGGCGATTTGCATTCTGTACGATTCGGTGTAGGCTATGGGAGTGGTATTGACTGGAGAATCGATTGAGTATAGGAGAGGAAAGAGCTATGCGTTTAGGTGTAGTAGGAATGATGCCGTCGGACTTTCGAATGATCAACAGCAACCACTTGGCCGCGGTGCGGGCATTGGGGTTAAGCGGCGTGGGCTTTCACGCGGAGGGGCGCGGCCTGTTTAAGGTGACCGACAGGGAATGTGCCCAAGTGCGGGAGACATTCGCCGCCGCGGGGATGGATTTGGTGCAGTTTGGTATTGGCTACCCGGACTGTCTTTTTGCACCGGAGGCCGGGGCGCGGGATGAAGTGGTCGGGGTGATTGGGCGGGGAATAGAGGTGGCCGCCGAATTGGGCGCGGGCGTCTGCCTGATCCGCACGGGCAGCCTCAGTCCCCACGGCTCCTACTTCCCCACTGCCGAGAACCACACGGCCCAAAGCTGGAAGCACCTGATTGAGACGATGCGGCGCATCACCGACAAAGCCGAAAGTGTAGGGCAGACAGTTGTGATAGAGACCCATCTGCTCACGATTCTCGATTCACCGGAGGCCAATTACAACGCCATCGCCGAAGTCGGGTCCGCGCGGATGCGGGTGGTGATGGATTACGTCAACCACTTCCCCACAATGCACAGCGTCTTCCAAAGCACCGAACGGTTGAATCACATCTTCGATCTGATGGGTCCCGTCTCCGGCGTGGGCCACTGCAAGGACATCCGCTTTGGCAAGGGGCTGGTCCTGCACATCGACGAGGCGATCCCCGGCGAGGGGCTGCTCGATTTACACACGGCCCTGCGCCGCTGGCACGCGCTCGACCCGGACGGCTATATGCTCCTGGAGCATCTGCCCGACGCGGACTATCCGTTGGCCGCGGCCAACACCCAGCGCATCGCGGCAGAGGCTGGAGTAGAAATAGACTAAAACACTGCTTCTGGAACATTAATCACCAAATGACCCATTCACCGCTTTTCGGATGAATGGGTCATTTGGTGATTGGGGTATGCGCTATTGCCAAAGAGTTATCGTGTGAAAAGTGTCCGCCGCACGTAGTCCCCGTCGTCCGAGGCGAGATAGGCCAACAGTTTTGCCACACCGGCGGGGTCGCCCAGATTGGCGTTGGCGAGTACGTCTTCGTAAGGCCGGCCCTGTTTATTGGCGGCATCCCGCACATTGTCCAGCTTCATCTCCGTGGCGATGCCGCCGGGACAGACCGCATTGACCCGAATGTTGCGGGAAGCCAGGTGGCCTGCCAGCACCATTGACATCCCGTTGACCGCGCCTTTGCTCGTCCCATAGGCGATGGATGAACTGCCGCCCAGCACACCCGCGCCGGATGCAATCAAAATCATCACCCCCCGCTTGGATTGGGCAATCAGCGGCGTGGCGTATTTCGTGCAGAGGAATGTGCCCCGCACGTTGACTTCCATCACAAAATCAAAGACGTCCACCGGGAACTCCTCCGGCTGGAGGAACGCGCCCAGCAGCACGCCCGCGGCGCAGATCAGCACGTCCAGATGGCCGTGACTTTCGCCCACCTGGGCAAAGAGCGCCTGCACAGCCTCGTCGCTGCGGATGTCCACAGCGTGGAAGGTGGCCTGCCCACCGCTTTCCCGAATGGACGCGGCCACGGCCTCGCCCTTTTCCGCCTTCACATCTACCAGCAGGACGTTGGCGCCCCGCTGGGCACAGAGCCGGGCTGTGGCCGCGCCGATGCCCTGGGCCGCGCCGGTGATGAGAATGTTCTTACCGCGAATGTCTGCAATTGTGTCTTCCATTGGGGTTTCCTGGGGGAGTGGGTTGAGTAGTTAAATGGTTGTATATCGTCTTTGGTTTATCCGCTTTTGATCCGCTCAATCAGCCCGATCTGCGTTCTATTCTTCAGACAGGCACAATGCACTCTGGCCCTTCATTGCGCGCATTGTTCACATAAGTGCTGACAGGTGTGTGAGCCATCAATTCGGCGGGAAAGGCGCGCATCAGATGGAGCAGCGGGTCGGCTTTCTGGCTGTTGCGATCCAGCCATTCGTCATAATCTTCCGGGTGCAGGATCACCGGCATCCGGTTGTGGATGGGGGCCAGCAGGTCGTTGGGTTCGGTGGTCAGAATTGTGCAGGACTCGATGACCGAACCGTCCCGCTCCCAATGCTCCCACAGACCGGCAAGGCCAAAGACCCCACCCGCTTTCAGTCCGATTAGCTGTGGCTGCTTGCTGCCCGGCTGTTTGCCCTTGCCAATCTTCTGCCATTCGTAAAAACCATCCGCCGGGATAATACAGCGCCGGTATTTGAAGGCAGTCCGAAAAGAGGGCTTTTCCGCCGCAGTCTCGGATCGGGCGTTAATCATCCGGCTGCCAATGCTGGGGTCGGTCGCCCAGGAAGGAATCAGTCCCCAGTTCAGATACGTGGCCTCCCAGCCGTTGCCCGCATAGCCGTTACGGATGGCAAGCACCGGTTGGGTCGGCGCGATATTATAGCGGGCAGCCACAGGCGGCATCTGCTCGACAGAAAAGAGATCGGCAATCTGTTCGGGCGACACACGCAAAGTAAAACGACCACACATCAGAAAAGCTCCTCTACAATGCAGTGAAACGTGGGGGCATTGAAACGTGGGGCATTGATAACGCTGAGGGTATATTACCGTCCGTCGGATAGAATGTCAACCAACCGAAACACAAGCGATCCCAGGAGGAAAAGTGCCAGCCATTGTGAACAAGCCCACATTGACAAAGCAACGACCCTTCGCTACACTATGCCAACAGCCACCGGACCCACCGGCCCAACAGCCACATCCACGACCCTTCAATCCTATGCCCGAATCGATTATCGACATCAGCCGCCAGTTCTTTACGGATCTGGTCCTGCCCATTTTGCAGGAGTATTTCCCCGCCGAGACCGGCCAGACCGCGTTTGGCGTCTTTGGCTACGGCTCCGAAGCCCTGCGCTTGGACGAGGAACTGAGCCGGGATCACCACTGGGGGCTGCGCATAGACGCGCTGATGCCAGCAGAAATCTTCGAGCAGCGCTGGGGCGAGATGACCCACGCGCCCCAGACCGACGCCGAGTGGTTGAGCATTCCCGAA
>Ga0209702_10006409_pt1 | contig 15121 bp, 20 predicted proteins | sample FRY01_FD_187210 | JGI IMG/M metagenome (GOLD analysis project Ga0209702, IMG submission 187210) | Freshwater microbial communities from Lake Fryxell liftoff mats and glacier meltwater in Antarctica - FRY-01 (SPAdes) (version 2) | ecosystem: Environmental > Aquatic > Freshwater > Ice > Glacier... | reverse complement strand
CAGCGTTTTGGTAGATTTTGCACTCAGCCACGTCATTTGAACGGCCAAGAGTTAGAGGCTAACCGTATTTGATTCACGGTTTGTTCAATGTGCTATCAACACCTCGGGTGTGAGCGCTTGGATGGCGTCAGCTTGCTAATGCTCGCAGTTAGTTGGTTTGCAAGCTATGAACTTAAGTTCAAAAACACTTTGTCACAACCCACCGCTATGGTCTTGGTCGCAATGACCTTTGCTGGTTGGGTGGCGCTCGTTTCCGGTTGGTACGTCACAGAAATTGAACGCCAACCATGGCTGGTACACGGGGTACTGACCACTACGCAAGCAGCCTCGCAAGTGCCGACTGGCAATATCGCGCTTTCATTGGCCATGTACCTCACGTTGTATGCCGCCTTGCTGAGCGCTTATGTGTCGGTGGTTTTTTACCTCGCCAAAAAGGCTGTGGACGGCGGCCATGAACCTAACGTCAACTTGGAAGGAATGCGCCATGCATGAATTTGGTATGGACTTGATGAGCCCAGCGGCTTGGCTGCCTTTGGTGTTTGCTTTGGTTATGGCCTTGTCCATGTTGGCTTACGTCATCTTGGACGGCTACGACCTGGGTGAGGGTGTTTTGCTCGATAGCGCCGATTCTGTGGAACAAAAAGACATCATGATCGCTAGCATCGGCCCTTTTTGGAACGCCAACGAAATCTGGCTGGTACTGGGTGTGGGCGTGGTGCTGGTGGGTTTTCCCATGGCACACGGTGTGATCTTGGGCGCTTTGTATCTGCCTGTCGCACTCATGCTGGTTGCGCTGTCTTTGCGCGGCGTGGCGTTTGACTTTCGGGTCAAGGTCAAAGCGCACCACCGCCGTTGTGAGACCAAACCTTTTACATAGGTTCTTTACTTGCTTCATGGTCGCAAGGTTTTATGTTGGGCCAGCTCATCCTTGGGTTCAAGCAAGACACAACGGCTTATGTCTTCAGCGCCTTGATTGGTTTTTGCTTGGTGTTTGCCAACCTTTTGTTGGGGGCGGGCTGGCTAGTCATGTTTCGGAGGGGCTTTGCAACTCAGGGCCGTGGCTTGGGCGCAGGGCAGTTTGTGGCTGACCGCCTCAGGGGTGGTGGCAATCTCGGTGGCCACGCCATGGGTCAGTCTTCGTATTTTTGACAAATGGTTCAGCTTTCCCAACCTGCTGCTGCGGCCGATTCCCACGGTGACCATGGCCTTGTTCGTGGTCATTCATCGCGGCTTGAAGCGCCTGCCCGTGCGTTTCGCCCAGGGCAACCAATACGGCACAGGCGTGCCGTTAGCCAGCACCGTAGGCGTCTTCTTGTTGTCGTTTTATGGCTTGGCCTACAGCTTGCTCCCTTGGCTTGTGATCGACAAGCTCAATATCTGGCAAGCGGCCAGTGCTCCTGAGGCTTTGCTGGTGATTTTTTACGGTGTGGTGGTGGTGTTACCCGTCATCATTGGCTATACCTTCTTCGCCTATAGGGTGTTTTGGGGCAAATCGACCCAACTTCGCTACTGATCGTGAAAGGCTGACATGGTCTAGCCAAACAGGCCTTTATAATTCTTTTTTTATTTTGGGTCTTTATGAACCGTCATCTTGTATTGCTGTCTATAGCGCAGGGACTGTTCCTTACCAACAATGTCACCTTTATTGCCATCAACGGCTTGGTAGGTTTGAGTTTGGCCCCTGAAAGTTGGATGGCCACATTGCCTGTCATGGGTTATGTGGTGGGTGGTGCGCTTAGCACGGGCTTGGTAGCCAACTCGCAGCAGCGTTTTGGACGCAAGGGCTCCTTTCAGTTAGGGCTGTTGGTGGCTTTACTGTCCGCAGCACTGGGAGCGTTTGCAGTGCTCTCACAGTCTTTCTGGTTGTTAGTTACGGCCACTGTGGTGGCGGGTTACTACAGCGCCAACGGGCAGTTGTATCGCTTTGCAGCGGCTGAGCTGTGCAAGCCCGATTACCGCGAAAAGGCCGTGTCTTTGGTGATGGCGGGCGGTTTGATTGGCGCGGTCATTGGCCCCAACTTGGCCATTCAAACCAAGAGCTTGTTGGGTATGCCGTTTGCTGGCGCCTATGTGGCCTTGATGGGCGTGGCTGCGCTGTCGATGGTGGTGATGAGCAAGATTGATTTTCCACCGGCACCATTAGTCAAAGCCGATGAGGCAGGCGGTCGACCCTTGTCAAAAATCATGCGTCAGCCTGTGTTCTTCGTAGCTGTCTTGGCTGCGGCATTGGGCTATGGCGTAATGAACTTGTTGATGGCTGCCACGCCCTTGGCCATGCAAGTGTGTGGCTTCTCATTTGAAGACACAGCTTGGGTATTGCAGTGGCACGTGATAGGTATGTTCGCGCCAGGCTTTGTGACAGGCCATCTCATCAAACGTTTTGGCGTGTTGACCATCATGGGCGTGGGCGTGTTGCTCAACATCGGCTGCATTGCTGTGGCGTTGTCGGGTGTGGATTTGCACCAATTTTTGTTTGCACTCTTCATGCTGGGTGTGGGTTGGAATTTCTTGTTCACGGGCAGCACCACTTTGTCAATGCAGGCATACACACCGCAAGAAAAAAACCGCGCACAGGCTGCCATTAACTTCTGCGTGTTTGCCACCATGGCTGTTACTTCATTTGCTTCGGGCGCTTTGGTGACCACGCAAGGCTGGGCTTGGCTCAACTGGGGTTCGCTCATACCTGTGCTTTTAACGGGAGCGGGTCTTGTGTGGTTAAAAATAAAAAATACTATGCCTAAAACCTAATGAAGAGAGCGACTCTTTTTGGGACCATTGCATGAGCAGCAACTTAAAGTTGAGTTTCCGTCAGTTCTAAGAAGCTATCTTTACGAATTAATGTGCGTGTTTTCTCAAGAGATGCAAGCGTTCGATATAGCGCCTCATGAGTCACACCTAATTCACTTGCCAGAGATTTCAGCCCTGTGTTGACTTGATATTTGCCATTTTTACCTTCAGTGTGGATGAGGTGAAGTACGCGATCTTTCACCGATTTCATGCTGAGACGTTCTGATTGCAATCTCAGTCGTTTGACCTCTTGGTTCAGCATGCTTATCCATCGTCCAGCAAAAGCTGTATCGATATTTAAAGCATCTGCAAGAGCTTGAAGTGGTATTTGAATGATCTCCGAATTGGCAACTGCACGGGCATCACAGTGATATTTGCTGGATTGAAGGCTCGCTTCGCTTACAAATCCATGACGTGTTCTCTGAAGGACAACGGGATCGCCTTGTTGGCTTAGTCGCTCAAGGGTGACTTCACCATTAAGAACAAAAAACATCCAGACTGGTTTTTTGCCTGCTTGAAAGAGCAGAGCTCCTTTTTTGACAGATGTCTTCATGCAAAGCGCATGAACTGCGTCTGGTAGCAACGCTTTAAGTGGATAACTGAGTTTGGTTAGATTTTGAATCATATGATTTAAATCATATGTGATTAATACAAAGCACCTGATACTTCAGCTAAATTAATTAGAGGATTGCGATGTCAAAAACACTTTTCCAATTTGGTGAGCTTCTTCCAGGCTACAGCGTAGCCGTAGTCAATGAGCGTGCGGTAAGGGCCGCAGCTGGGATTTTGTTTTTCTTCGCGATGCTCACGTTCATGAACGCCGTGCTGCTTGGAAACTTTCAGCCCACGCGTGTGTTTGTGGTCGCGTTTTTGATTGACTTCACGCTGCGGATTTTAGTGAACCCGAAGTTTTCTCCCAGCCTGATTCTGGGGCAGTGGATGGTTCGCAAGCAAGAACCCGAGTACGTGGGCGCACCCCAAAAACGGTTTGCATGGGCTATTGGATTCACCTTGGCATTGCTGATGCTGTATTTGATTGTCATCAAGGGTGTGATTGGCCCTATCAACATGTTGGTGTGTGGCACCTGCCTTTTGTTTCTTTTCTTTGAGTCTGCGTTCGGAATTTGTATTGGCTGCAAGTTATATGACTTGTTGAGTAAGAACAAGGTCGAGCTTTGCCCTGGCAACGTGTGCAGCTTCAATCCACCCCCCGGCGCTGGTGGCACATGGTTGCAGGGCGCATTGTTGGCTGTGTTCTTGTTGGCAGTGTTCAATGTGGCAGGCTGGGTCTACGCGCATCCCACATCACAGCAAGGCGCGCAGGATGTGAGCGCAACTGCTGCGCCGCAAGATCCTGCTGACGGCGAGCGTTGCAAAGTACCCGAATTTGCCAAAAAAATCGGCCACGAGCAGCAGTGGAAATTACACAACGGATGTCAGTAAAAGGAGTATCTATGTCAGTCAATCAAATTCAAGTTCATGTTAAAAACATCAAGTGCGGTGGCTGTGAGAAGTCCATCATCAAAGGGCTGACCTCGATCGAAGGCGTGTCCGACATCGTTATTGACCGAGATCAGCAGTTAATCAGTGTGACAGCGGATGCGTCATTACGAGAGGTTTTGGTCTCAAAGCTTAAGTCGATGGGCTATCCCGAGCATGGCAGCGTTAGCGGGCTGGATGCAGGGCTTGCCAATGCCAAGTCATTTGTCAGTTGTGCGATTGGCCGCGTTTCTTGATTTTTTAGATTAATTAGAAAGACAGGTGACTAGGTGGAATTTCCTAAAATAACGAAACAACGCCTTGTCATTGCGGGGGCCAGCCTGGCCCTTGTTGGATTGCTTGCATTTGTGGTTTTCAGGGCTGGGCCGTTGGCTGCAACACCAGTCACCGTGCACGCAGTGAAGCAGGGTGGTTTTACGCCCGCTTTGTTTGGTGTGGGAACGGTCGAGGCCAGACGCAGTTGGATGATTGGTCCCACGGTTGCAGGGCGGGTTGTACAAGTCCATGTTGACGTGGGTGATGTCGTGAAGGCCGGTCAATTGTTGGCTGGGATGGATTCGGTTGATTTAGACCAAAAACTGTCGGCGCAGGATGCATTGATTTCCCGCACTGCCAGCACGCAAATGGCGGCACTAGCCCAGCAAACCGATGCACTTGCTCGGTACGAATTGTCCAAGCTAAATTTCAGCCGCAATCAAGATCTTGCTAAACAAAATTTCATTAGTCCAAGTGCTCTTGAATTGCGCACACAAGAAAAAATATCTGCCGAAGCTGCGTATGAGGCCGCGAGTGCCAATTTGAGTGGTGTCAAGCAAGACGTGATTCGCTTGAAGGCTGAGCGCGCAGGTTTGCAGCAGCAACGCAACAACATGAGGCTGATCGCTCCCGCCGATGCAGTCGTGACGACGCGCGATGCGGAGTCAGGCACCACGGTTGTTGCCGGGCAGCCGGTGATTCGTTTGATCGATCCTGAAAGCCTTTGGGTCAAACTGCGCTTGGATCAAGGGCGATCTGCAGGCCTTCAGACTGGACTCGATGCCCACATCGTGGTGCGTTCGCAAGCGCAGAACAGTTTCAAGGGGCAGGTTGAGCGCGTCGAGTTACTAAGTGACAGCGTGACCGAAGAGCGTGTGGCGATGGTCTCGTTTTCACAAATACCCAAAGATGTTTCTGTTGGAGAGGTGGCCGAGGTCACCTTGGCACTGCCACCTGTTGAGAACGCGCTACTCATTCCCAATGCCAGCATTCAGCGGCAAGGCGACACCATGGGGGTCTGGCGCTTGATCAATGGCAAGCCAGTCTTTACAAAAATACGTGTCGGTGCCTCCAGCCTCGACGGTGCTATGGTTGTTTTGGAAGGTTTGCAGCTTAATGACCAAGTGGTGGTCCACAGCCAAAAAGCCTTGACTGAAAACAGCCGCGTGCGTGTGGTTGAGGTCTTGCGATGATCAACCTAGCCGGGCGCGACATTCTTCATTCGTGGCAAAAGTTTGTGTTGACAGGCATTGGCTTGGGGTTACTGATTGGTGTCACGTTGACGATGGCGGGCGTTTATCGAGGCATGGTGGACGACGCGAAAGCACTGCTCAGCAACAGTGGAGCAGATGTTTGGGTGGTGCAAAAAAATACACAAGGTCCGTATGCAGAGCCCTCGACTATCAAAGATGATGTGGTTCGCAGCCTGTTGGGTATGCCCGGTGTGATGCGCGCCGCTAATGTGACTTACTTCACGATGCAAGTCAACCATGGCGGTAATGACAAGCGAGCCATGGTGGTGGGCATGGAGTCAGGTCAACCTGGAGAGCCTTCGCACTTAGTCGCGGGACGTTATTTGACGCGCAGTCATTACGAGGCCATCGCTGATGTCAAAACTGGTTTCTCGATTGGGGACCGCATTGGCATTCGACGACATGAATACACCGTGGTTGGTTTGACACAGCGCATGGTGTCTTCTGGCGGTGACCCAATGGTGTTCATCGCCATCAAGGATGCACAAGACGCTCAATTTTTAAAAGACAACGATGCCATCTTGAGTGAGAGGGTTAGAACTGCAGCTAACACCGCCATCAACAGGCCCGGTGTTCCTGGTGTTCTTGAGGCCGTGCAAGCCACTCAAACCAACAGTCACAACGTGAATGCGGTACTGATTCAGGTTGATGGCGCATCCACGTCAGAACAGGTGGCGCAATATATACGCCGCTGGAAACACTTAGAGGCTTTTACGCGCGAGGGCATGGAAGAAATTTTGGTCGTCAAATTGATCGCCACATCGGCTAAACAAATTGGCATGTTCTTGGTGATTTTGGCCATCGTGAGCGCTGCAATTGTGGCGTTCATCATCTACACCATGACCCTGGGAAAGATACGCGAAATTGCGGTGCTAAAACTCATCGGCACACGCAACAGCACCATTGCATGGATGATTCTTCAGCAAGCGCTGGGCCTTGGCTTAATTGGCTTTGTTGTTGGAAAAATTGCCGCAACATTTTGGGCGCCCGTATTTCCAAAGTTTGTTTTGCTAGAGCAGGGCGATGCGGTGACGGGGTTCATCGTCACTTTGTTGATTTGTGCTTTGGCTAGTACCTTGGCTATTCGCGTCGCGCTTGCGGTTGATCCTGGTGAGGCGATTTCGTGATGACGAACACACCGCTGACGTCACGCGCAGGCGGCATCGTGATCGAAGGATTGCGCAAGGTTTATGGTCATGGCGATACGGCCATTGAGGCTCTTAAAAACGTCAACATGACTGTTGAGGCAGGTGAGGTCGTTGGTTTAGTTGGCCCCTCTGGCTCAGGCAAAAGCACATTACTGAAGTGTCTAGGTGCCATCATTGAACCCACCTCAGGGAAAATGACCTTAGGTGGTGATGTGATTTACGACCAAGGTTGGAATATTTCAGACCTGCGAACACTGCGACGTGATCGCATAGGTTTTATCTTTCAAGCGCCTTATCTGATTCCGTTTCTTGATGTTACTGACAACATAGCCTTGTTACCCATGTTGGCTGGTGTGGGTAACCTCAAAGCGCGTGAACGGGCGCTGGAATTACTGAGAGCACTGGATGTTGCTCATCGTGCACAGGCTGAGCCTTCACAGCTCTCAGGCGGCGAGCAGCAGCGGGTGTCTATAGCACGCGCATTAGCTAATCGACCCCCAGTCATATTGGCCGACGAACCTACAGCGCCGTTAGATAGTGAGCGCGCCTCAGGTGTAATGCGTATCTTGAATCAAATGGCCAAGCAGTCGCAAACAGCCATCATCGTAGTGACGCATGATGAAAAGATCATCCCAACTTTTAAGCGGATTTACCAAATTCGAGATGGCGAAACCATTGAAGTGAAAGGTGAGGGCCGCTCGGTGGATTGATTTCGTCATTGCAAATGCGAATTCATCTACCTGTTTTAGAGCTGCCCCATTGGTCCATCACTCGTTGGTCACGGGCAATTTCCGCCTCTATCGAGTCTTTGGGTAGCTGCCTCATGCATTCTTCCATGGCTTGAGCGTCGAGCTTGGGCTGCGAGGGGGCGGGCTGAGCTTTTACCTGCTCAGATTTACCATCCCAAGCAAACGGGTTTTTAAATACCGGTGTGTCAGGCAAGCAGTCATCTTTGTAGGTAGGTCTGTCGTCTGTTGAAAAGGGAGAAAATGGAATCGTTTTTTCAAAAATTAGCGGCTTGCCCGTAGGGGTAGGCGGCAATGGTGGCATGTTTTCGATCGCCTTGCGTGCCAGTCTTTCAGCGTGTGAAGAGGTGCTCCACAGTGTGTTGAGTTTTGCCAATATGCCGTTGGGCGCTATCTCGATGCGAAAGCGCACCTCACCCTGATCTGGTCCCTCTATAGCTGTGCCCATCATGCTGCGCACTTGCTGGCCACAGCTGTGGCGATAGCCTTTGCTGTTTTTGTTGGTGTACTTGGAGGCAAATGTCCATTCGTCAGCAGTAGGCGCTGAAGGTGCGGCCATAGTCAAGGGAAGTTTTTCAGAATTTGTTTTGGTGGGGCAGCCTCCTTTTTTGACATGGGCAGATAAAGCGAGGGTTCAATCACGGGCGGTAGTTCGACCTTGATGAAAAAGACCTCAACCTCTTGATCAGGCGTTTTGGCTGGTTGCCAGATTGTTAATAAATGTTGGCTCGCGCTAATCGCGACCACTGCGTGTAACGCGATGGCGATTGTCAGAAAGTTCAGGCGCTGTTGGCCGATTAATAAGCGTGTGAACACAGGTTTTAAATAAGTAACCCAAAGGAGGACAGAAATGTCAAAACGCCATAGTGAGCAATTTAAACAAGTGGCTGTGGCGTACGTCCCGTCAAACAAAGACAAACCAGTCAAAGCTATCGCTCAATCATAGGGCGTTGGCTACTGAACGCTTGACGATTGGCTGCGTACCAACGGATGCACACCAGAATTACGTCGAGCGGGAAGCGCATCCCTTTGGTAGCCAGCATCTCGACTCAAGCCTTTTTTGTTAAAGCCAGCAGCATAGTCGAGCGGGTTGCTTGACAGTCAACGTGACAAAACCAAGTCCAGCAGCGCATGCGTTAGCTTGTCGGTGCACATCAGCGGCACCATGGTGCCACCGTGTCCGGCCTCAAAGCCTTGACGCTGGGCCGCCGTACAGTCGTCGGGCAGCTCAACGCCGGCAAACACAAAGAGCATGCGCTGCGGCTCGAGTTGCAAGCGCGCAGCGGTCAACAATTCGTCAAATTTTGAAATGTTCATGGTTGTCCTCTGGTCGTGAAGGGGTCTGCTGGCATATCTTGCAAGCAGCTTGAAAAGTCATGTGGCAGTGGCCGAGCACGGTCGGCTTTGCGCGACTGCACGCTGCCGATCGACACAAAGCACAGTGCGTGTTCTTGCGCCGACAAAGCAAACAACTGCCGCAGGCAGGACGACTTGAGGGCTTTGCCGCTGGTCAGGGCTGAGCCGAAGCCCTGTGCGGTGGCCATCAGCAGCATGTTCTGCACCGCACAGCCTGCCGACAAAATGCGTTCATGCAGGTCGATGTCTGCATCGCCGCGGCCGCCGTCGACCACGAGCAGCATCAGCAGCGGCGAGCGGTGGGCTTTCCCCCGGGCCTGCGCTTGCTGTTCGCGGGTGGCTTGGTCATCGCGTTCGAGCAGGGCGCTGGCAAAGCTGTCTGCCAGACGACTGCGCGCTGTGGGCGGCACCAATACAAAGCGCCAAGGGACTAATTGGCCGTGGTCGGGTGCGGTGGCCGCCGCCGACAAAATGAGGTTGAGTTGGCAGGCGTTAGGGCCGGGGGCCAGCAGGCGCTTTGGCAAGATGGTTTGGCGCGACTGCATGAGCTCGGCCACCAACGTGGTGGGCTCGCCGAGGACGGCGTTCATCCGGGCCGCCCATCGGTTCGCACCCGGCCATACCAGTTGCCTAGGTGCACGCCCCAGACGCTCATGACGCCGCCCCACAACAAGGCCGCTGGCAGCAGCAGGCCATTCGCTAAAGAGGGATAAGCGTCAGCTGCGATTCGCATGACGGTCGTCAATTGCAGTAGCCAAAAGAGTGACCAGATCAGCTTGTCCGCGTGCAGCGCCCGCCCGCTGTGAGCACAGGAAACGCGCGTCACCATCGCCAACATGAGCGAAGCCAAGCACCCCATGCTCAGCGCATGCATCGGGCCGAGGCCCAAAGCGGGAATGCCACTTGACACCCCCAGCCATTGAGACGCGCCACTCAGCAGCAGGGCCAAGGCCAACCATACAAAGCCAATATGCAACATGGCCAGCAATCTATTTTTCAGGCTTTGCACAAGCCCCCAGACCCAAGCCAACCACAACAAGACAGTGCCTGCCGCCAATTCGAGTGAGCCACGCAAGCCCATCCAAGTCGCCCCCGCAGCACCGTCCGCCAGCCCGCTCAGCTCGACCCAGACCGCCACCACCTCCAGAAAAGTGGTCGCGAGCATCAGCCAGAGCATCCAAAAAGGTCGCCAAGCCACCATCATCGGCAGCGCGCTGGAGGTGAAAAAAGGAATCATCCGGTGGGCGACCGCCACATAGCCGACGACGATGAAACCCCATAAGCCGGTGAGCACGCAGGCGGTCGCAAACTCCGGTGCATCCAAGACCATGGCCAGCGCCACGCCAAGCAGGCTGACGCAACCCAGCACGCAGCCCACGCCGACAACCATGGCATGCACCCGGTCAAGTGCCGGGCTGCGCCAGATAAGTTGCCAGAACAAGCCGCTCACCCAAATGAGGCCAAGCGTGGCGAGTGTCAAACCGAATAGCGCGATGCGGACATCGAGGTGCGCGCCGGCCAACCACAGCCACCAGCCGCCAGCTTGCAGCAGCAAAGGCGTCAGCAATTGGCGCACGCTGGGCGGCGTGACATCAAGCCACTTTGGGCCAGCCGTGAACATGAAGCCGGAGAAAAAAAGTGGAATGAAGCCAAAACTCATCACCGCACCATGCACCAGCGACGGTGACATGGCGTAGGGCAGTGCAACCACCGTGCTGACGCGGTCCAGCTGCACCACCACCCACCACATTGCCGAACTGACAAGCAACAGCATGGCTAGCACAAAGCCAAGCCGGTGTGGCGCCCGTAGCGTGTGCGCCGCGCGCCAGCGCGCATCCAGTGGGTCGCTCATCCGCAGCTCCCCAGATGGCCGCACTGTGTGCAGTACTCGCAGCCGTCTTTGCGAATCACGGCATGGGCGCCGCATTCGCTGCATTTGCGACCGGCCATCACAGCGGAGGACAAGGCGTCGGACGCAGTGGCAGCTGGCGCTGCGGAGAGCTTCTCCGCCTTGGCGGATCGACTGCTGATGATGTTTTGCACGGCGTAGGCGATGGCGGCCACTTCCGAGTCGTGCCATAGCGGGACCTGTGTGTCGTCAGCCTTGCGGTAAGTACCCAGGCGCACGGGTCCTCGATCCCAAGCCACTTTGCGCATGTCACTGAGGGCGCGGTCAAGAAAGCCGCCGCGTGCGGCCAGCGACAACAAACGCATGCTGGATGTGATCCATTGCTGCGACTCGCCGCTCTGACCGACCGGCATGAAAAACTCAATGGCGCGTTCGACATGACCGCCGTCAGGGGTTGGTAGCGGCATGAAGGACACCAGTAAGTAGAGCGTCTTGTGGCCCTCTTGCGTCCAGTAGTCGACCTTCTCTGCCACAGCGGCCAATGCACCGGTCGGCCGACGCTCGATCACGCTGCGCATCTGGTCGGTCACGGGTTGGCCGGGGGACACCACTTCCGGTGCGGCATGGACCTCCAGCACTGAGCCCAAAATACTGTTCGGCCGGTAAGTCGCCAAGCCCTTGAGCTGTGCCCGCCACGCTTGCAGGTACAGGTCTTTGAAATCGGCGTAAGGGTAGTCCGCTGGCACATTGACTGTTTTCGAAATGGCGGTGTCGACGAAGGGCTGCACACTTTTCATCATGGCGATGTGGTCTTCCGCCTTCATCTCCAGCGCCGAGATAAAGTAGTCTGGCAATGGTGTCAATGGCGTCACGTCGCCGCCGAGTTGGCGGTACAGGCGCCACGCGTGGTCTTCCACCGCGTAGTCGGTGGTGCTGCCATCGGCCTCGCGTTTTTTGCGTCTGTACAGCCAGGAAAATGCCGGTTCAATCCCGTTCGATGCGTTGTCGGCAAAGGCCAAGCTGACGGTGCCGGTCGGTGCGATCGACAGCAGGTGACTGTTGCGAATACCGTGCTTGCGAATGTCTGCTTGCAGAGACTTGGGTAGGCGGCTGGCGAAGGTGCCCGTGGCCAAGTAGCCGTCGGCGTCTAAAGCGCATCAACAGTTACGACGATCCCATCGCCGCTCGAAAGCCACTTATTGCGCGCCACCCCCTGGGCAAATTGGCTCAAACAGCGTAAATTCCGCCCATCGTGATGTACTTGGCCAGCGACGAGTCAGTTTTTGCAACTGATCAATTATTAACGGTAGATGGTGGAATGATGATTTAGACATCAAATTCGGCAATTAAATACATCTCCATGGACCTGCCTTCACACGGCAGGGGTCACAGGTTCGAACCCTGTACTGCCCACCAGCATTTGTTGAGTTTAATCAACGACTTAGAAGACGCTTTAGGCGTCTTTTTTAGTTTCAAAAGTAGTATAAGTGCGGTGTACTACTTTTCTTAGGTTTCCACGCTGGTTTTGTTAGGTTTTGTAGGGGGTAAATCACAGCTCTGCAGCTGCCGCCAGCGTAGCCATCTGCTCTTCAAGACGGTGGGAAATGGGGGGATTACCGGTGCAACTTCACAAGTGTGTTTAAAGTGACGTCCATTATTTTTCTGTTCTTTTGATTTCTATGACTTGGAACGTTTTGGAAGCGCTGCCAGTAAGGTGAAGTGCAATCTCATCGCCAACAACAGCCCCAAGAATGGCATTCCCCCAATTTAGTAGACACCTACCGAAGCGCATTGTTGTAACGCGTCTCGAACTCTAGTGGACTTAGCTGTCCTAGGTGCTTGTGGCGACGAACCCGATTGTAAAAGCCTTCATTGTAATCAAACACGTCAGACTTGGCCTCTTCCCTGGTTGCATAAATGTGGCGCTTAATGCGCTCAGTCTTTAAGCTGCTGAAGAACGACTCCGCGACCGCATTATCCCAACAATTGCCTCGCCTGCTCATGCTTGGGCTTAGTCTGTTGTCCTTGCACCAGCGACTGAACTCGTCACTTCCAAATTGACTGCCCTGATCCGAATGGATGATGACCCAGTCCTTGGGACGCTTGCGCCACACCGCCATGGTGAGTGCGTCCAACACCAGCGCGGTTTGCATGCGCCCCCCCATGGCCCAACCTACAACAGCGCGTGAGTGCAAATCCAGCACTGCACCCAAGTACAGCCAACCCTCGTGGGTGCGTATGTAGGTGATATCCGTCACCCAAGCCCGCCCAGGCTCACCCTGTTGGAACTGGCGCTGCAGTTGGTTGGGCGAGACCACAGAGGGTTTGCCCACTTTGTAACGCGGGCGCTTGTAACCCCGCACTGACCTGATGTTGGCCGCACGCATGAGTCTGGCCACTCTGTTCTCGCTGCAGGCCACACCGGCTTCGCGCAGGTCACAGTAAATGCGAGGGCTGCCGTAAGTGCCCATGCTTTGATCAAAGAACCCTCGGATCTTGTGCGTCAGTGCCACGTTGGCTTTAGCTCGGGGCGACAGCGGCTCATGCAGCCACGCGTAGCAGCCACTGCGATGCACCTTCAGTACACGGCACATACTGCTTAAGCGGAATTCGCTGCGATGCGCCTGCATAAACGCGTACCTCACCCGGACTGCTTGGCGAAGTACGCGGTGGCCTTTTTTAATATATCGCGCTCCTCTGTGGTGCGGCGCAGCTCGGCTCTAAGCCTGTTCATCTCGGCCTGCATAGCCTTCATGTCTTGCGCTTGCGGCTCAGCTGGGTCGCCGGCGCTGCGAGACTTACTCACCCAGCCGTACAACACACCCTTGGGCACCCCAAGGCGCTGGGACACGTCAACAACACTGTGCCCACGCTCAACGACTTGCTTAACTGCCTCCAGCCTGAAATCGGCTGTGTACCTTGCTTTTTGCATTCAAATTCCCCATCATCAGTTTCAACATCGTTTTGTCTACTGTTTTGGGGGAATGCCACACCAAATGCCCTGGTAGCGTTGACGTCGCACATGCGACCTAACCACTGCAAAGGTTATTCCCGTGCGCTTTTTTTACGCAAAGAGAACGGCAATGAGGCATTGAAAGCGATCGTCTAATCGAGATGGCTACACAAACCGGCCGAATTTTGTCCTAAAGATGTCAAGTCTGAGATTCTTTTTTGGCATAGAGATTGCTAAGTCTTTGGCAAGACAAGACTTATGTTTGTCTATGCACCGAAAGAATGCGCGATGCATCAAACGGGTGCAAAACCGCATCGCCATGGAGCACAGAGATGGAAACAGTAATCAGCAAATACGAAGCCCGTTACATCATGGCGTGCGTTGGGCGCGCGCAGGAATTTGACGAACTCTTGTACGCGGTGCTGCCCGACTTGGTCGAGGAGTGGACCAACAATGGCGTCGCCTTGTCTATCGAGCACTGCTTTGTAAAAAAAGGTGGGGCCTGTTTGCTGCGCATAGACTGTGTTGGTAACAACAGCGTTGAGCAGCAACACATCTTGCTGAACGGCGACAAAAAAACCCTTGCCGTGTTTCCATCTACGGGCCGCATGGCGGTGGTTTCTTGGAGCCGTTTCAAGCAAAAAATGAGTGACTTGGTGATGGTTAGTGCTGAAAGGTTGAAACAGTCAGCAGCGCACTAACAGCGCACATCTACAGTGAGGCCGCACGCGCTGCCGTTTTCGGTTATGGGTTGGCATGCAAATACCCCCATAAACCTACCGGTCTGAGAAGTAGAAATCTCTATGAAAGAATTTCTACCGTGTTGCGATCAAAATTCACCGACAGTCAGATCAAAACCACACAAGTTGCTGGCTGCCCACGCTGGTGGCAAGGGCTTGCACATAAAAAAAGCGCCCAAGGGCGCCTTTTCAGTTACGGCACGCATGCCGCAACAGTTGCTTAGCTAAACATGTCGGCTGTAATGCCGTCGTACCAGCCCAAGCTTTCTTGGAAGGTGGCCTTGCGCATTTCTGCAGTCTCACCAGGCTTGCTGATAAAGCCGTCTACTGAGGCGATTTTTTCGTCTGTGGCTTGGTAAGACGCGCCAACTTTCACGCCGTCGTCTGTGCCCAGCATAGACCAGCACGTATTAGAGAACTTGGCCGGGAACACGCGTGAGCCCGTCAGCTCGGCACGCACAGACATGGCGGCCACTTTGGCTTGGCTGTTGGCCGAGTAGGCAGACTTGGGCATGTCGCCCTGATTGGTCGCAT
>Ga0209702_10006408_pt1 | contig 15122 bp, 14 predicted proteins | sample FRY01_FD_187210 | JGI IMG/M metagenome (GOLD analysis project Ga0209702, IMG submission 187210) | Freshwater microbial communities from Lake Fryxell liftoff mats and glacier meltwater in Antarctica - FRY-01 (SPAdes) (version 2) | ecosystem: Environmental > Aquatic > Freshwater > Ice > Glacier... | reverse complement strand
GAACTCTTCGCGCGGCTCTCCCCCGGCGACCAGTAGTTCTGGCGGGCAGTGGAATGCTCGCGCTGGGTGGAGCCGCCCCGGTTTGACCCGTCGCTATCCCAACTGGTGGCCCGGCCATAGCTGGCTTCCCGGCGGGACTGCTTGTCCACCATTCCGCGCAGCAGATGGGTGGGGATGTCGGCCAGAAAGCGGCTGGCGTCCTGGGTTTCGCTGCTGCCCCACAGGCTGCGGCGGAAGGCGTGGAGCAGGTAAAGGCGGCGCTTGGCCCGTGTGATGCCCACATAGGCCAGGCGGCGTTCCTCGGCCAATTCCTCGGCATCGCCGCTTTCGATGCTGCGGGCGTGGGGCAGAATCCCCTCCTCCATCCCCACCATAAAAACGACCGGATATTCCAGCCCTTTGGCCGTATGCAGAGTCATCAGTGTCACCGCATCGCCCCCCTCGTCGATCTGATCGGCGTCGCTGACCAGACTGACTTCCTGCAAAAAGAGCGAAAGCGCATCCATCCCCGCGTCCAGACCCGTCATCCCCGGCGTGTATTGGGCGGCCACGCCCCGCAACTCTTGCAGGTTGGCGTAGCGGTCTTCGCCCTCGTCCGTGCCGTCGCGCAGCCGGTCGATGTAGCCCGCATCCTGCAAAATGTGGTCGAGCAGATCGGCCACGCTTTCGTACTGTTCGCCCGCAGTCATTGCCACCCAATTTTCCAGCATTTCGGCAAAGTTGAGCAGGGCGTTGACCGCCCGGCTGCCCAGCCCCGGATCGTTGAGCAGAACGCTGTTGCCCGCGGCTTCGGCCACTGCTTTGTAGCCGTGATGCAGCACCCGCAGGCAAAGATACTCGCTGACGCCCGCTTCGGCGGCCCAATCTTTCGTCGCCAGCCAGGTTTTGGCCCCGATGCCTCTGGGCGGCGTATTGACAATGCGGTCCAACGCCACGGAATCGGCGGTGTTGTGGACGATGCGCAGATAGCCGAGCGCGTCCTTCACTTCCATGCGTTCGTAAAAGCGGGTGGCCCCCACCAGCCGGTGGCGCACCTGGCGCAGGACGAATGCTTCTTCGAGCGCCCGGCTCTGGGCATTCGTGCGGTACATCACCGCGCAGTCGCCCAGACGAAAACCGGCTTCGGCCTGAAGGCGGGCGATCTCGTCGCAGACCCACGCCGCCTCTTCGATTTCGTTGTAGGCTTCGTAGACCGTCGCCTTCAGCCCTTCGCCGTTGTCGGTGAAAAGCTCTTTGGGCGTGCGGTTGCTGTTTTTGGAAATCACCGCATTGGCAACGTCCAGAATCGATTGGGTGCTGCGGTAATTCTGTTGTAGCAGAATCGTGCGGGCGTCGGGATAGTCGTGTCGGAATTGCAAAACGTTGCGGTAATCTGCGCCGCGGAAACGGTAAACCGACTGATCTTCGTCGCCCACGACAAAGAGATTGCGCGATCCGGCGGGCTTTCCTGCCAGCAATTCAATCAATTTGTACTGGGCCGTGTTGGTATCCTGAAACTCGTCCACCAGCAGATAGCGCCATTTGCGCTGGTATTTCTCCCGCAGTTCCAAATTGTCCCGCAACAGGAGCGTCGTGCGCATAAGCAGGTCGTCAAAATCCATCGCATTGTTCAGGAACAGCACCTGCTGGTAGCGCCCGTAAATACGCCCGCTGACTTCCTCAAAATAGCTGGCGGTCTGCACCTTCACCGGCTCGATCAGTTCGTTCTTCCAACTGCCGATTTGAGAACGCACAGCCTGGGGGCTGAAACGCTTTTCGTCCAGATTCATCTCTTTCAGAATCGTGCGGATCAGCGACAACTGGTCGGCGCTGTCGTAGATGACCCAATTGCGCTGGAAGCCCGCGGCCTCCACATCCACGCGCAGAATGCGGGCGCAGATGTTGTGAAAAGTGCCAATCGTCAGCCCACCCAGCCGTTGGCGCTGGCCCGGCGGCGGGGGCGGAAAGTCGTCGCCGATCAGATCGACGACCCGCTCTTCCATCTCCCGCGCCGCTTTGTTGGTAAAGGTGACGGCTAGAATATTCCAGGGCGCGACACCTTTTTCCTGGATCAGATAGGCGATGCGCCGGGTCAGGACGCGGGTCTTGCCCGATCCGGGACCGGCCAGCACCAGCACCGGCCCTTCGGTCGTCTCCACCGCCTGGCGCTGGGGGGGGTTGAGGTTTTGTACGATTTCTGACATATCTTACTTTTCTATGAGAAATAGGAATTCACGGTTGGATTGTTCAACATCCCTCAACCATTCATTGGTCCACTTCATTCCGGACATTACATTTTTTTTGTAGTCAATTTCCACAACTTCCAGGATTTTTCCAGTATCTTCAATAACCGCATTGAGTTCTTCGGCAGTGGCCCTTCCGCCTGAGCTATAGGATAGAATAATCCAGCGGGCGTTGACCCGCTTTAGCAGTTGCTCGATTGCGCTTATTGCAAGATATTTGCCATTTGAGTCTCTACGGAATTCTTCAAAAATGGATGCTGCAATCGTGTCCGAGGTGTCGTTTCGTCGTCTCACTTTTCCAAACAGCTTTGGTTTGTCGAAAAGGCATACGGTTGTCCAGAGGTGGTAGTAAGCGGCGTATCGCACTCGTGAGGGCGGCATTTTGTCATTGTTTGACCCGTATGGGGGGTCCAAATAGGCTAAATCAGTGGTTATGTTGGGTGCCAAATCCAGAATATTTTGTCGAAAAATTTGATGCTTCTGACGGGCGATAGAGATGTCGGGCAGCTTTAGCGTCAAATCGTTATAAGAACGGGGCGACCACTCCCGCAGATACGATACAAAATGGCCCATCGTATTGTCCACCTGATCAAGCGCCATAATCAGACTGGTCAACGCAACAGCCTTGTCTGTACCTTCCAGACCCAGATTCTCGATCTCCTGTCTGATACCGTCCAGTTTACGGGTGTTGTGAACTTGCCAGGGCTTTTTTAGGCCATCGGTCTGTACTGCACTACCGTCGTTGGGTTGACCGCCGTAATACTGTGTAAACCACCCGTCAATAGGCGACACTGAATTGAGATGATCGATTAATGGCTGGTAGTCTAATGGCCCTTTTGTATTGAGCAGATAGCAAGTAGCAAATACCTCGGACCAAACCGCAATATCGTTACAAATCACCTGGTATCCAGATTTGGCAAAAGCTTGGGAGACCCGCGTAGTTCCTGCAAATGCATCCAAAATTGTGGTGGCGTCAACTCGTTTGGCAAGTTGTAAAATATGCGACAAGAGCTTCAACTTCGATCCGGCATATTTGATGCCTTCGGTAGGAGGGGCATCCAAAACCAGATCGTCAAACAGAGCAGATTGTTGCATTACGCAGGCATCCCGGATATCTGTTTGAGCCGTGTAATATCCTCGGCTATCTTTTCGAGTGCCGCGGTATGCCCAGTTTGCGATGAAATCAACGCTTGAGAAAACAATTGGACGAGAATCAGATTGTGCGAATACCCGATCCAGCCATTCGTAATGCTGTCAAAATACTTTAGACCATTCTGTGTATGGGTCCACAATCCACATTGTAGCGCATTCGCCGCAGCGTCTCCGTAGCGAACTTCGCAAATGTAATCACCTGTCGCATCGTAAAAGCGATAGACTGGATGTTTTCGTCCGCTCCCACTTTCTATCCGCACAATACGGACAGTCTCCTTGACGGCGCGCGCATAATCGAAGACGAGTATATTGCACTGCTGCTTTGTCTCGTCATAGATCAATGGCAATACGTTGATATTTCGGAATTCTGCAAAAGCTATGTCTTGTAAGACATTCTGGACCGCATCCTCTCCTTCGATCACACTACCCGCTTCCTCCAATCGGGGAAACATACGGGAATTTTTGTCTGTAGAGAGCTGAAGAGGACCATCCCCGTATGCCTTCAGGCTAACCGGAAACTCAATTTTGGTAATTTCATTGATGACAGTAATGTCCTCTTCGTGCGATTTCGCCCGGTAGAGGTCTTTGCCCACGTGAACCGAGCGGAAATCGTACATATACTGGTTTATGAACTCAGCGATGGCGATCTCCGCCAAATCCCCGTGGGTTTTATTCCCAATCAAACGCATCGTGAAGATGTTGCTGAGTGTGGTAATGATCAAATTAGGATATTTTCTCACCAATAATTTGAGTCGGTCAGTGAAATCTTTGTAAGGATCGTGGCTGCTCATTATTTCTCCATTACCATTCTTCCAACTGCAAATCTTCCCCATCCAACACCCGCAGATAGCTCTCGTAGCGCTCGGCGTTGATGGCTCCACTTTCCACCGCGGCGCGCACGGCGCAGGTCGGCTCGTGGGTGTGGGTGCAGTTGGGGAAACGGCAGTCGTGGATGAAAGGCTTCATTTCGACAAAATAGAAGGCCAGCGAGCCGGGATCGATTTCGTACAGCCCCAACTCCCGGATGCCCGGCGTGTCGGCAATGTACGTCTCTTTGCCAAAGGGCAGATGGATGAGATGCGCGCCCCGTGTGGTGTGCTGGCCTTTGCCTTCAAAGCCGCGCAGATCGCCCACGCGCAAGTCCAGGCCAGGATGAAGGGAATTGATCAGCGCGCTTTTGCCCACACCGCTGGGGCCACTGACCACAGTCATCCGATCTTCCAGCAGGTCGTGGAGTTCGTGCAGACCCGTCCCTTCGGTCACGCTGGCATAGAGCAGGGGATAGCCCAACTGCTCGTAGACGCCGAAAATGGCTTTGGCACCGTCCAGGCCGGTCAGGTCAATTTTGTTGACACAAATAATCGCGGGCAATTCGTTGGACTCGGCCACAATCAGAAAACGGTCCAACATCCGGGTGTGGGGTTCCGGCTCGGCGGCGGCAAAGACGATCAACACCTGGTCCGGATTCGCTAAAATCACATCCTCGGCGGGGTGGTTGGAACCAGGACGCTGGCGGCTGAGGACGGAGTCACGTTCATCCACCGAGTCGATCTGCCCCTTTTTCTTGCCTTCGGGCACAACTTCCACCCGATCTCCCACCGCGACAAGCGTCGTCTCCCGGCTGCGTTCCTGCAGCAGACGTCCGCGCACCCGGCAGAGACGTATGCCGTCGTCCGTTTCTACTTCGTAGTGGTGGCCCAGCGCCCGCACAACGACACCGGGCAGGGTTGTCTCTGCACGCTTTTTGGGTTTGGGTTTGCTACTGACAGGGCCTTCAAAATAGGCGTCTTCGTACTCCTCATCGTAGGCGTCGTAATCAGGGGTGTAGCGGGGCAAGCGTTGACTCCTTGAATGACAAGCGGTGCATGACAAGCCGTGCATGGCAATCGGTGAAAGAAAATATAGAAATCGGTTGCTGTCAGTGTATCAACCGCGTGAGGGACTGTCAATCTGGCAACAGGCAATACTGGTTAGCGAACGGCAGACCGGCGCGACCGGGCAACCCGCGGCAATGCCAAACTCGGCTAAGAGGGCCAGCAGATCAGCCGCAGGCAGCCCCATTACACCCGACGGGCAGCCGTCCAGCCGGGCCACGGGGTCGAAGCCCCGGTGTTGGATGGCATACGCGCCCGCTTTGTCCAGGGGATCGCCGGTAGCCACATAGGCGGCAATCTCGGCGTCGGTGTAGTTCCGCATCGTCACGCGGGTGGTGTTGACAATCGTCGCCTCTCTTCCCTGCGCCTCTGCGTCTCTGCGGGAGAGATCTTTTGCCTGATTCACATAAACGACGGCCAGCGCGCTGTAGACCTGATGCACCCGCCCGCGCAAGACCACCAGCATTTCGACGGCTTCGGCTGCATCTGCCGGTTTGCCCAGCAGCGCGCCATCCAGCGCCACAACCGTATCCGCGCCGATGACCAGAGCGGGGCGTTGATCCGCGGGCAAACTGTCGGCAACTCTCTGGGCTTTGCTCCGGGCCAGGCGGAGTGCCAGCGCTTCCGCCCTCTCGCCGGGATGGGGCGTTTCGTCGATGTCTGCGGCCGCGGTGGCGTGGGGGATGCCAAGCGCTGTCAGAAATTGTCTGCGGCGAGGGCTGGCCGATGCCAGTATGATTTTTAGCGTATTCATTCTATTTCTGTAATGTGGTATAGTAGAAAAAGCTGGATGGGCACGTTGCAGCCGCGCGAGTTCATATGTATTATTACCATTTCGATTGTAAGAGGAAGTGAATGGCATACAAAATTCTGCTTGCTGAAGATGAGCCGACAATACGCCGGTTAATGGCTATGTTGTTAAGTCGTAAAGGGCACGAGATTATCGAGACCGACAACGGCGGGCCTGTGGTTGAACTGGCCCAACAACACCAACCTGACATTATTTTGCTTGACATTATGATGCCCGTTGTTGATGGCTTTGAAGCCCTGCGCCGTGTCCGAGCCACACCGGGCATCGATGACATTCCCGTCATATTCCTTTCTGCCAAGAGCCAGACCGAAGACCGGGTGGAAGGGTTGCGTATGGGTGCGGATGACTATCTGCTCAAACCGGCGAATCCCAACGAATTGATGGAGCGCATTGATTCTGTGATGTTACGCTCGCGGCGCGCGGCCCGACGTATATAAAGGCAAAGTTTTTGGTTTTCTGGGTGCAAAGGGTGGCGTGGGCGTCACCACCGTTGTGACCAATATGGCCCTCTACTTTCACCAGACCGGCAAAAGCGTACTGGCCGCGGATATGCACCTGGCCTTTGGGGGCAATTGAGTCTCCACAACCGCCTCAGTAGTCTGCTCGTCCACCAGCATGGACCCAGCCAGCAATACCAAACAGCAGCCAAGCTGGACAAAGCGTTGGGGTGTCTCTTTCTGGGCGAAATCCCCTACAAGCCCGAACTCCACTTAAATGCCGAACATACCCGGACGCCGGTGATGCTCGACACAAAGGAATCTCCCGAACGGCTCATCTATCAAAGTGTCGCGCAAAAGCTGAGCGACTATACGGAAATCCTTGAACAATTCGGCAAATCACAACAGACGAAGAGCGCCCGATTGGTCTGAGAAACGTCCGCGTTCACTCCCCAATTGGACATTCCGGGCTGGATTTGGCAGCATAACAGCCGGTTGGATCAAACATCCAGCCGACTGTTTGTTTTGGAACAACCCCACACCCCAAAGGAGTAACCCCAATGACCTCCGCCCCACAGCCCGAATCAAAACCGGTGCAGATGGCGTTTGTTGGCACTGGCGGTATGGCCCGCCACCACCTGCGCCGGATTGTCCAGCAGCAGGACACGACGAATGTGGCCTTTGTCTGCGAGCCATCCCCCAACGCCTATGAAGCATTTTGCGAAATTTTTGACGAAGCAGGTCTGACCCCGCCCCCTAATGTCCCGGCTCTGGACGATCTGCTGGAAAAGCACGTCTCCGAATTGGACGCGGTTTTCATCATCACCCCCCACGCCCTGCATTTCAGTCAGGCCAAAGCCTGCCTGGAGGCCGGGCTGGATGTGCTGCTGGAAAAGCCGATGGTAATGAACGCCCAGGAAGCCAGGGACTTGATCGCAGTGCGCGACAAAACCGGCAAACTGCTGGTCGTCTCCTTCAACGGCAGCCTGTCGCCCCAGATTCGCACCGCGGAACGGCTGTTGCGTTCGGGCGAATTGGGGACAATTTTGAACATCCACGCGGTCGCCTACCAGGGCTGGAAAGCGGGCACAACCGGCCTATGGCGACAGGTTCCCGAAATCGCAGGCGGTGGCTTTCTCTTTGATACGGGCGCACATATGCTCAACACCGTGGCTGATTTGGCCGGGGAAGATTTTGTGGAGGTGGCGGCCTGGCTGGACAACCGGGGCGCGCCCGTAGACATTCTGGGCGCGGCGATTGGCCGTCTGGCCTCCGGCGCGCTGGTCACGCTGAGCGGCTGTGGCGAATTGCCGGCCAAAATGATCGGCTCGGATGTGTCGGTCTTCTGCACGGGCGGGCTGCTACAAACGGGCATTTGGGGTGAAAAGCTGCTGATGCAAAAGCCGGGCGATCCAATGCCGGAGCCGGTGGAAGTGCCCGAATCTCTGGGTCAGTGGCAACAGTTCCTGGCTGTGCGCGCCGGGACAATCCCCAATCCCTGCCCGCCGGAAGTCGGCCTGCGCATGGCGAAGCTGTGGGACGCGATTCAGGCATCAGCCAAACAGAACGGACAGCCAGTAAAAGTAGGATGATGGGATGCTGAGATATCTGGTCAGACCCATCATCCCTGTCCCACGAAACAACTCTATCTATACAACCAACAACCACTTGAGGGGAACTACCCATGACCGACATCCGCGTAACAGTCTGGAACGAATTTCGACACGAGAACGAGAACGAATTTATCGGCGGCCTCTACCCCGACGGCATCCACGGCGCGATTGCCGCGGGGCTGCGAGAGCACGGCTTTACCAGCGTCGGCACGGCCACGCTAGACGAGCCGGAACACGGCCTGACCGACGAAGTGTTGGCCCAAACTGATGTGCTGGTCTGGTGGGGCCACAAAGCCCACGGGGATGTACAGGATGGGATTGTGGAAAAGGTGCAGAACCGGGTGTTGGAAGGGATGGGGCTGATCGTCCTCCACTCCGGCCACTTCTCCAAAATTTTCCGCAAGCTGATGGGCACGTCCTGTAGCCTGCGCTGGCGGGAAGCCGACGAGAAGGAGCGCGTTTGGGTGGTCAAGCCCAGCCATCCCATCGCCCAGGGGTTGCCGCCGTACTTCGAGAACGACGAGTGTGAGATGTACGGCGAACTGTTCGACATCCCCACCCCGGACGATCTGGTCTTCATCAGTTGGTTCGAGGGTGGCAACGTCTTTCGCAGCGGCTGCACCTTCCACCGGGGCAACGGCAAAATTTTCTACTTCCGCCCCGGCCACGAAACGTACCCCATATATCACAAGCCGATTATCCGCCAGGTGATCGCCAACGCGGCCCGCTGGGCTGCGCCTGCCGGTGGGCCAACCTATCCCTACACGAAGGAAGGCACGACCCAACACATCGCCATCAACGAGAAGCAGTCGATTGAACCAATTGCGCCGCGAGACAGCAAACGGGCACGGATTGGGTAGAAGGCAAAAGAGCCGCCAGGCGTAACCGCTCAGCCCACGTCAGAATCGAACCACTGAAAACACGGAAGTTCTTCGCTTTTTTCAGTCTGTTCTGTCTGTTCTGTGGTTAATCAGCGAGAAATGGCTGAGCAGTTACATTTTCCATAGGATTCCTATGCTGCGATGGTGATCTTCACACCCAAACTGTTCAACACCGCCAGAATTGTGTCATAGCGGGGTTTTGCCCCCGGTGCCAGGGCTTTGTACAGGCTCGCCCGCCCCAGCCCCGTCTCCCTGGCAATCGCGCTCATCCCCCGCGCTCTGGCCACATCGGCGATGGCGGCCAGAAAGACATCCGGGTTGCTGTCTTCCAGTGCCGCGGTCAGATACTCGGCGATCATTTCTTCGCTGTCCAAATAGTCGGAGGCGTCGAACTTTGCGAATTTTTCCATACTCTTTTACTCCTCAAGCGTTTCTGCCAACGCTTTGGCTTTTGCAATATCACGATTCTGAGAGGATTTCTCCCCACCGATCAGCAGGAAAATCAACAGCCGCCCCCGTTGGGTAAAATAGACCCGATAGCCGGGGCCGAAATGGATACGCATTTCGCTGATGCCATCCCCAACGGGCTTGACATCGCCCAGATTGCCCAGTTCAGCCGAACGGATGCGTGCGACAATGCGCGCCCGGCCTTTGACATCTTTCAATCGGGCCAGCCATCTATCGAATTCATCCGAGCGAAGGACTGTGTACATAACCACCATTGTATCCGATTGGATACAGTCTTGCAAGAACTGAGGGAGACGTGGACATCCGGGGCGACCACAAGGGTCGCCCGCCCGGTGTCGGGGCGTGGCCTTGTGCCCGCCCGGTGTCGGGGCGTGGCCTTGTGCCCGCCCGGTGTCGGGGAATGGGGGCGACCACAAGATGGGGCGACCACAAGATGGGGCGACCACAAGGCGACCACAAGGCGACCACAAGGGTCGCCCCTACCAGTCGGCGTTGAACGGGTTGGGTGGGGCATCGGGATGTAATTTGTCGTCCTGCCAATTGGCTGGATTATTCATAATGTACGCCCGAATCGCATTCAACGCCCGTTCATTGCGGATGATATGTTCGTAATAATCCCGCTGCCAAAAACGTTTTTGGAAGGGTTTCCACCCTTTCTGGCGCACCCCTTCGATATATTTGTTGGTGGTGATAGATTTGAATGCGCCCACAATATCGCCCAGGACGATGGGATTCTGGTTGGCATTCAAACCGGTTTCCAGAATGGCAATATTGCCGTGGAGGTGGTTGGGCATGAGCGTAAAGACATCCAATTCAATATTGGGGAAGCGCTCCGGCAGGGCATACCAGCACTCTGCCACCATCTCGCCCGCCAGGGACGGAACCATCACTCCATCCTGGATATGGCCCAGGCGGGGTTGTCCGTGCTGAACGCAGATGGTAACAAAATAGATGCCCGCCTGGCTGTAATCGTAGCCTTTCAGACGGATGGATCGCCGGTGGTGTCTTTCGGGATCGTATGCCATACGGTTTCTTTTCCTGTCGGGGCGGCCCTTGTGGTCGCCCTTTCTCGCCCAGGGCATCCACAAGGGATGCCCCTACGCCATCACGAATTCCATTTGGGCGGGCACGAGGCCACACCCGTACGGGCGGCCCTTGTGGTCGCCCTTTCTCGCCCAGGGCATCCACAAGGGATGCCCCTACGCCATCACGAATTCCATTTGGGCGGGCACGAGGCCACACCCGTACGGGCGGCCCTTGTGGTCGCCCTTTCTCGCCCAGGGCATCCACAAGGGATGCCCCTACCGGACCAACGCCTCGTTCAACTCCGCCATCACCACTTCCATCTGCCCGCCGAACAGTTGGTACATCCGCCCCAAACCGCCCTGGGCGTCGAAGGGGGCCATCTCCAGGTCGTCCCGCTCGATCCGGTAGGAAGAAACCATATGCTCCCGGATCATCCGCAGCCAGGCCATCTGCGCCTCGCTGAACTTCGCCCCCGCGCCCGCGTGCCGCTCCATCACCCACGCCTGGAAGTTGCGGCGCACAGTCTCCTCGTAGTTGGTCAGGCTTTCGTCCAGCCCGCAGACCCGGCGCATCAGCCCCACCAGCAGCGTCAACTCCTGCACGGGCTGGCTGCCACTGTAATTGTCCAAAAAGGCGAATGCCTGCCAGACCCGAGCCGGGGCCAGGGCGGGCCGCTCCCGCTTCAGCGTCGCCAGCACCTCGTGGATCATCCCGTAAGTGGCTTCGTGGCGGCGGTAGGGCTGGCTGAAAAAGATCGTCAGCGCTTCCAGGCTGTCCTGGTGCAGGCGGAAGAAGGCGGCCAATTCGTCGTATTGTTTTTGGGCGTTTTCCGCCGCATCCCCACCCCAGCCCGCGTGGAGCAGATCGTCCAGGGTTTCGTGATCCAGCGTCTGCTCGTGGGCGCGGCGGATGCTGTCCAACAGTTCCACCAGCGCGCCGGTGAGGGGTCGGGCCGCGGCCTGAATCAGTTGGGCCTGGGCCTGCTGTCGGGCTGTGTCGCCGGGGTCTTCGCCTGCGGGCAGACCGGTCTGGGCCAGGGCCGCGGCCTCCACTGCGTCCGGGTCGATGGCGTCCAGAAAGTTGCCCACCAGATGGGTCAGGGGCAGCCCGGCGGCTTCTTCAATCTGCGCCCGCTCGTCGTCGCCGATCTGCCGGTTCAGCCGGGCCAGCCGACCGGCCAAAGAGCGCACGGCCTCCTCATCCGTCGCGCCCATCATCACCCCCATCAGCAAATCCCGCAGGGGTACGCCCGGTCTGGTAATCAATGGCTGGCTGGCGGTTTTGAGGGATTGGGTGACGCCGATGGCATCCACAATCACATAATGGGTCTTGCCGCTGGCCGCCGAGGGGGTCACTTTGCGCAGGTCGTCGTGGTCCAGCGTGCGTGTGCCTCGCCCTTTCATCTGCTCAAAATAGGTCCGGCTCTTCACATCCCGCATAAAGAGCAGACATTCCAGGGGCTTCACATCCGTGCCCGTGGCAATCATATCCACCGTCACGGCGATGCGGGGGTTGTATTCGTTGCGAAACTGGGCCAGCACGGATTTGGGGTCTTCGCTGCTTTTGTAGGTCACTTTCTTACAAAAGGCGTTGCCCTCGCCAAATTCTTCCCGCACAGTCTGGATAATATCATCGGCGTGGCTGTCGGTCTTGGCAAAAATGAGGGTCTTGGGCACTTCGTTTCGCCCCGGAAAAATGGCGGGCAAGCTGTCGAGAAAGGCCCGAATGACTGTGCGAATCTGGTCCGGGTTGACAATCTCTCTGTCCAATTGCTTGCCGCTGTAGACTTCGTCCTCGTCCTGCTGCTCCCAGCGGCGGCGACGGCTGAGCTTCTCCCGCTTCTCCACCACCTGCTCCGCCCGCAACTGCCCGCCCTGGCGGGTGACGCGGGTGTCGATGAGGTAAATCTCGTTGCCCACATTCACCCCATCGGCCACAGCCTTTTCGTGGCTATAGTCGCTCACCACATTCTTGCGAAAGAAGCCATAGGTGCGGTTGTCCGGGGTGGCGGTCAGACCGATCAGCGAAGCATCGAAATACTCCACCACCTGCCGCCACAGGTTGTAGATGGAGCGGTGGCACTCGTCGATGACGATAAAATCGAAGAACTCCGGCGGGATTTTTTCGTTGTAGACGACGGGCAGGGGTTCTTTGCGCTGCACCAGTTCGTTGGGATTGGCTTCCTCGGCGGCCTCGTCCAACTCCTGCCCCTTCAAAATCGAATAGAGACGCTGAATAGTGCTGATACAGACCTGGCTGTCTTTGGCGACATAAGAGGATTTGAGCCGCTGGACGGTGTAGAGTTCGGTGAAGTGGCGGTTGTCGTCGTTGGGTGTATAGGCCATCATCTCCTGCTCGGCCTGTTCGCCCAGATTTTTGGTGTCCACCAGAAAGAGCACCCGCTTGGCCCCGGCGAATTTGAGCAGGCGGTAGATGGCGGTGATGGCGGTGAAAGTCTTGCCTGCGCCCGTCGCCATCTGCACCAGTGCGCGGGGCCTGTCCTGTTGGAAGGAGGCTTCCAACTTCTGGATGGCGCTGATCTGGCAAGCACGCAGACCCGTGGGGTCCAGAGCGGGCAGATTGTGCAGACGGGCGCGCAGGCTTTGGGGTTGGCCCAGCCACTCTTGCAACGTCTCCGGGCGGGGAAAGTTGAATATCTCCCGCGAGCGGGGCGCGGGGTCAGCGCCGTCGGTGATGCGCGTGATGACACCGGTGGATTCAAAGAGAAAGCGCAGGGGTTGCTGATTGTTGACCCATTTGAGGGTGGCGGTGGCATACCCTTCGGTCTGCTCCTCCACGACGGTTATCGTCTGTCCTTCCTCTTCCCGCTTGGCCTCGATCACCCCCACAGCCTGGCGATCCACAAAGAGGACGTAGTCCGCGGGGCCGACGTCTGTCTGGTATTCCCGCACAGCCACGCCCAGCCCCGCGCCGAAGTCGATGGCCGACTTGTGCTGTACCACCCACCCCGCCCGGCGGAGTTGGGCGTCTATGGCGTCGCGGGCGATCTGTTCCGGGTTCTGGTTGGGGGGCATAGGGGTCACGGCGATGGGAGAAGTTCGACTTTTTCCGAAAAGTCGAACTTCTTCTGGTTGGGTATCCTTACCAGAATACTACACCAAAGCGGAGAAAGGTGCAACGAAGAGAGAGAGATGAAGAGAGAGAGATTGCGTGCGTTGGGTCTGGTTTATTCAGTACAAAAAAGAGATGGCAGATAGTGAAAATCTGCCATCTCCTATGATTTCATCACCAGCCAACTTCACTTTACAACCCGCCCAGCAGCCCCGTCCACACGCTAGGATAGAGGCCAATTGTGCTTTGCGATCCAAAATGCTTGCTCCTATACGTCATTCGTGAACAACCATTGACCGTGCAGCCATTTTCAAATCTGACGGAAGTATCCAGGCGCATCTCTCGCGGCGCAGTCCAAGCTGCTGCCAACGTTCAAACTGCCGACGCCAGCGTCCGAACAAACGCTGCCCGTAGAGCGCCACTCCGTCGTTGAGAGCCTCCAAGATAGTGACGTGTCTGACGGTCACCATCCGTTCCCATTCTGCTCTGCTGAAAGACTGCACTTGAATGGGTGCGAACCGGGGGCGCAGACGCATCAATAGACGAAATCGTTGGCGCTGATTCTCAGGCAGGTTGCCGCCGATGACAAGAATATCGATATCGCTATCCGGTGCTTGCTCCTGGCGGGCCACCGATCCAAACAAGATGATGCAGTCAGGCGCGTAGGCAGAAACCAGACTGGCAGCATATTCTTCAGCCCAAGACCGATGGTGTTCAGCGTGCAGAATCGGTTGGTGCATTGCTCATACACTCCTTTGCAAACGAAAGCACTGCCTGCGCCTGTTCCAGCGCTTCCTGTGCCACTTCTTCGTGATAGTCCGATTCGGACTCAGACCGAGCGTCGGGGTAGCGTGGGCGCATGTAGTGTTCATCGAGCGCTGCTGCCTCTGCCGTAGGTACACCATCTTCTGCAATCTCAAGAGCAGCACAGATTTGATCCAACAAGGCTGGTACACTGTGTCCCCACGGTCTTTCCCCGACGCTGTACAATACCGACTTGAGCGCTTTTTCAGCCGCCTGCTGGCAATAGAAGGCGCAAGGACCGTACCGTCTGCTCTCCGCAAGAATCCGAGCGGTCTGCAGGTCTTGATTTGCTTGATCAAACCACTGCTTCGCTTCCTCATTCATAGGTCAGGACTCTGTCGTGCGTTAGTAAAGGAATCCAATGTTTGTCTGATTATAACGTAAAAGTAGCTTCAGTGGAAAGATGGTTGATAACAGAAAGAGCCGCCAGGTTTTCCGAAACCTGGCGGCTCTTTTTGTGTTTTTGAATGGTGTTCAATCTCTACAACCCGCCCAGCAGCCCCGTCCACAGACTCGGATAGAGGCCGATGACGACCGTCGCCACGGCGGCGATAAGGACGCTGGCGTTGAGACCGGCCCAGGAGCGTCGATCCACCGGCTCGGACGCTTCGCTGAAGTACAGTGTCACCGTCACCCGCAGGTAATAGTAGGCGCTGATGGCGCTGTTGAAGACGCCCACAACCACCAGCCAGGCCCAGCCCCCATCCACCGCTGCCTTGAAGAGGAAGAGCTTCCCGAAGAAACCGGCCAGGGGTGGAATGC
>Ga0209702_10006402_pt1 | contig 15139 bp, 12 predicted proteins | sample FRY01_FD_187210 | JGI IMG/M metagenome (GOLD analysis project Ga0209702, IMG submission 187210) | Freshwater microbial communities from Lake Fryxell liftoff mats and glacier meltwater in Antarctica - FRY-01 (SPAdes) (version 2) | ecosystem: Environmental > Aquatic > Freshwater > Ice > Glacier... | reverse complement strand
GACACGAAGGATGCTTCAGGAATTGGTATCGCGTTACTACCTGAGGAGAAAGATGAAGTAGAAAGGTTGTTACAAACTGAGTACGGTAGTTTAACGGGTCAAAAGAGCATCCGCATGTTGAACGCTCCGATTAAGTACCAATCAACTATGGTTGACGTGGCTAAGTTGAAGCTATCCGAAACGCTTATTCAAAACGCTTTGATTCTTTTTGGTGCATTTGGTTTACCTAAAGAGTTACTCACAGCCATGATGCAAGGGTCAACATTCGAGAACCAAAAGCAAGCGTATAAGAATTACATTCAAACAACGGCACAAATCGAGGTTGATAGCATTGCGAGTTCATTAAATTTGGCTTATCCTAGTCGCGAGGGCGAATTGATTGGTTCATTTGAACACATGCCACTCATGCAAGAGAATAAGAAAGAGGAATCCACCGTGAATAAAACTGATGCTGAGTGCTTGAAAGTAAAAAAAGAGGTTTACGATGATTGGTTATTGAAGGGAATGATTACCGAAGAAGAATATAAAAACTACTTTAATTTATAGATATGAACGCATTTATGAGAATGCTCCAAGAGCAAAGAGAAAAGCAATTCGGCAAAGTTATTGAAAAGACTGACGAGGATAAGCCAAGGGTTGCGCCACGTCCAAAAGCAAAAAAGAAGTAATGTACGCCATTAAGCAAATCCCCGATAAAAAGTTCACCTCAAAAATGGACTTAACTCGATTTATAAAGTCGAACATTGACGACATTGTACGCTTGAAACTTGCTGAGTACAAGAACAATGTAAATAAAGCTATTGATATTAATGCGCTTGAAAGTAACTTCACGCCATTGATTGAGGACATTAAAGGCGATGTAATCGAGGTTAAAGCGATTATCAACTCCACGAACATCATTGATTCACACTTAGACCTGCATACGTTCAAAACGTGGAATAAGTCAGTCACGGAGAATAAGTCAACTTACATGCTGCAAGAGCATCAAGGCAACTTCACGCATGTAATGAATCGCAAAGGTCTGAATACAAATGAGGTGATGAACTTCAATCAGTTCGGATTCAGTGACAAAGAATTTACAGCCAATCTCAGCACGTTTACATTATCTGAAAAGGATAACCCGTTTATGTTTAGGCAATACGCTGAGGGCAAAGTGATGAATCATAGTGTCGGAATGCTATACGTAATGGGCAAACTAGAGCTTGCGTATTACGATGAGGATTCAGAAAAAAACATGGCGTTCTTTGAGCGTTACAAGATGGAGGCTGTTAACCCTGATGTTGCTGATGAATACGGCTTCTTTTGGGTAGTTACTGAGGCAGTAAAGCGCGAAGGTAGCGCGGTTGTGTTTGGGTCAAATCCCATTACACCAACATTGTATGTAAAAAATTACGAGCCGCGAGAGCACTCGAATATAGATGAGCCGTTGAAAAACACTCAGCAAATTGAAATGAACAAATTTATTAAATCTTTAAATCTTTAAAAAATGGAAGATAATTTAACTCCAGAACAAATGGCTAAATCTATCAATGATAGACTAGACAAAACAGTATCTAAAGCAGACCTTGAGTCGCTTAGAACCGAAATCGCAACCCTTAATGAAAAGGGCTTGGTAACAAAAGAGGATTTCGACAAACTCGATGGCGACATGCAGAAGATGTCGGAAACCTTGAACAAGTTGACTGAAAACAAAGAAGTACACCGTACAACTTTACGTCAAGCAATCAAGGAACAAATTGACGCTAACAAAACTAAATCAAACGCTGAGAAGCAAATTGATATGGTGTTGAAGGTTGACAATTTATTCAACATTCAGGTGATTACGGGCGGCTCATTCGATGGTGATGAAGCAAACCTTGACGCTTTATTGTTGTCTGAAAGTGCTATTGAAACAGGTTTCGCGCCTGATTTACGCAGAGAATTGACGTTGCTCAATGAAATGCGTAACGCTACACCACTTCGCATTGGTGATGGCTTGAAATGGATTGAGCCGGAAGACCAAAACGGAGTGCCGTTGACTGTGAATGAAGCAAACTTGAAGCCTATTGGAACGGTAAAGTATGCCCGCAAATCAAAGGAAAGCGACAAAATCGCTATCTATTTCCAAATCGCTGAGGAGTTTTTGAATCGTGCTGACTTCTTAATGACAGAGGTTAACAACCATTTCAGAAGCTTACTTACTGAGGAATTGGAAGAGAAAGTGTTCACCGTTGCTGATGGTGTAATGTCTTACGCTACACCATTCGTTGTGCCTGTTGGTTACACGGTTGTTGAGGCAAACAGACTTGATGCCATCAATGCCGTAGCCACTTCAATGAAGTTGTTAAAGTACAAGCCATCGCACGTTGTGTTGAACTCGGCTGATGTATCAATGATGTTCGCAACAAAGGGCTTAGATGGGCATTACAGCTTGTCAAATGGTGACTCAATTCGTTTGATAAACAATGGTCAAACGTTGGTTATCGGAACAAATCAACTTCGAATCATTGAAGTTAATAGCGATTTGTTGGCTATTGGTTCGGTTGCTGTTATTGATTGGGCTAAATTGAAATTCGGCTTAGGTGTAGTTCGCTTGAAGTCTGACCCGTACACGAATATGCGTCAGAACATTTTGAACTTCTTGATGGAAGCTCCGTTTTGTGTTGCACGTCCTTCTAATTATCCGTATGCGGTTGTTTCAAGTCCATTTGAGACTATTATAACTGAGATAACTCCAACATAACATGGTAGGCACGGCAGATTTTACGGGTAAATGGTTGGTTGCTACAAACAATTTCACTCAATTGACACCCTATATTACGCGATATGAATTGGTAACGATTCATGAATTATTTGGAAAAGAACTTGGTGACTTGTTCGTTCTTGATGAGGATGCTGCGATATGGGATGACTTAAAGTTGATTGGGTTTGGCTTAAAATCGCTGCTTACTGGTATTATCTACGTGCAATATGTTAGAGATTTACCGTATCGCGTTACTAACATGGGGGTCGTGTATCAGATTGATGAAAATTCCAATCAGGTCATGACTGCCCTTGTTCTTAGACAACGCTACAACGAGTGTGTAAAAGATTGGAATGAAATGGGTAAGTACTTAGGTTCAAATTTCGATGCGTATAAAGGCATAACGAAACAAATCATGATTGACTAATGACGAGAACTTTTGAGATAGTGAAGCAAATTGTCGAGGACATGGATTGGAATTTACCTATCCGTGAAATCGTTGGAAACAGATTATTCATGTGCAAAACATTGCACTTGAAGGCTGGTTCAGGAGTTTTAGACCCTCAAAATAATCAGTATTTAGTCACCAATGTATTGAACAACGAGTATATAGACGTTTTAGGCACAACAGGAGCGTTTCAAGGCTTGTATGTCACGGTAACAGAACTCCCGTATTTTCTGCAAGGAAAATGGATTAGCGCTAATAACGAATATCTATTGATGGATAGCGATACCTCAAGCAAAACGCCATTAATTTGGTTAGTGAGAGGGTACGAAGAGAAATTCAATAGCAAGTCAAATTCGGTTAAAATGGAGGTTGAGCCAGTGATTTACTTTCTTGACCAAGCCAACTTCAATGAGTGGACGAATGAAGACCACGATAAGGAGGCGGTGAATCCGATGTACAATCTAGCGCAGTACTTTGTTGATACGGTGAAAAAAAGCGGACAATTCGTTGATTTGGATGGATGGAAAATTAAAGACGAACCTAAATTTGGTGTTGAATTACATAACAACAGCAAAGACAAGGGTAACGCTAAGAGGATTCTATCCGATGATTTGAGTGGCGTAGGTTTGAGAATACCTTTAAAATTCTTAGGCAATTGTAAAGTTTGTTAAATTTTTAAATACTAAAAATATGAGTAATATCGTAGGCTGCGGGTGCGCAGGTGATACACAGAACACGGGCTATTTAAGCCAAAAATTGTTCAATATTAAGACAAGTATGTTTATTGTCCCTTTATTGTCCGCTGCGGGCGTAAGGAATGGTCTAGATTTGTCTGTAGCTGATTTGGGTGTTGAGTTGCTTGCAAAAGTAAATCACATTGACCCGACACAGCGATTCTATCCTATCCATGACATTAAGAATTTCGTACCTGCACAAGAGGACGACCAATTCGCGACAACGAATGGAGGGGAAAACTTCAAATTAAGACCAGGCATTAAGTCTGAGTTGTGGGAATTGTGGGGCGCAAGTGCTCAATTCTACGGGAAAATTTCAGGATTTTGTCAGGATTTCGGTATTATCGAGATTGACAATTGCGGAAATGTTCGCGGGTTCAAGGACAGCGCAACGGCAACAATGTTGTTTCCTCGATTGGTTAATACTCAATCTTGGTCAGCTAAGTACATGGATATGGACGATGCAAACGTTGCCCGAATCATGGTTTCTTTGGAGTTCAAAAGAGGCGACAATCATGCTAAATTATGGTTAGTGCCATCTTTGAGTTTTGGTGTGAATAACCCACTTGAGCTTAAAGGCTTGGTTGATGTTATTGTTACGGCTGACCCATTGACTGACACGACTATTCAATTGAATGTTGTTGGTACGTTTGGAACTGCATTGACGTTGATTCCAATTGCGGGCTTAATCGCTGCAAATGCGACAATCTTAAATACTACAACGGGCTTACCTGTTGCGGTGGTTTCTTTGGTTGCCGACCCAGTTATTGTTGGGCAGTATATTGCAACAACGGCTACTCAAACAGCTGGTGACTTGCTTAGAATCTCTGTATTCAAGGCATCTACGGGTGTATTGACTCAGGGCTTTGAAGGTAAAGTTTCTGGAATTGTTGCTTTGTAACATGCTAGTCGTAGCAGGTAAAAGGTTTAACATAGAGTGGTTAGCGAGTATTCCGCTATCTAGGGCTTTGTTCGTGTGTTCAGATACACCAACAATAGTCGTAACAGATGCTTGGAATAAAGCGAATGGAATTACACCGCAACCGCCAAAAGATAAACTAAAAACAAAGTAAAGTTAGGGGGTGGGCAAATGTTCACCCCTTTTTATTATGGCAATAGGAAACACGAAATATCACCAAATGTTAAGAAGGGCATCACTGCTGAGCGAATCGCTTGCATGGTTCGACTTCTTCACTTCCAATAACAGATTGATGATAATAACAATGATTCAAAGAAAACAGTTATTTGAGCAAGGTGTTGATAAATTCGGTAATGTAATTGGTGAGTATAGTTACGCTACTGAAGTTATAAGTAGGGGTGAAAAGCAGCAAGGTGACCATTACACGTTAGAGGATTCAGGCGAGTTTTATCGGTCAATGTTCGTTGTGGTTTACAATGACTTATTTGAGATAAACGCCAACGCGAAAAAAGATGATGATAATTTATTCGACTTATATGGCACGGGTATAATCGGATTGACAAAAGAAAACATGGATATTTTAGTACAGAAAATTAGATATAGCTATTTGACCTATGCAAAAAGAATACTACTCGGAACTTAATGAAATAACGCTGTTCAATTTTGAGCAATGTCTATCAGGGCAATATCAATTTATGCGAGTATCTCCAACAAAGAAATGGAGCAAAAAAGACGTTATGGCATTTAACGAATTGTATGAAAAGTATATTCAGAAATACCACAAAAAAGATTTAGACAATAAAATAAATACATTAAAGTCAATCATTCAATTACAATGCGCATTCATTGACACGATGGATGACTATTATTTAACTCAGGTTCAGATAAAACAATCACAACTTGACAAGGCTCCTGAAGATGAAAGCAAGCCACAAACAACAACCATAAGCACATTGGTAACACTTAGTAAATGGATGGGCTTTAGACTTGACAGCAAGGTAATAACAGTAGATGAGTACTATACAATAATAGCGAATTATGAGCGAGAAAATAAGAAAAAGTGACATTTTTGAAGGCAACCCCTTTCTTGATGTAAAGAATACCATTGATTCATCGCTTAAGTCCATTGCGATGTACGATATTGAGCTTAAAAAACTCTCGAAAAGTTACAAAGAAATATCCATTAATGCCACGTCAACAAGCACTGATTTGGCTAAACTTGTTGAGATAGAGAAGAAGTCAAACGCAACTTCTAAAGAATCTGAGCGCATTAAAAAAACACAATTGCAACTTGAAAAGCAGTTGGAAACAGCGCGACTTGGCGAGATACGATTGAATCAGGCGCGAGAAAAATCTATCGACAGCTACAACGCGAAATTAGATAAAGAAAACAAGTCACGTGCAGCACAACAAGCACGCGATGAGAAGGCATTGATTCGCCAAAAGAAACTTGATGCGGATAAAAACAACGCTTACAAGCAGCTAACAAGCAATACACAACGACTTAAAGACGAATCTAAAAAACTCGGTGCTGAGTTGTTGAACCTTGAAAGGTCTGGAAGAAAAAACACTAAGGCTTACAAAGATTTATCTAGTCAATACCGTGACGTTACACGTGCAGCGCAGCAAGGTGATACACAACTTAAAAAACTCGATGCCACAGTAGGAGATAACCAAAGAAAAGTCGGTAATTATCAAAACGCTTTAAGGGGCTTAAACAGCACGCTCGGCACGCTTGGTATTGCTTTTGGTGCTGGATTCATAGCACGCGAAACGTTGGGCGTTCTCGTTGATTTCGATGAGGGATTAGCTGATATTCAAAAGACAACGGGGCTTACCAAAGTCGAGGTTCGTGGCTTAATGGATGAACTATTAGAACTTGACACGCGAACAAGCGTAGGCGCTTTACAAGAACTAACAACCGCGGCTGGTAGATTAGGAATAGAAGGTAAGGCAAATATCCTTGACTTCGTTCAATCTGCTGATATGGTATTCGTTGCATTGGGTGATGACTTAGGTGGCACGGCTGATGAGATTGCGACAAGTTTAGGGCGTATTGCTTCGGCTTTTGGTGACGAAAGAGAACTTGGAATCGGTAAGGCGTTGCTCAAAACTGGCTCGATTATGAACGAGTTGAGCGCAAATAGTAAAGCTACTGCGGGCGAAATATTGGATTTCACAAATAGAATGGCGGGTGTTGCGTCTGTTTCGGGCATTGCACAAGAAGAAATACAAGCATTAGGAGCGTTGTTTGCATCTTCTGGACAGAGTATCGAGGTTGCATCAACGACATTAAATAAATTACTTCCTGAGCTTGCTGCAAATCAAGAGCATTACGCAGATGTTGCAGGCTTGACCGTTGACCAATTTAGATTGATGTTAGCGGAGAATCCAATCGAAGCGTTAAAATCAGTCGCCATTGGTGCGCAGTCAAGTGAATCGGGCTTACTTGGATTGGTGGAAACGCTCGGTGATTTCGGAGTTGAGAGCGCACGAGCAGCGTCAATAGTTGGTGTATTAGCTACTAAAACCGATGAATGGGGAGTTTTGCAGGGTATCGCAGCGGATGCAAGCAGAGAATTGACGAGCGTAACGGATGAGTTTAATGTAAAAAACAACACGCTTGGGGCATCGCTTGAAAAGTTGACAAAGGAATTGCAAAAAGTTATTCTTGGTATTGATGAATCGGGCAGGGTAACGGGTGTATTTGGCAGTATTTTACAATTCTTAATATCCAACTTAGGCACTATTGTAGGTGTATTAGGCAAGGTTGTCATTGCTTATGCAGCGTATAAAGCAGTTCAATTATCGTTGTTAGTAGTCGAAAAGGCGAGAGGGTTTAGTTTCGTGGCGTTGGGTAAAAGCATGATGGCGCAAATTCCAATGACTAAGGCATATTCAGCGGCTCAAAAAAACCTCGCTACTCAAGCAACTGCAAGCGGTGAGGCGGTGAAAAGTTCTGGTCGAGCCATGAGTGCAATACCGTGGATGATTATTTTAACAGCTGGAATTGAAGTGGCTAAAATGTTCTATGATATTGCCAGCGGAGCAAAGGCGGCACGTGAAAGGTCTGTGGCATTTGATATTTATAAGCAGAAATCAGAAACACAAGCAGCGGGTCGGGTATCTGCAAGGGCGGCTGAGTTGGCAGATGAAATGCAAGCCCTCGAGAGAAAATTCAAGTTAGATATTGCAGCATCTAAAAACGCTCAGGAAACAGCGAGAATAGAAACACAATTACTTAAAGATAAAGAGAGTGCACTAAAAAGAATCGAAGGTCAAGTAAAGAATGACATTAAACTTGCGAATGAAAAAAAGGCAATTCTCATAAAACAACAAGCGGCATTAAATAAAGTTACCAAAGCTGGCGTAAATGATGATGCGACAGCTAGTATTTTAAGTGGTGCTGGATTAAATCCTGGTGATTTTAGCAGAGATAACACCAACACAAGGTCGGGTGAAGCGATTGGAAGTAGTTTTAGCACCATTGAATTAGATAAACAACTGCTTAAAACTGATGCATCAATATCGGGCATAAATCTTAGGCTTACTAAATACAACGAAGAATTAAAAGCGATAGCCACGAATAGTCAAGATGCATCTATTGAAGTAGAAGTAAATTCAATAGCCATTGAGGATAACACGGACAAAATCACAGCGTCAATTCCAAAGATAAAAGAACGCAATGTAGCGTTTAAGGAAACGAGTTTGTATTTGTCAAGGCAGGTTGATTTGTTGAGAGAAATAGCGAAGTTAGAAGAGCAAAGCGCTATTAAGGTTAAAGAATCTGAACTAGAAGATTTGTTGATGTCAAATGACACATCTATTGCTCAGGCAAAAGAAATAGTAGATGAGATAAATAAAATCAAATCGGATGGTTTGCTCGCTCAATATGAGTACGAATTGACCTTATTGGAAAAGAAATACAGCGATGAGGCGGCTAAGGAATTGGAAAACCTTGACAATCAAAAAGCCGAATTAATCGCTAAAAGCACCAAAGATGATTTGTTAGAAATTGAACAAAACTATCAAAAGGAATTAGATATAATCGCGGCTAACGAATTGAAAAGAGCCGTTGACTTAGCGACTGAAAAAACACTCCTTGAGATGAATCGCGTTGACGACATTTTGGAACTCGAAAAAGAACGTGAAGAAAAGTTGAATCAAATTAATGACGACTTATTATCGCGTCAAGTCGAGGTGATTGATGAAACGAATAAGGAGGTCACGGATGGATTCAAAGAACTTGCTGCCACGCTCAATAATATACAACAAGAAATTATCAACGCTTATGAAAAAGCAACCGATAGAAAGATTGAGGAGGCTAAACGTGACGAGCAGTTAGCTACGGATGAAATAAACCGATTGAGAGATTTAGCTAATCAGGGCGCAATACTCGATGAACAATCTATCGCAGACCAAGAGCGCAGGCGTAGAGAAGCCATCAAAGAGCAACAACGATTAGAGAAGCAAAAACAGCGCATGCAGTTTATTACGCTCGCTTTGCAAAATGTAGGTAATCAAATCGCCAACGGTAAAACAACGGGTGAAGCATTAGGCTCAACCATTGCTTTGCAGTCCGCGGTCAAAGCGTTGTTTGCTGGATTCGATGGATTTTGGAAGGGAACAAACAATGCGCCTGAGGGCTTCGCGTGGGTAGATGAGAAAGGCGCAGAAATGCACACGGATAAGAGCGGAAACATTAAGGACTTCGGTCAAGATGGCGGTCCGCGTTTGAAGTGGTTAGATAAGGGAGATAAAATAATCCCTCATCAAAGCACAATGGATATTTTATCCAACAAGTTGCCAAATGTTCAGGCTCAAGGTGTGAAAGTTGACCCAAGTATTGAGTTACTAAGGGAACAAAATAGAATACTTAAAAACGCTATTGAATCAAAGATAACAGCTGAGCAGTTGGGTAGCATCATTCATGTAACAACGAATGATAAAAAAGGTAATTTAAGCAGAGTTCATTTATATAAATACAGAAAATAATGGAATTTATACTTGATGGCATTCAGGCTAACCCTGAGAATTTCTTAGAGATAGACTACGAGTTTGACCTGCGCGACAGAAAGCGAATGATGCTTAACCCTGTTAGCAATGTGCTTACATTCTTCAATGAGGACAAGCAAAGAATTTTAGACTTTGTGGCGCAGTACTCACGTGGTCAAGGTATGCCATGCACGATAATATTTCAGAATGCAGCAGATACGCAAATCGAAATGTACCTTGACTTCACAACGTCAAACTTTGAGATTGGTGACGACTTTGTTAACTGCGAAATGATTAGACGTGGCGCAATGAAATCATTTATTAACCTTGCTGAAGGTAAGTCGTTGTCCGTTGTGAATTGGGTTGATAATGACTTCAATGAGATTGATTACGTTATTATACAACCGCAACAAGGCATCTATTTTATCTCACTGAGTATCGCGTTATATTCGTTACTTCGTGAGGTCGCTCAAAGCATTAAAGACATTCAGGATGGCATCGCGGATGTTCAAGAAGCGGTCATTCCAACGGGTGTGCCACCAATGCCCGTAATTGGTGCAATCATAGCAGCTGCGATACGCTTGGCGGCTAGAGTAGCTTATGCGATACTTATTTTTGCAGCGATAATTAATGTTGTTTCTGAAATATTGAAAGTTATTTTCCCACCAATACGACAGTTTAAGTGCATGCGATTGAGAAGAATGGTTGAGCAATCATGCGCTAATTTAGGCTTTACCCTTCAATCAACATTGTTAGATTCACTTAGTGGCGCGACAATCATTCCTGTGCCACTTAGGAAAAAAGACCCGATTTGGTTTCAAGAAGTGTTTTTCCCTAATTCGTTGGCGTTTACTGAGGGCTATACAACGAACCGTGATTCCCTTCAAACGATAGGTGACTTAATTGACTTTGTTGAGAATACGTTTAATGCAGAAACGGTGGTTCAAAATGGCATTGTACGTATAGAGAATCGACAATGGTACATCCAAAATGCAAGCGGATTGTTGAACGAGTATTTTAATGTAATGCCAAATGAAACGACATTAGTCACGTATGCAGATACAATCAGTAAAAGAAAAGTATTTGAGTATGCTATTGATGTTGCAGACATAAATACATTAGATGACCAACGAGGTTCTATTGATGAATTTAGTACGGATTTAATTACTTCGCCATATCCTGACATTAAGACTATTCGCGGCTTCGAAAGTGTATCTATTCCAATGGCACGGGCAACACGAAAAGAGAAGTTGTCCTTTGTTGAGAAATTCGCTAAAACGGTCGCTGAGGCGGTTGATTTATTCACGGGTGGTAACTTAGCAGCTCAAATACAAGATAGAGTGAATGTAATGCGATTGAGTGACCAATACTTTACCGTTACTAAGTTTGCCTATTGTAATGGTTCGCGATTAGTGCCGAATCAAAACGCTTTTATAGGTACTCAAACGATTGAACAAGTTTATCATTCGGACTTGCGACCTGAGAACAATCAAATTAAACTTACACTAGGTATGCCATGCGGTTTAGGCATTGATAAAATATTAGAGATTGAATCAAATAATTACCTAATTTTGAACAATCGAGTTGTTAGAATTAATTACGTTGCGTTCAACGATGACGACAATGACGCGACAGTTGATTTTGAGGAAATTGAGATTATGCCAAACGTTCAAACAATACTATTATGATAGATAAACAATTTTTTGTAAACTTTGAAAAGTCAATTCGGGATTCCGTTGCGCTTGGTCAAAATGCAGTCGACATGGCGTTGAGGTCTGCGAATTTAACACCTGAGCAGAAAGCTGAATTGGATAAATGCAACCAAAAATATGCTGAAACGTTGGAGTCATTAAGTATTCATAACCAAAAAATAAAAGATGATTTTAATATCTAAACACCGATTTAATACGCTTGGGCGACCTCAGACAACCTTTCCTTTACTCAATGAAGGGCAGTTGATTCAGCATGAATTTGATATTTCATTCCAATTTGACTTTAATTCTTCACCTAACAATCAGTTTATTATATCGGGCTTAAATCAGTTAACAATGCTTAACGGCTCGTTTGCTGATTATGGTATTATGATAGGCGATTCAATGGATATTGATGCGGTTGTTGTTGGCGGCACTAACATTAACCAAACAGCGGTTGTTTTATCTATTGTGGGCAACGTGTTGACGTTCACGACTAACATATTTACAGCGTTGGAAGTAAATCAATTGTTTCCCTTAGGCGTAAATCAAGAAATGTACATCGTAAACAATACTAGGCAAGTGCCTGAGAGTATTGATATTTTTTACAACTTAGTAAGGAACGACAGCGCTGGAGGTGTAGCGAGTTTATGGGATGGTGAGGTAAATAAATTTACTTGTGTTTTACCCTTAGTTAATGGCACGGTTGATTTGATTCAAATAGGCGATAAATCGGGCGGATTTTTTGATAATCCAGCGTGTCGATTATCTTTATTGGGTCGCATTTACTCTGTTTCGATATCTTATATTTCATGGCTAGGAATCGAAGCGAACAACTTCACAGTGCCATCATGGTACACGGCTGCAGGTTGCATAAAGCCGTATGTAAAAGTAATTGGGTTTTCCGAAGAGGGCGACCCAACGGCTACAATGATTGGAACATACACCGCTCAGGCAAACTCAGGCTGGTTTAATGAGGCTTACAATCAAGGTATTGATAATTTCGTTTTATCAGACTTGGTTATTCAAGATATTGACAATATCGTATTGCCATCTTTAGCGCCAAACAAAGTAAATTACGTTTCCTTTGTGGTGTCAAATCCGCTTGGAGTGGTAAGTACGGATATTCAGTTAAGTATCGGTTCATTTTTTGACTTTTCAGAAACAAAAAACAACGAATTTTCAAGGCTTCAAAATCAAATCGGTTCGTTTCGTGACAGTGCGGCTCTATCCATTGATGGCGTGAAAAACTCAAAACAATGTGTAATATCTAACTTAGTTGTTACAACCGTTGGCAGCACTATTGAAGTAGTGTTCAGAATTGAGCCAAATAACCCATTTTTAATGTACGTTCAGGCGCAAAGTGAATCAGTGCCTTATAGGTTGGCTATTAACGTCAACAGAGGTGCGGGTAAGTTTGACAACGTGACTAAAATAATCAGTCAAAACTTTTGGCTATTTGCTGGAAACCAACCGATTTTAGTAGATGACAAAGATGCTGGATTTTTGAACCATGCCCAAACGTTATCTGATGCGATAACCGAGCCATATTCAGGATGCACCGAAGATGACATGTTGTTTTATCAACTTATTCCACTCGAGAAAAACAGAATATACAATAACTTAAAATACACTATTGACTGCATTCGTGACATTGATGGCGAAGTTGTGGCGAACCTTCAAACGATATTGTTTAATTTTCAGGGCGTGCCTATGGTATCGGGAAAATACCAAATAAATATCAATCAAAACCAAAATCAATTCCTCGATTCAGCAGATAGAAATTATCTGAAGTATGAGATAATTACGGGCGAAACACCAACGTTTTACAATACACAAGCGACATTGTCTTTAATGGCAAATTGGAGAGATTGGGTAAGCGTTATTAATTTACTCCCTGACTTTTACGATTTCGATTTACTCCAAAATGGGCAAAGTGCTGAGTGGGTGAACTACCTTAGATTGATGGGCTACTCGTTAACATTCAGATACGAATTAAATGCACTTACAGATAGTTGGTATTTCGAGAGAGATATCACTTTACTTGACTATGACCAATCAGACATAATGACCTCGATAATCCAAGTGCTCAATAGCGATAATGTTGTTGTAACCGCAATGGTAAGTAATCAAATTTACAAAATCCGCGCTATCCATACCATTACCGATTTGGTGAGTACGTGGGGCGTTGGTGCTTGGGGCTGGATAGGAATTAGACCAACATTAGGTGAACCAATGAAGCGCATATCAACAGCATACGCCTACACAGCTCAAAATTTACCTTTGCAACCGTTACCGACGGAAACAAGGGCTAAAATTACGGTTGTTAGCCCAACGGTAATATGGGTGGAATGTCAAATAAACTCAAACGAAATAGGACAAAATGTAACTTTTGTTTCAAGAATTAATGATGCAATATGAAAAGGAATGTAACAAAATCAGAGTTTAGAAAGTTTTCAGTTCAACTACGAAAAACCGATGTTAGCTTAAAAACTTGCTGCGATGAGCCTTGGGTTGTGTTGGCTGACCCGCAGGACTCTACAACGTACAAGAACGACCATACATTGATTTTTGAGCGTTGCCAAGTATTAACTGTCACGACTAAATACAACGGTGGTGCAGAAGTACCAGCGCTTGGTGTTGTGGTTAATTTCCCGAATGATGATTTTGCTCGTGGTTTCGTAATTGATTGGCGGTTGTATTACGACATGGCTAGTCAACTCATTCAAGGCACTTATGAGGTTTTTGTTGAAACTACGCTCGCAGGAATTACAGAAAAGTTTTCATTCAACACGTTTTTTCTGTTAAAATACACTAGGGCGCAAGCTGAGGGCACTGTAAGAATAGCATCAATTTTTAACAAATATAGTGAGCTTTATGACATTGATTTCAGTGGCTCAGGCGCTCGCGATGCGGTTCGTTTGCGTGGTTTCTTTGGTTATAGACAACCAAATTACGAAACAAAGAACAACACTGAGATAAGCAAGAAGCGGGAGAACGTATTCAGAAAGTCAAACAATAGTTATTCGCTAATCATTGAGCCTACATTGGAGTGTAAAACTCAAAGAGTAGAGCAGATACATTTACTTCACGCGAGCGAATGTTATATTTCGGATTTCAACAATTTCAACCACTATAAAGAGATACTTGATTTACCCGTAATATTAAGCGATGACAACACGCCTGAATTTGAATATTTCGAGGGCATAGGCACGAAGTATGCGAAGGTTTTAGCAGAGTTTAAAGACAAGGTTTCGATTAGAAAATCAAAAAACACGGGCACGGGTCAAGATGTAAACATACCGAATATTGGACTTTGGCAGGGTGTTACATGCAATGCAATAACTCCGATATGTTTAGATGCAAACTACTCACTTACATTAGATGACATTGTTGTTGATTCAGGCAGTATTCCAAGTGGTGGTAGTGAATCTATTCCTATTGATGCGTTTATTCCACCGTGCCCACCGTTTAACGATGTTATAGTGAATATAAACGGTCTGCTATTTCAGACCCGTGCTAGTGGGCAAACGTCAAGCGTTGTTGTCAAGCAAGGTGGCGTGAACGTTGGCTCATTGGTAGGCTCAGAGTGGATTGTTCCCGTACCGGCAACGCTAGGCAGAATGCCTA
>Ga0209702_10006401_pt1 | contig 15142 bp, 21 predicted proteins | sample FRY01_FD_187210 | JGI IMG/M metagenome (GOLD analysis project Ga0209702, IMG submission 187210) | Freshwater microbial communities from Lake Fryxell liftoff mats and glacier meltwater in Antarctica - FRY-01 (SPAdes) (version 2) | ecosystem: Environmental > Aquatic > Freshwater > Ice > Glacier... | reverse complement strand
CTTCCTTAGCACTACCTGCTACAAGTGGGTCTGGTTTTACATCCCCACCTATTTTTGCGTTGAGATCTATGAAGCCCTTATTATCTCCCATACCTTTGATAATAAGATCAATATTATCTTTCAAAGATTTTTTTAGAGGATCATTTAAGCCCTTAACTGCTTTTGTACCAAATGCAGCACCTGTTGCAGCATCTATCCCAACGGATAGTGCGTCAGTCTCCATACCTTGTGTCTTATCAAGTCCCAAGCCCTCAAGTACGTTTAGAGTAGATCCAACAACACGATCAAGTATCTGTGCCTTAACAGTGGGTGAGAGGTTTTGAAATGCCTTCACTCCTTGTATGTATTTTCCAGCATACTCAATAGCGGGACCAGTAAGCCCAATCGTCGCACCCATTGAAGGAGCTCTGTAGAATGATTCAACGGCTTGACCCTTTGCAGCATCAAGTACCCCATCTGATAAAGACTTATTATTTGCTATATTCTCAAGCATCTTTGCACCTGCTCCAAATAGAGTACCAAATGCAGTCTGTGCCCCGATAAATGCTGGACTTAGTGCTGTCTTTAGCCCCAATCCTTGCAGTGCAGTTGCACTTATTGGTTTGCCTATAGCTGTTCCTATACCCGATCCAATCCGTGAGAGTGGAACTGTAGATGATATGGCTTGTGAAAGCGATTTTGCAGGTCTGTATAATCCTCCCTGATTTTGTACGTTAGGCTGTATAAGTCCAAGTGATGTTCCTTGTAGTGTGCCTGCTATTCCTCCCCTAGCAGCACTTCCCGCAAAGTTTGCACCAGTCCTTACTCGTTGTGGAAGTGACTTTAAGTCATCAAACGTAGTTGCAGAGTCTATGATATTTCCGAAGGTATTATTACGATTAGTAGTGAATGCTTTGGTAAAGTCAGTCCCCATGTTTGGATTTAGCCCACCTGTTGAATAGTTTTGTTTGAGTTGACTACCAAACTGTGGGTTTAGCTGCATGCGGTTATTAGTTAAACCTCGTAGAGGAGTGAATTTACCCTGTTGAACAAAACCCTTATTATCATTTATATTGTTTCCAATATTTTGACCTATTTGATCCAAAGAAGAAGGCATGCCACCAAGCATCTGTCTAACTTTATCAGTCAGATTGTTGAGTTTAAAAGCCATAGTTTATTGCCCTCCAAATATATTCAGCTTCTCGTTCTCGTTAAACCCTCCCTGACCAAACCCTGTCTGTTGTCCAGTTGGACTATTAAACTGCATATCTGGTAATTGTCCGACATTTATGCCCGGAACATTAAACTGACCTACTGATGCAAGATTGTTTTTAAGTTCTCCTATGGTCTTGGCATTAGTAGCCGCCCATGACATGAGAGTATTCTGTTGATTCTTGTATTGTGCATCTTGTTGCATCAAATACTGTTGAGCCTGTTGCAAGAGTTGGGTTGACAGTTGAGCTAGTGACTGTCCTCTTTGAAGCTGTCCTTGACCCTTGGCTTGAATGAGTTGGTCTTGCTTATCTTGGAACCATTGAGCAACCTGTACGATCTGATTATCACGCTCTGTTTTTAACTTTGCTGTCTCTTGGGTAACAATGTTATTAAGTTTAGATGACCTGTCTGCAATATCATTTTCTATGCTTCTTGTTTGAGCCATAACATCTCCTCGTTGCTTACTCCCCAATTTAGTTGTAGCATATGAGTATTGATTTGCAGCAGATGAATCACCTGCTCCACGTGTTCCAAGCATTACGTTACCTGTCTTAAAAAGGTTTCTTATATTATCTGCAATATCAGTCAGCGACTTTACCTGTTGTTCTTGATTCTTTCTTGAGCTTGTTGTAAGGTCCTGTTGACTCGATGTCCTTTGTGCTCCAATATCAGATAACCCCTGTTGATAATTACTTTCTACTATTTGCTGTTGTCCTTGTTTTTGACCTGAGATATTACCAAGTAGTTGATCAAGTGAAGATTGATATGCGTCATATCCTTGATTTATTTCTCCTCTTATTTGACCCTCTTGATTTGATTGCTGTGCCTGTTGCTCTCTTGATACTCGTTCATATCCACCGCTATCACCCCTTGCAACTCCACGAGCATCATATTGTGCATCTGATATTCCGCCTCCTGAAGGTGAAGGTGTAGGTACTGGAGTAGGATCTGGTGCTTTATATTGAGTTGTCGGATATTGAGTTGACATCATGGTTGGCTGATTAAAGTTGACATCGGATACTTTAGATCCTGCTGCTCCAAATTGAGGTTGTATTGGACCGATAAATCCTTGACTATAGGGGGTTCCTGTTTGACCTACTGGAACATTTGGACTACCACCCTGTTGAGGGTTTTTATAAGGAGTAACCGTCGGATTAGGCCGTGGAGTTTGAAATGTCGTATAGGGAGTATTATATGCTGCCATAGTATTAAAAATAATTAGTAATAAAAATATTAAATTTCCCATAAAAAAAGCCGAACCAATTCCATAACTTTCTATGAAACTTATTCGGCTGTACCAACCCTTATGTTTGGCAAGGCTTACTATTTGTAATAGTACCATAAGATATTACTTGTTGTCAAGGATATTTTTAAACATATCAACGTATGGGGCTATGTTATCCTTCATTTGGTACTTTTTTACTACGGTATTATATGCACATATCCCCATAGTCATACGTTTTTTATGACTTTCTATGAGTTCCTTCATTGCGTCATACCATTGATGTTCATGAGTACATAAAAAACCATCAACTCCATCTGTTACAGTTTCTTGATACTGTCTTATGTTCTGGAAGATACCAGGTCTCCCAGAACTAGCAATTTCATTAAACTTAGTAGCCGACTTCGCCAAATTATATTCATTATTTTGTACTGGAGTAACGAAGAAGTCAATAATATCAGCAAGAGGTGGGTATTTCTGCTTAGCCCAAATCATAACATCTGAATCTCCTGCTTCTACTAAATAGCGCTGTCCCCACTTCTCCTTAAACATACCAAAAGATGAGCCCACTGTAGTAAATGTTACCTGTGGATATTCTTTCATAATTAAACCAAGTGCTTTTATGAACTCACTATATGCAATGTTGTTAAAATGAGAGGTACTACCAAAATGACCAATATTCACATTGAAGTCTTGATTCTTCTCTTTTGCCTTATGAGAATATACTGACAGATCAATATAATTAGGGAAAACAAATATCTTGTCTGCAGTCTTTTTAGTATTATGAATAATTACATTTTTTAGGTATTTATTCGTGCAGGTTACATATGCAACATCGTTAAGTATTGCAGTTACTACATCACGCCCCCATGCTCCCTTCTTAAACACATCGTAGCTTGAATTGTCGGGTTGTAAGTTCCACAAGTTATCGTCAACATCACATATGAGCATACAGTTAAACTTCTGTGCCATAGTACCCATTACCGCATACCCCATATCGTTAGTCGAATAATTAAAGTAACAGATGTCGTATTCCTTCATTACATCTCGCCAGTCAAATGAAACACCCTTTGATACGTCATATACGTGTATATCAAGCTCTATTTCATCATCCTTATAGCCCTTTAATGCTTTCATGGGTTGAATGATCCTCAGAAAATCAACACCTGATATACGGTCCGTAAATGTGTGGGAGGGCATCGAAAATATTTTTAGCTTTTTCATTCCTGTGTTCTTTCTATAAACTTGTCAAGACGTTTGCTAAATACTTCGGACATTCCTTCATAGTGGTCACGAAATGCTTTTACGTCTAACTCTTTCTTCTCATTATTGCCAAATGATACGCCCATCATACCAGGCTCATAGTTAATCTTTAACTCCTTTTCGGTAAAGTTGGTTACTGCCCCTTCTGGGAAGAATACTACACGACACCCACAGAGCCTTGAAATTTCAAGCATTGCAGTTGGATTTTCATATGAGTACATTACGCTACAGGTATTGAGAAGGTCTGCTAAGCCCTGCTGATCGTGTGAGTTGGTACTATCTATTTTGACAGCATCTGTTGGGTGTAGCCCCATATCACTGCCTTTGCCAACGAAGTAACAAGTCTTATCACGCTTTCGTCCTTGATCTTTGAATATATGGAGATTGATTATAGGTAGAAACAGGATATGATCCGCCTCTACTCCGAAGGTGTCATATATTCGTGAGAATACATATATCTCATCATCTGAATCGTATTCCATAGGACCCGCTATTCCATGGCTTGCCATTACACCCGGCTTATTTAAGATGTAGCGTATTACATGAGGAGCGCCAAGCGGATTTCCATGTGTAATCTCTGGGTATATAGCAGTGAAGGGAGTCCTCCAACTGACATTTGTTGCTGCAAGCTGTCCTTTGGCTAATAGGTGTCCAAATAAGCCCCACATAACACGGATGCCTCCCGATAGAGGTGTAAACTCAGGTGTAAATATTGAGTATGGTTTATACATAGGTTACGGTTTTTCCAAATAAACTAACAAAGTACATATAGTCAACTACATCTTGCTTAAATCCTAACTCTTTGGGTGTAGGCTTTTGCGTGCCACCTTTTGCAACGTGATATATATACATCTGATCACGACCTAACATAACCTTATTCCCCTCCATAAAAAAGTCCTTTTCACGTCCTAATGATTTACAACCGTAGTAGTCTTTGTCTTTATCAAGTATTTTGAGCTTCATATCAGATAGTTGATTGTATATAACAAGGTTCATAACATCGTTCTCTTTGCACTTATACCTCATAGCATCTTTGTTTGCTTCCTCCCACACATCCCAAAACTTCTTACTCGTTGAAGCTACCAGTCCACCTTGCAGGAACATATCCTCTGTAACATTCTCAACACTCGTATTCTCGTAATCGTTCTTGTTGATAGGGCATGCAATATCAAAGTCCCCTTTTAGTATCTCCTCACAACGATCAAGGAATATGTGGTCACAATCTACATTGACCACAAGGTCATAGTGATCTGTAAGCATCTTAGCAAATGTTGGCTTTGCATTATAGAAGTTGATACCCTTCTCCTTGAATACTTGATTGATAACATCTTGACGAAATACCACCATATCAATATCAGGATGAAAGCGTTTGAAACTATTTATCATCTGAGGAGCTCCCGCAGGGTAGTAATGACTATCTCCGACAATGGTGAAAAATACTTTTTTCATAATTTATTTGGTGAAAAGACAAATAATTGCACTTGAATCGTAACGTCTTGCTTTATATCCAAGCCCGATCATATACTCGACTAACTGTTTCCATCCGTCATTATGAAACTCTACCTCAATGGCTTTTATCTTTGGTGCTACTTTCTTAAACCCTTCAGAGCGGAGTATCATATCCTCTGCATTTTCTACATCAAACTTGCAAAAGTCTACATCACCTATTTCGTACTTCTCAAACAACGTATCAAATGCCATAGTCTTTACCATCTCACCACGACCGCCATAGTTATTAGTTAGAGAATGGCACGTTCTATTTTGATCCCACATGTTCAAGAACATCTGCCCGTCTTTATCTGCAAGTGCTGCATTGACTGGTGTTACATTGTCCCATTTATTAAACTCTATGTTCTTTTTAAGAGCAGTAAATGATTCAGTAGATGGCTCCACCGCTATTACTCTTTTTGAGTATTCCCTAAAGAACTTTACCGTCAATCCTATCTGACTTCCAACATCAAGAATGACCATATCTTTACGACCCGCCACTATATCAGTGTATATTCCCTCAAAGTATATCTCGCGCCAGATATACGGCAAATATAGAGTATCAAACGGAATAGCTTTACCGTCAATATCTGCAGATGGATAATAGATAGCTCCGAGCTCGACTTTGTCTTTTTTTATGTTTGACATATTATTTTTTTTCAACTTCTAATGCGATAATAAGCTTATCTTTTAGTGTATTCTCATCTTTGATAGTCATAGTAATAAGATCCTTAATGTGATATTCACCAATAATCTTATCCGCTACCTTGTCCGCTACTTTTCTCACCTGATCTCTAATTCTTAAATCTATAGCGTGAACAGCCACCTTTTCATAATAATCCTGTACTTCTGCACATAACGTTTTTGACATAGATATATTTAATTTTTAATCAATAACAACATTGTAATCATCTCCTGCTAATTTAAAGCGCATGAGTCTCATTTCACCTTCTTAAACTTATAAAATAAGGCTTATTAACCTCTAACATCTCCTCAACCATTCGTGGGACTTCCTCTTTTGTTTCTGGGTATAGTTGTTTTATATTTGGAAGGGTATCAAGTATCTTTTTAACATCTGTTGCATTGTGGGAGTAGCCATCATGTTCATAGTCAGAATCTCTCCCACTGCCTACTAGTTTGACGTTTATATTTTCGTGATTTACATAAGTTCTTAAAATTTCAAAAGGTCTGTATATAAGAAATGGAGTAATACTATAAACAAAAGGTATCTTGCCATCTTGAGCAAGTCCGCAAGCTATACCCGTCATTGCGAATTCACTAGCTCCACAATTTATAAACCTTTTTGGGTAGTCTTTTCTTATCTGGTCAAAACCAATATATCCAAGATCACCCGTAAGAGCCCAGACCCTATCATCAAACGTCATCTGTTTATGTAATTCTTGAAAATATGTTGGTCTCATTTCATTACCTCCTTATATTGCTCTTTCGTCATGCTTACATAATGTCCCACTTGACCTTGAATCCAAAGTGGATACTCAAATAGGTTTTTCTTAACTATCAAAGTTGGATAAAAGACGTTTAATCTATTATCTACATCATCAGTATCTATTCTTGAATAAGCACCAAATACATTGCAAATTATTGAGATTCGTAAATTCTCCAATCTACAATCTGCTGCTATTCTTAATGCTTCATACCAACTTCCTTCATTTACATCTCCATCACTTCCTACTACATATACAATCCTTTTTCTATCTGATAAAGCATACCCGACTCCCAGCGTAATACCAGAGCCCAACGAGCCCCCACTAGCCCATATGCCATGCTCTACATCACGATTAGGGTGTACTCCGTGTTTCTCAAATAACATCTCTGCATCATATCCAAAGTATTTCTCAAGTACCACATAGAGTGCAAGACCCGCATGACCGTTTGAGAGAATCACAGGATCATCTTTACCTCGTATTTTATATATATGATCTAGGGTGTCTACAGTTATAAGACAAGATCCTATATGGGACAGTTGGTTTTTGTAACTAATTTCTAGTATTCTTTTATGTAGTTTGTTCATAATCTTTCACCATTTCAACTATTGACTGCTCAAGTGACTTTTTCGGAAGCCATCCCCATCCTCTTGATCTGAAGTTAAGAGATACCCAGTTGTCATTATCATACGAGCGCATACTCGACACTATATTAATATTAGCTTTCTTACCTGTTGCTTTTTCTACAAGTTCTAACACCTGAGCATTGGTGCATGACTTACCTGTACCTAGCTCAAATATACCTCTTGACCCTCTACTTGAAAGGTTTATTATCCCCTCTACAACGTCATCAACATCTATGTAATCATGGGTAGGTTCTGGTACAAAGTTAACAAGCTCCCCTGTCATACAAGAACGAATAAGTGTTGGTATAAGGTGTTCCTTCTGCTCACCTACTCCAGTAACTGAGAATGGACGGATTATGCAGATTGGTCTATTATACTTCTCCATGAATGACAAAAGTGTCTCCTCTGCCGCACGTTTAGATCTGCTGTACATTGTTTGTGTTCTAAGTTTAACGGAGGAGGTGCTTATGTACACAAATGACTTAAAACGAGATTTCATAGATTCTGAGAGTATGTGTACTAGGTCTATAACATTTGCTTGATATATGTCTAAGTCCTCTTTATGAGTAGCCATGTTTCCGTATGATGAGAGAAAATAGAAGTTCTCAAAGGGTTCAAGAGTTATAGTAGATAGTTCTGTATGAGGGATAGGCGTAGCTTTTATACGCTTTTGAAGATGTGAACCTATAAAACCACCTGAACCTGAGATGTAATTCATACTAATATAAACCTATTATTAACCTACCAAAACTATATCAGAATATTATATTGTTGTCAAATTGATTGACTGGTTCTCTATACGTTCCCTCGTTGGGCATATTTTTCCTTTCCTTTTATATAATCGTGAATATCTTTTATCTCTCTAGTATCTCCATTTCTATGCGCTCTTACCAAAGCTTCACGCATACTTCTAATAAGACCTGACTCATTCTTTAATATCAAAATAGTGTTTCTGATATTCTCACGTGTTCCGGGGTTTTGTTCCCTTTCAAGTTCTCTGTAGAGCTCCCGAATGTCCTCATGTCTGCCTGTACTCATAATGAAAAATAAATGTTAACCGCTCCCCCCAGTCTATAGCCCAGAGGGAGCGTTGTAACAATCCATCATGAAGTTGGAGTATTTGAAACAACAATCCAATCACTATTGAGGATCTTTGTTGCATAACTACCAGCCCATGAAACTTTACTGATACGTCCAGCAGGTGAACTACCGTCCACTATGTTTGGAAGTATGTAAAGGCGTGGTTTGTCTCCTTCAAGATCATAGCACCCGAAAGCATCCGCTCCGTGTACATATGTCTTAAATGCAGCCACAACTGACGCTTGAGATGCCTCACCTACTGCTGAAAGTGAATCTCTATTCAAGAGCCAACGCACTTGATATAGTTCTCCCATTTCTCCTTTGTAAAGATCCTTTACATCGGAATAAGTTTTAGCATTAATCCACGTAGAATCACCAAGTATCTGATACTTCGCTTGGATAGCTGCCTTACCCATGAACATACCATCTTTGTATTCAGGAGCTTTGTTGAGTTCAAGGGTTCTTACCATTCCTCGAATCATAGAAGCACTGAATGTGTCAGATGCTGCATAGGTTGACGTATTCTTTCCATTAGCAAAAAAAGCAGTACCGTTTCCAAGTTCATTTAGAGATAATCTATTAATAGTTTCTCCCATGTTTTGACCTACGAGTGATATTTTCTCTTTCATATTAGAGTCAATACCTACAAGTGTCAAAAACTTAGATGTCTGAATCGTTTGACCGTATTCAGAAAGGGTTACTGCAACAGTTGAAGCCGTGATATTAGAAATGGATGGATTTGAACCTTCACCTAGGGGAGTCGTGTTAATAGCAAGCGGTGTGTACCGAGTAAAATTAACTGTGCGACCCTCACCAGTTGCATGAGTTCTAATCTGTCCACCTTCTTTAGCAACATATTCGTATTCTGCTCTCTTTAGGAACACTTTTTCGTAGTATGTTGATACTTCCGGCGACAATGTAGCAGTAGTATTTAAGTCTGCCATATTGTTTTAAGAAATTAATAAATAATTCCCAGTTCTTGTTCCATCTCATTAAGAGATTTCTCATGGAATTTTTTATCGCTTCCCTTAATGGTGCTAGGTCTAAGAACAGTGTCGTTAACTTGTTTAACAAGTTCGTCTTTTTCTTTGCCTACAGCGTTTTCAGCTGCTTTCAAGTACGGCTTCATGTATTTCTCAGTAAGTTTAATTACTGATTGGTTTGGATTCTTTTGAATCTCAAGATATACAGCACTCGTAATTGCTTCGTTAACATCAGCGTCAAAGTCAGAACTTGATTGATCAAGAACAGGATACGTTCTAATCGCTTCTCGTCCTTCGGACTGAATACGATTGACCGTCTTTTCCTTCTCGACTTCAAGTCTGGCTATAGTCCTTAAATCGTCTATTGTGAGCTCTCTATCCCCACTTGTGTCAGGAGATTGGTTAAATTGCGGAGTATCCGCATTGTCCTGTGTTTCCGTGGTTAGTTCAGCAAGCCTACTGGACATATCCTCGACTTTAGCCTTATACTCATCTCGTTCATCAACGAGTGCATGAATACGTTTTTCCGCGCCTGTTAACTTCTTATCACCTTCAGTCTTAGAGCCTTCAGTAGATGTTTCAGTTTTCTCTGGTTGTACTGATTCTTCCTTAACTTCTTGCGGCTTTGTACTTACAGTTGGCGAGTCTGTAGAGCTGTCTGCTTCAGCTTTTGCGTTTATCGCCTGTTCTTCCTTTATTAAATCATCCATACATAAAAGGAATTGATAATCAGAGCTTGTACGTTGCCCAGCCATACGTCTAGTCACTAGGAGCTACCTAGTACCTAAACCTTAGTGCGCAACTTCAATATTGGTAAACCTTGTTCATCCTCTCCTACCATTATTCGTTCCATTCCTATATAGTCAGCATGTTGAATTTCACAATTTACACAAACTAAATATGGACCTTGTTGACGGTATCTACAATGACCTGTGGGCTTAAACTCATAAGTCTTTTGCAAGACTTCCCCCTCATCGTCAATATCATTTTCTGTCTTTAGACTCTCTTTCGTTTCGCTCATATTCTAATTCTTCAACTACTAAAGACGAGTCCTCTACTTTGTTGATTATTGAATTTAACAACTCTTTTCCAAGTACTGAGAATGTAGCATCTCGTTTGATCTGCTCATCTCCGAGTCCCCCTAATACTGCCTCAGAGAGTCGTTTGTCGAGTCCTATCATCAGGTTGTTAATGTGCTCATGTAATGTTTTCCATCCACTCATTTGCGCAAGTTCATGGAGCCCCTTATCCTCTGGAGCTATACCTGTTTCCTCTGTTTCATTACCTCTCCAGAGCGCGCGGGTATCGTCATATGACACTGGTCGTAAAATACCTTTATTCATAACCTATAAAAACTTATTAACCTTGTTGCATCTGTCCTATCATATCTGCTAGTGCTTGGCTGTTTTGCTGTACTACTGCCTCATCCTCTTGTGGTGGTACTTCTTGCTGTTGTTGCTGTTGGTCTGGTGGTATCTGCGATATATCCCCACCCCCCTGCATTTGATCTACCATCTGCATAAACTGATCTTGCGTTGTTTGCATAACCTGCTCATCTTGTTGCGCTCCGGGAGTATTCGTCTCTTGGGTGACTATAATCTCATCCCAATTTTCGATATTCTTACTCACAATACCTGTTACTAATTTTGTTAAATTGAGAGTAGTACCTTCTTGCTGCATACGTTGTTCTAGGTATTGACCCGTTTGAGGGTTAGAAAATAGGGTAAGGAGTCCCTGTAAGTTCTCTAGTTGTTGTTGTTGGTCCACTGAGAATGAGGAACCCGATACTTGCTCATAGTCATAGAGGACTGATCCAGTCGTACTCTTTTTAATCTTAAGTTTTCCCGACTTCTCGTCATACATCTCCGCTATATCTGGATATTGAGCTGCAAGTTTTTGAATCTCCTGCTCAAACATTCGTATCTCAACTGCTGATGATTGCTTTTTACTCATCATGTTCACGAATTTCTTATTGACTTGAGTAAGATACATATCAACATAAAACTTATCCCATGAATCCCGTGCATTTTCACGCTGTGCTTGTTGTTTTAGCGCCTCTGGTGTCTTGCCAAATGAGCTGTCAGTATTACTTGATACTGATGTATCAGTTGTACCAAACATATTAAGGAGTGCAGCATTGGCAAGGTTATATACAGCTTGATGAGTTTGCATACCTTGTGGTGCAAGATTAATAGGTTGTACAACATTGTTGACATTACCACGGGTGAGCCAATTTGCCCCAGCTTGTCGCCTCACTGTTGACTTTATAATTGCATCTTGATTGATTACTGTAATGGGGTGAAGTGAGAATAGCGCGCTATCAAGCGCTAGATTCCATGAGCTATTAATAGCATATTGCATAGTTTTACCACGTTCTGCGTCACCTAGTGCCATAAAGTCATCAGCCAAAGGTATTCCATACTTATTGACTATAGGAAGCTCCCCATCATCATTAGGATTCTTCTTATCCATAAGTATCTCGTAGTCAACCTCTGGTACTACATACACCCATCTATCACGCTCAAACATCATACCAACCTCGTGGTATCCCTCCATTTTATTGGATTGTTGATCAGGGTATTCATTGCGCTCACGTGTTGACTTCTGGTTATCATCTCTATTTGCTTTATTACCTGCAAGTTTTTTAAGTTGAGTTACTATCTTGGGAAGATTCTTATACCCACCCTGTTTATTAAGATTCTCAAAGAATGATATTGGTCGGTATGTTCGTATATATATCTTGTCAGAGTCATCAAGTGATACCGCGCCTACTTGTGGGAATACATTACGGATAGAGAGGAGCCAGAGGTCTGGTCCTACATATCCGTTTTTTTTAACATCCCAGTCAACGAGGGCAAATGAGTTGCCATATATCTTTGAGTTGCGGTGCATCATGCGATGCTTAATAAGAAGTGGGAATTGAGCATTAGCATTTGGTACTATGTATTTGTCAAGTATCAGATTCATGAGAACCGCGCCACCTTGGTCATTCTTACTGATTCCCTTGACCTTACCAACTCCCATCTGTGCCATTACCCGTGCCTCTGATTCAAGTATCATAGTAGATATTTTATGGTCAAATACTCTTGACTTCGTACCAGCTGATAGATTGTCGTTCAGTATGCCAAAAAAGATATTCTCAAGTTCATCCCATACTATGCGCTTAGTCTCTAAGTAGTTGTTAGAGCTCGCATGAAAGTCTCGTATTCCTTGTTGTATGTTGTCCATAAGTTTAAGCCAAAAAAAAAGCCTGTCCACTTGGACGAGGCGTAGGCACTTACTATGTACCCAATGCTTTCTAGATAAAACTATATCAGTTATTTATGAGATGTCAATACTTAATACGTTTTGACTTAGTAACCTTCAGTGTTTGAATCTCAGGATTTCCTAATTGGTCTATTTTTACTGTATAAGAGATTGTGCCATATACAATGGCTTGTACATCTCTCTCAATGAGTGCATGAAATAGTGTTTTACTTCTTGATAATGGTTTCATAGGATATGTGTTCCCGCATAACAAAATCAACAATATTGCCCCCACTACATCGAATTTCAAAGTGATAATAGTCCTCTTTATGCTTTTCCATCTCAATCTCTATATCAGTATGAGCCTTAACATTAGTTGCTTTGATTTGTAGATTATCAATTGGCTTCATATGTATAACCCCGTGTTTGAATCGAGTAATGTTTCCTCTGGGAAGTCGTCACCATCATAATTTGAAATTGGACTATTGCATATCTGGTACATCTGCCATGCTATTGCAAGGGACATAACAAGATCATCATGCGCTCCTTTTTCCGCCTGTGCTTTGATACTTGATGAGGTTTGTGCAAGAATGAAACTGAACATTTCTCGTATTGTCTCTTTGTCATATATACCCAATGTACGTTTATCAACAGAATCTTTTAGCTCTGACAGCATCTTTGGTCTTGTTGCAGTGTTTGTGCTCCAACCATATTGAGTAGACTCTGAACCATTTATATTGCCGTATGTTGGATTCTTGAACACTTCATACTTATTTGCGTAGTTGATACCTGCCAATCTGTCTATAAGAAATGCTCCACCATTATTACGCTCCAATGATACTGTAGGCTTAACCCCTGTGTTATCGAATATCTTATTCAAGGTTTCAGCAAGCATAGGGATATAATCTGATGTAGTTACCTTAGAATGATAAACCATAGGAACATCTATTCTAGTTTTAGATAAGAACTGTGCTGCGGTGTAATCACCCATACCAGCTGCTGTATCAACTGATACTAATATGTATTCTCCCCTGTCTATTTTTCTGTATGTTTTAAGCATATACTCCTCCGTTACTCTCCCGAACTTGCGACATATACCACTTTAACGCATGCCCATCGAAATACATATCACCGCTTGTCAAAAACGCTTCTTCTGCTGTCTCTGGATACTCCTGTTGATATAGTCTTTGTAATTCTTTCTTCTTTTGTTCAAGAAACTCTGATGTGTAAAAATCTGAGGCTTTGAAAAACAATGGATTGAATCCTGTTTCACCTCGTACTGAATCATCCCAGAACTCCTTACCCTCGTTAAATCCATTCGCGGTTGATTCGATTACTATTCTTCCATCGGGGCGTACTGCTTGTGCTGCTGATGCTAATAATCGTCTAAACTGCTTATAGAAAAACCCTTCTGACATATGGAGATTCTTGATTGTCTTTGATCTACCAAACTCTACATTCTCTGCTGTACCCACCGTGTATTTACTTTGCATTACTTCATTTTCAAGCTCATACTTTGAATTATATTTCAAAGGTATCTTCATTCCTGTATGTTGCTCATAACTTTTAAGATAGAACTTTACCTTGTCAAGAAGCCCTGTAGCATTATCTGATATATCTGCAATAACTACAGAGTGCGAGTGTTGATCGAGTATAAAATCTCCGGTGAATATTCCACCAATTAACGAAGAGAAGCCCTCTTGACGTGCTTTGAGTAAAATGTCTTTACCCGTTGCAAGTTTTATAAACTTCTTTTGAGGCTCGTTTAATAAGAAAGGGGTTTCAATTCCCGTCTTATCTACTATTTTTAGGCGAGCTTCAATAAACTTTTCGTATCTGCTATATACCGAACTCATCTTTTTCTTTATTTACAAAGTTGTTAATTTGGATCGGCATTACCGATCCTTTACCTTCTAAAAACTCACCCGCACTTACTAACTTATCTAAGTCCCTCTCCTTATCAATTAGTGCATCCAGCCTTCCGTATAGTCGAGCTCCTGCACTTCTCTTAAAAAACTCTCGATATTTCTCCTTCCAATATATTTCAAACCCCAACTCCCTTTTATCGTAATAGTATTGTCTCCATGTTTCGGGCGTTCTTTTCTTTCCATCCTGCTTACTACAAAGCTCTGCAATCTGTGATACTTTTAGATTATTCTCACTTATTGACATATCAATCCAATCAACAGCATCATCATCTTTAGTCCAATCAACTGTTTTTGTGATATCTTGTGTACTACTTATATCTAGTTCTTTACCTTTCATTTTGTGATTTCAATTGTAAACTCCTCATCAAAATAATCCTCAATAAGTTGTGAGTACTCCATCGTATTATTCAAGTAGATATCAAACGTTACCTCTGCAAGTATAGGAGAATGGAGACGAGATTTGATCTTGTCTGTAGTAGTTTTGGAAAGAATAGCTTTGAATTTCAATTCTGCCATATATGTCAAATAGTATCATACTGGATTATAAATGACAATCAATACATTAATTCCCGATTACTAAGCATATTTATTTTATCTTTTTATCACATTTTTTTCAATCTCTCTTTCAACTCTTCCTCGCCCGATTTTATTTTCTTCTTTTCTTCTT
>Ga0209702_10006400_pt1 | contig 15142 bp, 9 predicted proteins | sample FRY01_FD_187210 | JGI IMG/M metagenome (GOLD analysis project Ga0209702, IMG submission 187210) | Freshwater microbial communities from Lake Fryxell liftoff mats and glacier meltwater in Antarctica - FRY-01 (SPAdes) (version 2) | ecosystem: Environmental > Aquatic > Freshwater > Ice > Glacier... | reverse complement strand
GGTGCAACCGAATTCTGCGCTGGAGGAAGTGTAAGCTTGACCGTTGAGCCTGGACCATATAACTCGTATCTATGGTGCAGTGGGTCTACAACGCCATCAATCGTAGTCACTCAAACAGGAGAGTACTGTGTAACTGTTCTTGATGCGAATAACTGCGTGGACAGTACTTTAGTTGGAAGCCCAATTTACATTGAAGTTTGGAACCCTCAGCCTATAGTTGAACAGCAGGCAGACATAATTGTGGTAACAAACGGTCCATTTGCCCAATATCAATGGTATTTCAATGGCTTGCCACTTCCAGGGCAAACCGGGTCAACTATTACACCAGCCGTTAGTGGTAATTACAGCGTTATTGGTTGGGATGATAATGGCTGTTTCGGAACTTCCTTTAATGTTGAATTCACGTTTACTGGAATTGCCGATGCCAATTTGGGTTATGACATCACTATCTATCCAAACCCTACACGTGATCAATTTACGTTGGAAGTAGACTTCGGGAAACGGATTACTGGGACCATTTCCTTGTCAGATATTGCTGGCAGAGATATTCTGAATCCTGAAAAACTTAACGATGTTTCAAATATTAAGCGCCAGTTTAATGTCGAAAATCTTGGTGCTGGCATTTACTACCTTCGATTAATAACCAATGAGGGAGTTGTTGTTCGCTCCATTGTCAAAGAATAGTAGACTTGATGTAATGTTCGCATTAAGGCTTTGTTTAGAACCAGTGAGTTTGAATCTGGACGAACAATTTTTGGGAACATCATTCTAGTCTGAAAAAAAATTAATTTAGGCTATTGATTTTAAAATGTTGAAAAAGATTTTCTATAACCCCCATAGTATTTGAAAATGAAGTTTTTTTTACGATTGTCCATTCCAGTTTTAGTGTTGATGTCATACGTATCCACGTACGGTCAAACTGTTACCAAAGCTTATTTCGCGCCATCGTCTGTTTCAGTTGACGGTGTTGGGCCTTATGGAACCGCAATGCCAAGCGTTACCTTTGCTCCTAGTGATTTTACGGGAGGATGTCAGGTAACAGATGTAGATGTTGTAATCGAATGGGCGAAAACCGCTGGAACCTGTACGAGTCCAACTGGTGGGAACTCCCAGCATCAGGAAACTAGTTTCAGGATCAACGGACCAAGTGGTTCTCAGGTTCTTGCTTTGCAGGGTACTTGGAGCGGTCAAACGTCAACGTCCTCAGTTATTACAAGATTCAGTCAAGGAAGTCCAATTCCTACTGGCATTCCAGTTTCTGGAACATTTGGGCCCAACAATGGAAACTTGGCTGCATACAATGGACAATCCCCTTATGGCGCTTGGAACTTGGACATAGGAGACCAGACAACAGGAGCACCAGTTTGCCTGGTTTCTTATCAAGTTGAGGTTACTACTGCTCCAGATGTTACTCCTCCAACAATATCAGTCCCTTCAAACATTACTGTTGATGCAACACAAGGACAGTGTGGTGCTACCGTGACCTTTACCGCACCAACAGCTACCGACAATTGTAGTGCAACCATTAATCAGACCGCTGGGTTGGCTAGTGGTGCTTTCTTCCCTGTTGGAGTAACCACACAGACATTTGTGGCAACGGACGCATCAAACAATACAGTTACTGGAACATTTACGGTCACTGTTGCCGATAATCAAAACCCTATTATCACTTGTCCTCCTACCGTTTTTGCGGGTTGCAACCCAGTGGTCAACTACCCTGACCCTACTGTGTCAGACAATTGCGGTATTGCTAGTGGTTCGCTAATCAGTGGATTTACGTCTGGAAGTACGTTTCCTCTTGGCACCACGCAGGTAACCATCGAGGTTATTGATGACGCTGGCCTAACTGCTTCCTGCTCCTTCAATGTTATTGTTGATACTGAGTCGACAGATCCAACATCAATAATCGCTAGTGGAGCTACTGTTTGTTCAGGGTCTCCTGTTACGCTTACGGTGAATGGCGGTTCCCTAGGAACCAACGCTCAATGGTTTTGGTATATTGGTAATTGTGGCGGCCAACTGGTTGGAAGTGGGTCTTCAATAGTCGTTAATCCGTTATCAACTACCAACTACTTTGTGAGGGCTCAAGGGCCTTGTAATAATTCTGCGTGTGCCAATGTGTTTATCACTGTAACTCCAGCTCCTTCAGTAGGCTTTAGTGGTATAACCAGCCCATCAGCTTGTGGTGCGGCAGATGGAATTATTACTGCCATAGCCGGTGGTGGAACACCGCCTTATGTATTTACCTGGAGTACTAATGCGGTCGGCTCTACAATTTCAGGATTGGCAGCTGGCCCTTACCAAGTGATTGTAACTGATGCGACCGGATGTTCGGATTTCTCTTCTGTTTCTTTGAACGACCCTGGAGCGTCACAAGTGACGTTGGTTAGCAGCGATGGAGATAATACCACATGCGCAGGCGAATCTGTTACATTTACTGCTTCTGGTGCATTTCAATATCAGTTCTATATTAATGCAGTTCCAGTAAGTACTCAAAACCCGTTTACTACTAACGCTCTTACTGACGGTCAAACTGTTTACGTTACGGGCACAGATTTCAATTTCTGTACGTACACTTCTTCAGGAATTAACTTCACCGTGCTAGATAATCCTATTATTGACGAAACAGTTTCTGACCCGTCCGGTTGTGCTTTGTCTGATGGCGTAATTCAAACACTGGTGTCGGGTGGTTTACCTCCTTATTCTTATTTGTGGAGTACTGGTCAAGTCATCTCAAACATTTCTGGTTTACCAGCTGCTCCTTATTTTCTTACAGTTACGGACGACAATGGTTGTTCTTCAAGTGAAACCTACGGATTGAGCGATCCGGGAGCGCAACCTGTTACTATGACTAGCAGTGAAGACCCAAACAACGAGATATGTGCTGGTGAAAGCATAACCTTTACAGCTTCTGGGTCTAATACGTATCAGTTTTACGTAGATGGACAGGCAACATCTTCTACGAACCCTTTTACGACTGCTACCTTAACGGATGGTCAATCTGTAGCAGTAACCGGAACTGATGGCAACAACTGTACGGCTACAGGCAACATCATTTATCCAATTGTGAACCCAGGGCCAACTGTATTGCTTGTGTCCAACGATGCCGACACAACTATCTGCGTTGGACAAAGTATTTCTTTCTTCGCTTCTGGCGGTCTGGTTTATGAATTCCTTGTTGATGGAGTTTCTCAGGGTCTTCCAAGTCCGACCACTGTGTTTGTTACATCCAGTTTGACCAACGGTCAGGTGGTTTCAGTGATTGCCACTGATGGTAATCTCTGCGATGTGGAAAGCGATGGTATTCCTGTTACGGTAAATCCAAGTCCAACAGTAACCATCACTAGTTTCTCAGACCCTACATCGTGTGGTGCAACTGATGGTGTGATAACTGCTGATGCAACAGGCGGAACTCCCGCTTATACCTATACTTGGAGTCATGGTCCGCAAGGTCCAACAGTGGCCAATTTGAATGCAGGTTCATACTTTGTAACCGCAACGGATGATGCGGGATGTACTGCTGTAATCAGTCAGTCACTTAGTGATGTTGGTTCAAGCCCAGTTACGCTTACGTCCGATGCCACCAATAGCACTATCTGCGGTGGTGAAACTGTGACTTTCACTGCTTCTGGCGCAACTACTTACGTGTTCTTTGTAAACGGATTCCAAGTGAGCACACAGAACCCGTTTATTTCCGATACTCTGGTTACTGGAGACATCATTGCTGTTATGGGTCTTGATACACAATTGTGTGCAGCCACTAGTGCTCCGGTAACATTCTTGGTACATCCTGAAATTCAAGTGGGAATTACATCTTTTGTAAATCCATCATCTTGTGGAGCGGCTGACGGTTTTGCAAATTCCCTCGTTATTGGAGGTGTTCCTGCATACTCCTATTCGTGGGTTTCAGGCGGTCAGGTTACTCCTATAGCAGTTGGGCTAGCGGCTGGCCAATATGCGGTAACTGTAACTGATGCAAATGGCTGTCAGTCAACAGATGCCGTTTCGCTTAGCGATCCAGGAACTTTGACAGTGTCGCTTGTTGCAAGTCCGACTGGGCTGACAATTTGTGAAGGAACGCCTATTCAATTCACCGCATCTGGTGCTGGTACTTACGAGTTTTTCATTGACGGGGTATCTGCTGGGAACACAAATCCTTATACAAGTTCATCGTTGGTGAACGGTCAGACTGTGGCCGTAGTTGGTACTGATGCCAATAATTGTTCGGTAACTAGTCCTGGACTTCAATATAATGTTCTTCCAGTACCTTCTGTTGCACTTACGTTGCCTTCACTTGCTTGTTCTAACGAAGATTTCGTTGAATTAACAGGCGGTAGCCCAATTGGAGGAGATTATACCGTGGTATATGGTAATTTCTCTATTATCGGGGATCTTTTCTTCCCCGACCTTGCTGGCGTTGGTGCCATCAATGTTGATTACACGTATGAAGCAGCAAATGGCTGTGATGCTACTGCTTCAGCTGTTTACAACGTTCTTCAAGCACCTCAGGTGGATTTAGGAAACGACACGACAGTATGTTCCATCACCTTGGACGCTGGATCAGGATACACTTCGTATGCTTGGACACCTACTGGGGATTCAACTTCAACTACTTTTGCAGGTCAAACAGGTGGTTATGAAGTTACCGTGGTAGATGGAAACGGTTGTGTTGGAACTGATCTTATTGTGGTTACAGTAAATCCAATTCCTTCTCCGATTATTACCCCTGATGGAGTTATAGAGTTTTGCATTGGAAATACAGTTATTCTTTCTGCCGAATTAGGATATAACACATATTCTTGGACAACTGGTGATAATACTCCAATGACTGAATGGGGTCAATCGGATACCATCGTTCTTACCGTTACTAACCAATTTGGTTGTGAAGGAACAAACGAGGTCATTCTGATAATGAACGAACCAATGCCGGCAACTACCATTACTGCGGACGGCCCGTTGGAATTCTGCGTTGGAGGTTCTGTTAACTTGAGCGCAGGTCCAGGATATGCATCCTATTTATGGAACAGTGGTTCTACCACTCAAAGCGTTACTGTTATTGAGTCGGGAGATTATTGGCCGATAACGATGGATGGAAATGGTTGTATTGATAGTACGTTGCAGGCCGATGCAGTTACGGTTACTGTTTGGAATCCAGAACCAATTGTTAGCGAAGATGCTGGTTTACTTACCGTGAGTAATGCTGGAGATTTTACGGGGTTTCAGTGGTTCTATAATGGCAATCCAATTCCGGGAGCAACCAATGCTTCTTACACAATTAATCCAACGGGAAGCGGCAATTACCGTGTATGTGTTACAGATGCCAACGGATGTTCTGACTGTTCTCCAAACTTTGAATTGACTTGTTGTGTCGGAATCGAAGAAGCAAATTTTGAAGGCAACGTGAGTGTTTATCCAAATCCGAACAATGGACAGTTTACGCTTGAGGTTGAAATGGCTAGACAAATGGACATAACGGTTGGTCTTTACGACATGGTAGGTAAGCAAGTTTGGATGGATAGCCGTTTGGGTAACACCGATAGCTTGCGTAAGCAATACGATATGACTGACATTCCTAATGGAGTTTACTTCCTGCGAATATATGCAGACAATCAAATGACGGTTGAGAAGATAATCAAGCAGTAAAAACTGCTCAATCCATAAACAAGAAAGGCCCGAAATATCGGGCCTTTCTTGTTTTAGAGAACAAACGAATTTCACTTTCTCAAGTGATAACTCTTTGGCTGAACGAACGTCCTGATTCCTGCATGGGATAGGGTAGAACCGAGGCCCGAAGCACCACGTCCACTCCAAGGAATATTTGGGCTTACGCGATCGCAGCAGTTCCAATATACCGTTCCAGAATGGAGTTGTTGCATCAGTTCCAGAGCACGGTTCTCATTTTGTGTGTAAACGGCTGATGTTAGTCCGTAAGGCGTATCAAGCATCAATTTAATTGCTTCAGCATCACCTTTCACTTTCTGAATACCTATTATAGGGCCGAAACTTTCGTCCATCATCACTTTCATCGAATGGTTAACATTGGATAAAACAGTCGGTTCGAAATAGTATCCTTTATTATCGGCACGTTTTCCACCAAATAGGAGCGATGCACCGTTTTCAACGGCATCTTTCACTTGATCTTCCAAGACTGCAATCTGTTGCGGCCTTGTCAATGATCCAAGGAAAGTTCCTTCTTCGTTCGGGTCACCCAATTTCATTTGCTTCGCTTCTTCCACAAAAGCAGAAACATAATCCTCATAAATTTTTTCGTGAACGTAAATACGCTCTACCGCGCAGCAGCTTTGTCCGTTATTATAGAAAGCACCTTCAACTCCTGCGGCAGCAGCTGCTTTTACGTCTACATCTTCACAAACATACATAGGGTCTTTTCCTCCAAGTTCCAATCCAACAGGAACAAGTTTGCCTGCAACGCGCTCGGCAATGTATTTCCCAGTAGCATAAGAACCAGTAAAGAAATATCCATCTAGTGGAAGATTTAGCAATGCTTCACCAGCATCTTTTGCTCCGATGATTACTTGAAAAACATCCTTCGGGATACCTGCTTCCCAAAGTATTTCGGCCATGTTTAGCCCCGTAAGTGTGCTGAACTCCGATGGTTTGTAAAGCACGGCATTTCCACCTATCAGCGCTGGAATGAACACGTTGAAACCGACCAGAATAGGATAATTCCACGCTGAGATGTTGGCGATGACACCAAGCGGTTCGTAGGTAATCTTCTCGCGTGTCGCACCTTCCGAGACCATCCATTCCTCTGCCAGGTATTTTTCGCTGTTTTCTACGAAAAACTTGCTTCTACCTAATCCGCCATTGATTTCGCCTTTTGCTTGTCCTAGTGGTTTTCCTACTTCGGAAGTAAGGTCTGCAGCAATCCTGTCTGCATTTGCCAACATCAGCTCGTTGAATTTGACAATGCACGCAATTCGCTCTTTCATCGGAACTTTTGCCCACGCTTTTTGAGCCGATTTTGCAGTTTCAAACTTGGTTTGAATTGAAGCAGTATTATCCTCAGCTACTTCCTTAATGACCGCCTCTGTGGCAGGATTGATGATTTTCATTTATCTGTTTTAACGAATGATAGAAATGTGTCAATGATTTTGAATGGGTCAATAAGTTTGTCGCCCATAGTGTGGAAGAATTCCGGATGCCATTGCACGCCCATGACCTTTCCTGATTCTGCACTTTCGTGAATGAACGCTTCGAGAATGTTGTCTTCCGAAGAGTAGGCCTGTGGAATCAGTCCTTTACCAATATCCTTCGCTGCCTGATGGTGCACCGAGTTTACCATTGGGTTTTTCTCATTGCCATAAAGCGATTCGAAAAATGAGCCTTTCTCAAAGCGGACACCATGATGAACGTGGTCATATTCAACCGCATCGCGGTGTTTTATGCTTTCTGGCCGTTGCGTTTCGATGTCCTGAAAAAGCGTTCCTCCATAGTACGCATTCATCAACTGAAAACCACGGCAAATACCAAGTACAGGCTTTCCCGCATCAAGAAAAAGCTTCATTAATTCAAGTTCATACTCATCACGGATTCGGTCTCCAAGCCATCTTCCAATGGGTTGTTCTCCATACGTTTCTGGAGCTAAATCGACCCCTCCTTGCAAAACCAAACCATCCATTTCTTTTATTATCGCCAGCTTCTCGTCTTTTGGCAATTCAGGAATGAGGATAGGCATCACGTTTGCCCGCGCAACATAAACGGCCATGTCGTTTTCGAGGTATGAAAGTGTTTTCGGCCCGAAGGTTGCCCTGTTTAGGTCTGGATGAAAAAAGCATGCAGAAACTCCAATTTTAATCATGCCGCAAAGATACATTCGCAATACATCCATGCTTGCCGCGTTGGTTAACTTTATCGCTGGATGAGACGACTTTTTCAAATACTTCTTTTGACGCTAATCCCGTTCGGTCTTTCGGCTCAAAAGATCAAGTGGGAAACAACCTCAGTCAATTTCGGAACCGTTGGTGATTGGAACAGTCCGCCAGCCACTTTCAAGTTTACCAACACTGGGAATCAGAAGCTGATGTTCTTGCCACAGCACCACGACCGCGAAGTATTGGTGCGCTATCCGAACCGAGCCATTCAACCTGGTGAAACAGGTGAGATAGAAATCCTCTATTATACAGGAGGGACTGGGTTGTTTTCGAGAACCGTTGAAGTTTACACCAACGCCTCTAGTAAGGCTGAAAAGTTGACGGTAAAAGGGAATATCAAGAGTATCTACGCGAATGCGCTGACGGCCTGTCCATCATTTCAGAGTACAGCACCAGTGAGAACTTCTGAGCCGAACGTGGTTCAGGTGGTGGATGTGGCTACCAACAGACCAATTCCGAACGCAAGTGTGGAAGTGTTTGACCGCGGCATTCGCAAAGCAATTAACGGAACCAACTTGGAGGGTGTAGCCGTCAATTGGATTGAACCTGGAAAATACATTGCAGTGGCTGCAAAAGATGGTTACGAAAGGGCTGAACAAGAGATTGCTTTTACGAAACGCGACCGAACGGAAGTCATCTATTTGAATCGAAATAATTCGGATTCTGAACTTAATGAAGAAGAAATTACGGCTTCTGTTGATAACCGTTGGGAAGAGCCGAAAGAGATTTCAGACGAGAGATTTCAGACTTCAGAACCTGAGCATTTAGGAATCACGACAAATGTTCTTCTAAAGGAAGACTTGCAAGAGTTGGAAGAAATGGAACTGGGAATTACAACCAATGTGGTTTTGGCAGAAGAACGGATTGAACCAAAGACGGACAATCTAGAAGTATTCGATTTAGGTATTAGCTCTAATGAGCAATGGGAAGAAGTGGTGGAGGTTTCAGATGACAGATTTCAGAAGTCAGAGGAAAAAAAAACAGAGGTTGATCTTGGAATAAACACGAATAATCAACTGGAAGAAAAGCCCGCTGTAGAAACAAAACTGTCTATCGAAGGGCAAGTGGAAGCGGCATTGCCTGAAGCTGTAGAAACTGAGGTCGTTGAAGATACTCAACCCAAACCAGAATTCTCAACCGAAGAATATCGCCCGAATAATGTGCTGCTATTGCTGGATGTTTCTGGTTCCATGAATGATGATGGAAAGATGGATAAACTGAAATTATCTATCCGTAGGCTGGTGATGATGTTGAGAAGAGAGGATGTGTTGACGATGATTGCGTACAATTCTGATTCATGGGAACTGCTGCCGCCAACTCCCGTGACCGATAATCAGGCCATTGTTGCGTTGGTTGATAGCCTAAAACCATACGGATACACCAATGGTGTTAAAGGAATGGAAACGGCATATGAAAGCCTCGAAAAGCAACTCATTCAAGGAGGAAATAACCAGCTTATCATCGCTACCGATGGAAAATTCAACTCTTCCAAATTCTCGGAAAAGGATGCATTGCAAATGGTTAAGGATAATTCCGATAAGGGAATCGTTCTTTCCATCATTGGTTTTGGGGAAGACAAGGAAGCAGCTCGGTTGATGAATAAATTGGCTGATCTTGGAGAAGGTAGTTTCCTTCAGGTCAAAGACAATGAAGATCCAACTGAATTGCTGGCAGAGGAGATTAAGCTGCGGTCGCTGAAGTAACTATACGGTCATTGCAGACCAGTCTTTTTCTAGTAGTTCTCTGTGTTGAGGGTGCGCAATTCCGATAAGTAGCTTGGCACGTTCCTCCAATGTTTTTCCATAAAGATTTACTGCACCGAATTCCGTAACCACGTAGTGCACATGTGCTCTTGTGGTAACCACGCCTGCTCCTGGCTTCAGAGTAAGGACAATCTTAGATTCTCCTCGCTTGGTGGTTGATGGTAGCGCAATGATTGGTTTTCCACCTTCAGAAAGTGACGCACCACGAATAAAATCCATCTGTCCGCCAACTCCTGAATAGATTCGATGCCCAATGCTGTCAGCACAAACCTGTCCTGTCAGGTCAACCTCAATGGCACTATTAATTGCCGTGACCTTTGGATTCTGACTGATAATTCGCGTATTATTCACGTATTCAGACGAAAGCATGTTCACCAACGGATTGTCATCAATGAAATCGTAAATGGCTTTTGTTCCCATTACGAACGAGGAAACGATTTTACCTTGGTGTTTTTTCTTGTATTTGCCAGTAATCACTCCCTTTTCAACTAAGGGAAGAATTCCGTCTGAAAACATTTCAGTGTGAATACCGAGGTCTTTATGATTGCCTAACGATGCCAAAACTGCGTTTGGAATGTTGCCAATTCCCATTTGAAGGGTAGCGCCATCGTCCACTAATTCTGAAATATGCCTGCCAATTGCCACTTCAGCAGGCGTCATTTCCTCTGCACTAACCTCGGTCATAGGCTCGTTGTGCTTCACGAGATGATTAATGTTGCTTATGTGAATTAGCCCATCTCCGTGTGTGCGTGGAACGGATTTATTCACCTGAGCAATCACTGTTTTGGCTGCCAACACGGCTGCCAAAGAAATATCAACGGATGGCCCTAACGAACAAAAGCCGTGTTCGTCAGGTGGTGAAACTGAGATTAAAGCAACATCAATTGGTAGAATACGGTCTCTGAATAACCTTGGTATTTCGCTTAAGAAAACAGGAATATAGCTCCCGTGGCCGCGCTGAATAGAGTTTCTGATGTTTGGCCCAACGAATAAGCACTTGACGTTAAAAGCTTCAACGGCCTCATCTGCGTAAGGAGCAATTCCTTCTGTGTGAATCTGGTAAATAGTTACGCCCCTAAGCTCATCTTTCCGCTGAAACAGCTTCCTAATAAGCTCATGGGGCGCAGCAGCAGCCGAGTGAATGAAAATGCAATCGCCCGACTTGATATGTTTTACAGCATTTTCTGCTGAAACGCTCATTTAGTGACCGTGACCAGAATGATCTGTTCCGTCATTTGGGTCATGCGCTGGAGCGTTGACGTTTCCTTTGATTCGGATAACCTTTGAAGATTCAATGGCATTCGACTCAAGTGTAAGCGTCTTTTCAAAAGCACCAGTTCTCTTTGTATCGTAGTGAACTTTGATTGTTGAAGACGCACCTGGAGCGATTGGCTCTTTTGGCCATTCTGGCGTGGTACATCCACATGAACCTTTAGCATTTGAAATAATCAATGGTTCGTTACCAACATTCTTGAATTTGAACTCACGATTACCATCAGAATCGTTTTCAATCGTTCCGTAATCAAGCGTTTCTGTTTCAAATTTGAACGCTGCGCCATCTGCTGCTTTATCCTGAGCAAAGGCGAAAGTTGAAGTTGCGAATAGCGCAACCAAGGCAATAACTGTGTTTTTCATTGTAATAGATTTAGTTTGAAATTTCTTTAGCAATTAGAGTGCCGAGCGGTAAAGTTCGTAGAAATTATTTCTTGACACGGGTTTTGGGTTATTTGGATGGCAAAAATCTGCAAAAGCAAGATCAGCCAAGGTGTCAAGATGTTCGTTCTTCACGTCAACGGCTGACAATTTGGTAGGCAGACCCAGTCTTTCATTTAGCTTGAAAAGTTCATCAATCAATTGAATTCCATTTCCGTTTTTTAGTCCGAAGGCATTTGCCATAGCTTCAAATCTATCTTCAAATCCTTCCAAGTTGAATTTCATTCCGTAAGGAAGATTGACCGCATTTGCCAATCCATGGTGCGTGTCTAGCAGTTGTGACATCGGATGTGCCAACGAATGCACAACGCCCAATCCTTTTTGGAACGCAACTGCACCCATCATGCTTGCCAGCATCATATCGGCACGTGCCTGTTCGTTCTGTCCTTCGTGAGTAGCTTTTTCAATCGATTTCCCAATAAGCTTGATGCCTTCCAACGCTATTCCATCACACATTGGATGGTAATTCTTAGCGACATAAGCTTCCATATTGTGCGTCAACGCATCCATTCCCGTAGCGGCTGTAACAAATGGAGGAAGACCGAAAGTCAAACTTGGATCGGCAAAAACACGGCTTGCCAATAATTTTGGTGAGAAAAGAATTTTCTTCTGATGTGTTGCGTCATCAGCAATGATGGCACTTCGTCCAACCTCACTTCCAGTTCCGCTAGTGGTCGGCACGGTCACGAAATAGGGAACTTCTTCGGTCACATATTGATCACCACCGATCAGATCGTCATAATCGAACAAATCGCGATGATGGTTGATGGCCAGGGCAATTGCCCGCGCCACATCTAATCCAACGCCACCTCCGATTCCAACAATGCTATCGCAATCCGCAGCAACATAGGCCGCCTTGCCGTTCAGTACATCTGACTTCACAGGATTCTTGTGCATTTCTGCATACACCGAAGGGGCAAGACCTGCTTTTTTGAGATCTTCCACTATCTCGAAAAAGAATGGAAGTGTGGCAATAATCGGATCAGTTACCACCAATGGGCGAAGTTTTCCTTGTTCTTTTAAATGACCTGAAAGCTCTTTTACAGCACCTGTTCCGAAGCGGATAACTGTTGGAAAATTGAATTGAACGACCTTACTCATGTTAATTTCGTGCCTAATTGATGTGAATATATGTGAGCTGCAAAGCTAATCCAAGCATTGATCTGTATATTCGTGTCATCAAAACAAAACGCATGAAATTTCTGACCGCTCTTTCGCTTGCCGCTCTACCATTTCTAGGAGTAGCACAATCTATTGAACCACAAGTTATTGCTAGTGCTGGAGAGCACTTCGATAACGGAACCACGCAACTGAGCTGGACGCTTGGTGAAGTGATGATTGATACCTACGACAACGGTACAAACATCCTAACGCAGGGTTTTCATCAAACAGAATTGACCGTTACTTCAGTTGAAGAAACATTAGCAAACATCCGTTTGAACATGTATCCAAACCCAACTTCAGAATTGCTGAATATCGATTTGGGAAATAATGAATCAGACATCAATCTTCAATTGTTTGATATGAGCGGAAAGCTTGTTCATTCAGATAAGATTGAAGCATATCAAACAAAGTATATTTTGCCAATGAACAAGGTTGCAACTGGCAATTATCTCGTCAGGATGCAAAGCGTTGATGGAAAAATGAATACTACCCACAAAGTGATGAAGGTGGGAGTTGCGGAATAAGAAACTCAACCGAGATGATATAAAAAAGCCACCTTTTGGGTGGCTTTTTTTGTTTCAAATAATCTCAAAATACCGCTTCGTTTCCCAATCCGTCACCGCTTTTGAGAATTCGCGCCATTCCCATTCACGAGTAGCTACAAAATGATTCACGAATTCTTCTCCAAACAATTGTTTTGGAATGTCTGAGTTTTTCATGGCCTGTGTAGCGTCCCAAAGGTTTTTAGGTATCCTTCCAGCACCTTCATCCGCATAACCGTTTCCGATAGTTTCAGGCAGCGATAGTTTCAATTTGTTCTCAATGCCGTACAATCCAGCGGCTAAACAAGCTGACATGGCAATGTATGGATTGGTGTCAGATCCAACAATCCGTGTTTCTAGTCGGCAAGATGTTGAGCCAGCAGGTAGAGAACGCAAGGCAACAGTTCTGTTATCAACCGCCCACGTGAGAGTAGTTGGTGCCCAAGCACCTTCTACCAAGCGTTTGTAGCTGTTGATGGTTGGGGCAATCATTGGTAGAATAAACGGCAAACAGGCCAATTGTCCAGCCATGTAGCTTTCCATCAGCTTGCTCATGCCTTTTTGACCTTTGGCATCTGAGAAAAGGTTTTTCTTATCGTCCCAAAGACTTTGGTGAATGTGTCCGCTGCAACCAGGTAGACTCGGACTAATCTTGGCCATGAAGGTTGGAATGATGCCGTGCAGGTGAGCAATTTCCTTCACACCTCCTTTGAACAAAACAGCTCTATCAGCAGATTGCAAAATATCACCATACATAATAGCCGCTTCGTAAACGCCCGGTCCCGTTTCGGTGTGCAATCCTTCAATCGGCACATCAAACTGATCCATATAATCAAAGATGTCGTTGAAGTATTCTTTCTCCTGCGAGCTGCGTAAAAGCGAATACCCAAACATGCCCGGAGTAAGCGGCTGCGGTTTTGTGAAGCCACGGGCATGAAGATCATCCGCGTTCTCCGCAAAATTGAACCACTCAAATTCTTGAGAGAAAAATGGTTTATAGCCCATTTTCTCAGATTTGGCTTTGATGGTTTTTAGCAAACTCCGTGGACAAACACCTAGCGGCTTTTCCTTCGCATTCACAAAATCCGCAAGGAAAAAAGGTATATCATCATCCCACGGAACAAGACGGAATGTACTTAGGTCTATTCGAGCTTGTGCATCAGGATAGCCTGTGTGCCAACCCGTGTAACTCACGTTATCATAAGCAATATCCGAGCTGTCCCATCCGAAGATTACATCGCAGAAGCCGAAGCCGCTTTCCACGGCCGATAGGAACTTGTCTTTGCGCATGAGCTTGCCGCGCAGCACACCATCAATGTCGGTAACGGCAACCTTTATTTTGTTGTGCGATGAATTGCGAACCTCGTTTAGGATGTGCTCGCGTGAAAGTTCTTTTTCGTTCATGATTTCAGTTTAAATGATTTAGCCACAGAGACACAGATTTACACAGAAAAATATTGTTTTCTCTGTGAAAGCCTCTGTTTTTCTGTGGCTAAAAAAATGTGTTTTAGCGTAGAATTCCTTTTCCATACACCAGTTTGTAAGCGATGAATGAGCCTGCCATCAGGCCATAGAAAATGAGTGCCAGTTGTAGGTTGTAATAGATCATAGCTACCATCGAAATGCTGGCAATGATTAATGCCAATGCTGGGAAAAGAGGGTAGAATGGAACCTTGAACGGTCTTTCCATATCAGGTTCATTCTTTCTCAATTTGAAGAAGGAAATCATCGAAATAATGTAGAGCGCTAATGCCCCGAAACACGCAATGGTGATGATTTCGCCCGTCTTGCCCGTCATCAATGCAATAATACCAACAAGCATATTTAAGATTAAGGCATTTGCAGGTGTTTTGAATTTGGAATGAACTCTTCCTACTGCTTTTGGAGCGAGTCCTTGTCGACCAAATTCGTAGGTGGCGCGACCTGCTGCCAGGATTATTCCGTGGAAGGAAGCAATCAATCCAAGCAGACCGATGGTGAGGAGTAGATGATACATCCAACCACTATCGCCCACTACTTGCGCTATTGCCAATGGCAACGGGCTATCTGACACGTTTCCTTCGGC
>Ga0209702_10006398_pt1 | contig 15155 bp, 14 predicted proteins | sample FRY01_FD_187210 | JGI IMG/M metagenome (GOLD analysis project Ga0209702, IMG submission 187210) | Freshwater microbial communities from Lake Fryxell liftoff mats and glacier meltwater in Antarctica - FRY-01 (SPAdes) (version 2) | ecosystem: Environmental > Aquatic > Freshwater > Ice > Glacier... | reverse complement strand
TGTAGTTGTTGTTCAGATAATGCGCGAGTTGATTAGCTCTCTCATTTAGTTCTTTATATGTTAATCTAGTTTCTTCATACACTAACGCTATATTATCTGGCGTTTTCTTTACTTGCTCCTCAAATAATTCGTGAATCATTTTATCATCTGGATAGGCCTTGTCAGTATCATTCCATTCGTATATAATCCTCTTGTATTCTTCTGCTGACAGTAATGGGTAGTTGTTTATAAGATTTAATTGATGTTTATTGTCTGATATAATTAACTCATCTAATATTCCTATGAATAATTGTCTATAACAAGTTATAAACTTATTTAATAACCCCCCATTTATTTTATAAGTTTGATATTTTACTCTATAATTTATTTTTTCATCTCTAACCTCTTGTTCAAAGAGTAATTCATAAGATAAATCAATATTGGTATTTTTATTAACTTTTGTTTTTTTATTTTTAAATCCTAAATCTTGCACTTTTAAATTTGTTTGAACAAAAGCATGCTTTAACAAATTTTTATTTGACACTTCCGTTATGCCAGACACAATTGAATAATTATGATTTATATCTTGCTGTCTTAATGTTTTTATAAATTGTTTTGAATGAGTAATTACGTCTAAGATAGTGGCTATTTTATTAAAATCATAAGGAATAATAGTTGTATTAATATATGCCTCATATACTAAATCTTTTCTCTCTTTGGTTAATATCGGATAATCCAAACAGAATTTACTTTGCCCTGTATATTTATAAAATAAAATAGCAAAGACGCTTTGCGCATATAAATAAGGCGTTATTTTATGTTTTTTTTGTAATTGAGTTAACCTTAATAATATTTTTTTATCAAAACCAAACCTTATTTCTGCTATTTTACTTGATTCTTGTATCGACATTGATGATGCTTTTTGCTTATCATCAGTCAGTAAATTATTTTTTTGGTTAAGCTTTAAAAACCTTAAATCTAATGGATCAATATCGTGTAATTGATTTTTCCAAAATAATTTACTCTTTTCTCTATTTATCTCAGTATATTTCAATGATTTAGGGCTCTGTGTTTCTAGGAAAATGACTTTACGCATAAATTTTAAACCGATTTAGCTCAAATCGCAAATGTTGAAACAGAGATTCATTTTTAAAAAAACCATAGTATCTTCTTTTTGCTACTTTAATTTGGTTGCTTAGTTCTGTGCCAAAATTACTATTTTTCCAATCCTGAGAATAACTTGTGATACTAAATTTGTATTTCTGTAGAACACCCATAAATTTATCAAAACAAGTTACGTGGCTTTTTTTAATGTTCCCTATCCATCTGTTCATCTTAATCAATCTGTCATTTTTATTACCTTTCATACCAAATACCCCTCAGCAAGTAAGCAGGGGGGTATAATATGAGGCCAATTTGAAAGTGGTTAATTCTTTTCTATCGGTTCATTTTCTTGTTCTTCTATATAACTTCTGTAATAGACTTAAGCATCTCAAATCGGCAGACATTTTACCTTAATACTGAGAGCTACTCCGTAGCATTTGGTTGAGGGGTACATTTATGAGATACAGCCTCTTGTTTAAACTTACAACTTCAAATGTATATTCCATTGTGTCCAAGGTTTTATAAAGCTATTTTAAGAAATTCTATATCAGAGAGCGAGATAATTTGACTCATTATTTTTGCTACATTTATTTTTTTGCTCACTACACTCTTATCAAAGTACTCCTTATAAGGATCGAATACAAGATAAACTAGGAACGTAGATACGGCCACCTCATGAAAAATAAAAAATATAGAAATCAATAGTTAGCAAATCCCCCAAAAATTACCATATGCTAAAAATTCTTGTACTTTCAAAAAATTATTATTTTCATGAGATGATCCTGGGAACGCATAAAAGCTAAAAAATTGTGATGGAAAGGATTGCAAATGTTAATCTGCTTTAATTTCAGATGCTTTCCCTTTACGAATTATTTTTTACTGTTAATTGCTATCGGAAGCATAGGTATTTTATGAGTTAACTAATTATAATAGACATTTAGTTCTTCTTAGAATATTAAAATAACATAATAATGTCTTTTAAAAATCCTCTATTACTAGTACAGCACCTGCAACTGCATCAATCCCTTGAGTAGTAACATATCCATTTTTATGAAAAGCAATAAAATCAGGTGTAGTATCCAGCCCTTCTAAACTATTATCTCTTTGCTGTGCAAAATTGATTAAAAAGCTTAATAATTGCTCTGTAATCTGTTTAGGTATTGTAATAACTACATCATATTTCATATGCGAGGGAATGAACACTGTGTTAGCTCCCGTTAACATAACTTGCACCATCTCTATAGTCTGCGCTGTCTCTTCTTGCAACTCAACAAAATCTGAGTTAGAAAAAAAACAGAATCTTTCTTTTAAATTGTTTCTACAGCCTTCAAGAGTACCTAAGATTTTTTTTTGGTCAATCATCATTCCTTGACTTCCATTAGGGTCGAATTGATACATTTCTATAAATTGAGATATGATTGTACTTGGATATCTATAATCATCTAAGGGGCGTAAAAAACAATTTATAAGATTTTGTTCTAATGGGGTATATAGCAAGATTATTTTGTGAGGATAGTTAAAAATTGCAAGAAATTCGTTTATATCTTTTTTAAACATCACAGTATCAATTACTACATTTTCTCCTCTGGATACAAACTGCTGTGTTTCTTTAAGCATTTGTTCTGCAATTTTTTGTGATGATATATGTATAACATCTATTAAAGGCTTATCTATTGAGGCCAATTGTTGTTTAATGGCATCAATTTGGTCACTCTGTTCTTTAGTATATTTCTCCTCATATTGTGGACTCCTATAAATAATACCCCGGATGTCTTCTTTAGTAAGTAATTTCATAACTTTGATAGACGGTATAACTCTTACTGCTTCAGTATATAATAGATCAGTTACCACGGTATCTATGTTAATATGATTAAAGCCGAATTTCATAAGTTCTTTGGATAAAGTAGTCTTACCAGATGAAGATACCCCATTAATAACTAAAACTTTACCGTAACATTCTGACCATAAAGCCCATTCTTGAAAGATAATTGATATATTAGTACCATCTTCAATCCAATGTTTGATATCCCTAAAAAAGTATAATAAAAATTCCTTATTTTTAAATAATTCTATGCTAGAGATTTGTTGTACCATTTGTATAAAATCAATTTTAAGTTTGGGTACAACAAAATATTTATCATTATCTTTTAATGATTCTTTAGCTAATGACTCATAATAAATTTTGTCTTTATATTTATAAGTGTTAGGATATTTATGGGCTTTTAAAGTTTCATCTAAAGTTTCTTGGGCTTCATATATAATATCAATTGATTGGCTCATTTTTGATTGAGTAATTTCATCTAACATTATTTCTTTCGACAGTATATCTTTTTTAAATCTGTAAAAATTAGTATAATCTTTTACAACATCAACGGGATATCTAAAAGAAAATCCACTATCATTTGATTGAACTTCTGCTGATGCAAGATCTACTTGAAATTTTCCTATGTCATCGGCTTGTCGTAATAATTTTAAAAATTTTTCATTCCTTATATTACATTTGCGTAATAAACCTTCTAAGTTTTCATATAACAAAAGCATCTTTATTTCTAAATGATTATCATAACTACAGAACCTATCAAAATGAAAGCATAACTCTGTATCATCAATAATGACATTAACCCCAGAATCTGTAAATCCTCTTATTGCTTTAATATAATTAACATATTTAATATGAAGGAAATCCTCGTAGTGGCTGTCTGATAGCTCTTCTATAGTACTTTTTAGTACTCCTACATCTGGATCATTAATAGTGAATAATTCAAATAGGGATATTTTTCTATTCAATATCTTATTTACTTGATTCATTAAATCATAAAAATAATCTTCTTCTCCAAAAGATATTGTACTTTCCATTATTATTTGTTTTCGAGGGATAGTAACAAAATTCATTATTTTAGAGTTTATTAATGCATGCATTAATAAAGTTTTACCGCTAGATCTAGGTCCTGTTAATACAATTACTTTTCCTTGCCCCATAAATTTTACCTCATTTATATTTGCTTTGTTTCAAATTCAATAATTTATTAAACTTAAGCAACTACTTCTTTTGCTATTTCATCATCTTGAGCCTCTAGTCCTCTAATCATACCTATGTCTTTTAACGCAAAGCAAAAGTAAATTGAAAAACCAATGCAAATAGTAGAGTACCAGTTATCAGCCTTAACAAAAATAGTGAGAATTTATAAGTACTGGTAAATACAATTAGTATAACTTTGCATATTAATTTACCATACTTTTTTGCACAAAAGTTAATTTATCCCTGATTATTAAGCCTTTCAAATGCTTTATTCTACTAGCTTGGAACAATCCTGAAAGATCCTACAATTACTTAACCCTTCTGGTATTTTAGGATAAAACATCGTAGAATGCGCGGGATAAAGTGCTTCAATATAATGAATATTATTTCTTATATCAAAAGCCGGAATTAATAATGAGACTTCTGCTTTGCTCTCTATAAACTCTTTATTATTTCTTAAATGGTAATTATAGAAATTTATTTGCTTATTATTATAATTAATCGACTGATCTAGAAATGCTTATATAGATCGTCTTGCATTGCCACCAGTTAATTTTTTAACTTCATAAAAATCTTGTCCAATTTTAAAAAAATTATTTAAACACACTTTATCTATATTAAATTTTTTTAAATTAAAATTTTGTGTTAAGAATAATTTTAATCGTTTTTTGTATATTTCTTCTACTTGCTTATAATCACTATAAATTATAGCGCTTTTTATACAACGTGTAGAAGTTAAAAAAGCGATAACGAAGCTATCATCTTTCCTTGATAAATTAGTAACTACTATTCTGTGATGTCTATCTGCTATAAAACAATAACCTATTGTATTATACAATACTTTATATTTGTTAATATCTTCAATAGTCTAAATTTCATACTTGTTTGTATCATCTTCTATTGTAATAAAAGGGGTATTACAATAGACCAAATTTTCAATATTTCTGTTTATTAGATTATTATCTTCATGCACTAAAATGATGGGCATAAATTTTTTCTTTACTAATAATGCATCTTTCATGTTTAAAAATACTTTTACCTAATAAATTTGCCTTTATTAATGCTACTACTCCAATTACTGAATAAAATTAATTGCTAATTTTACAACAGTAAAACCTTCCTGTTGAGTGTTTATATAATAAATTTTTTTCTAGTAAGTCATCTATATAAATTAACTTTTGTTCATATGAATCCTTCCTAAAATAAACCTTTTTATCATTATAGGAAACAAAACTATCATGAATAATAGGATTTTGTTTTTTTAATGGCGTTATAGCTTTAAAAGAATAAATATTAATCATCTCTACCAAAAAAATCATTTATAAGAATAGCCATAGAAGAATCTTGCGCTTGGCTAAAAATATAATAAGCAAGAGCCAGGTCCAAAATACCCATCATAGGAGAAAAAAGTCCGACTCTATGATAGTAGAATGATCAATTTTAGCCTAAATCTTGTAATTTCTTCTAAATCTCTATAGCTTATGGGAAAACCTACTCTTGATACATACAAACAGCATTATTATATCTGATGAAGAACAAAAACTTCTATAATATTTAAGCGTTTGTAAAAAATATAAAATAACATTTTTTGACATTTATTACACCTCTATAGCAGTTTTTCATCTAGCTGAAAATAGATGTGATGGATCCAAAAATCACTACTAGTTATCAAAATTAATAAACTGATCATTAATTAATTCCAATGTCTGTATCTCTTTAGTAGCAAGAAAACTTGGCCTGTTAGCTTTGTTAGGATCGGGTTTATTATTAACATCATTATAAATTAAAAATAAATTAGTACGCATATAAGGAGAGAGGTTTAAACCGGAAGCATGAGCCAAATTAGGGTGTAAATATAGTACACTGCCAGCTTGACCATATAAAGAAACAAGACGTCCATTTTCTAAGAGGGGCAATATTTCTTTTTCACCTAAAATAAATTCTATATCTCGCCCTAAGTTTGATTTCCAATTTTTAGCCTTTGCTGCTCCAGTTTTACTAGGCACATCTATTACCCCATTTTTATGTGAACGCTCTATAATAAATAATGGGGAATAAATTCTGTATTATCATCTAAATATATTATGCATATAACAAGATCACATTTATTTAAGCCCTCTTCATGTTTCCAGTAAATAAAATCTTGATGCCATGGTCATACATCTCCTACGAAAGGTTGCTGGAAAATTGCTCTACTCTGATATAAATATGTAGCCCATGTAATGAACGTACAGATGAGTTATCAATCTCAATTATCCTCTGCTCTGAACGTGATAAAGATAATTTTTGAACTTTATATTTTATTGTATCAATTTCTTCTCTGGAAAAAACGGAAGGAACTAGACAAAACCCTTTCTCATGGTATTCTTCTACTATATCCATATCATAACCCTATAGGTTTTTCTTATTATTTGTGGTTTATTCTTACTAAACTATGGCTTTAACATACTTGCCCAGTAAAGTACTTCTTAAAATTAACTCCCACCCTTTATACTCTTTAGTATTGTACAGTTAAAAGCAAGCTCTTTATGTATTGGCCCCCATTATAAATTAAGTAAGCATGTCTCTAATTTATAAAATAAGATTTTAGTGTTCCTTTTCGTCTTATATCACAAGTTGAACAATGTAGCCCACCGCCAAATGGAAAAAAGTGTTTAAAATCTACGGTAATAGGCTTAAGCCCTAAATTCTTAAAAAACTTTATGGTTGGTTCTTCCGATGCTTCTACTACAACCCTATTTTCATCAAGCATAAGTATATTCATTGAAAGCCAACGACTTGTTAAATGTAAAGGAATTTCTGGCGGACATAACCCAGCCGGTGGTGTAATAATTTCCCATTTTGATCTAATAAACATATCCAAAATATGCTTATCTAAACAAGGTCTATCAGGACATGTCAGTACTCTTCCTTCACCGATAGGTACCCAAGTTGTATCCATGTGCATTGGGGAATTATCTAAAAATCTAACTACATGAATATTATATTCTGGCCCTAAATGCCTTCGCATCCATTCAATACCGAAATTATTTGTAACCAAACTGCGGCTTACCAAAATATCTCGACCAAATCTAGTAAAATCTGCGGCATCAAAGCAAGGCTCAAACTCTGTTGTTATATATCTACCAGATAATATTAACTCTTCACATTTTTTAGGATCATCAACTGGGAAGTCTTGATCATAGAGTTCATTAGACATACTACACTTCGGAGCAGCTGTCCATTTAGCTCCTTTTTTAAAGTATTCCTTGATAAGTTCTCGGTAGGCTTCAAATTCGAAATAACGACATCGATAAGCCATAGAGGACTCAATGATTTCATTCCCTATTACCATTAAACAATCTCTAACATTTCCTGAATTAAATCCACAAGATTCAAAATAGAGTGTTTTATATGTTTTAGAAAAGTCGATAACTTCCGGGCGTTTTACAACAACCCCCTCATCTTCTAAAGTTTTCTGTAAGTTATCAAGTGCCTCTTTGCCCTTGTTTAACATTTCTTTTGGGTAAGGTTTACCACCATATTGCTTAAAAAATTCCCAATATTCTGGTTTTGCAAATGTTTTAAACTCTCTAGTAAGATATGGGACAACAGCACCATCCACTCTACCTACAATAATTTCTTCTAAAGGATCCCATTCATTAAAAGAATTTACAATATTAGGTGATTTTATCATTTTAGCCATAAATAATATTAGCTCATTGTATAAATGGGTATCTTAAGTAATTAAAATAAGCCCTTGTTACTTGCAATACTAAATTATTTTATAATATAAGGCAAGATAAGTTCGTGGAGTAGACCGATAAAAATAATCTAAGCAATTTTATTAAATTCAGAAACTGAATCAATACCAAAGTTTCTTAATAAAATTGCTCCAACCTTACACTATAATCTTCTATCTTATTTTGGGAGATGATTTTCTAAATGGCATAGTCCAGTAAGTACTTCCATTTTCTCTTAATAAAATTCAAGATCATATTTTACATCCTGATCTCACCAAGCTTTAATAATTAGGCGTTTCAAGCCATTTTTAGTATAATAGGTAAACGGATTCTTATAAAAGACCAAAAATTATGTTCATAATGTTTTTGCTCTAATTTTCGTTATCAAACCATAAATGCTAAAAAATAGCCTAATACGTTCATCACAGGATACAAACACACATAATAATATAACAAAAACCTTACAGGAACTAGTAAATATAAAATATTGTATGCTTATTATTATTTGTGATAAATGCCGTTTTCTGTCAGGATAAAGTAGGATTTAAACCATAATTTTAATCTAGTAGAAAAACAGCATTTACCTCAGGTGTTTCAATTGAGTCCTTAGTAGTAGTTTGGTAGTAGTTTAGCAAATAACGGTTGCGCGATATGGGCTGTATCTTGTATATTATAGTACTGTAGCGAGATCGTAAAAATGGATAACTTACAATACCAAAAAAACTTATTAGCTTTTATATGGCATTTTTTAAAGCCTTACAAAAGCGCCATTATAGTTTATGTTTGTCTTGCAATGCTTGCTGAATGTGAGGGCCCTTTTACCAGCAGGTTGATTAAGCATATGATCAATTCCATATATTCGTCACAAATAGAAAATCTGTCAACGCTCAGCTTACCAGCTGTGCTTCTTGTACTCAATTTTATAGTGTTTGATAATTTTACCAGGCGCCTCAATGGATATCTAAATTATAAATTCCAACCAGTAATTAAAAATCAAATTATTAGTGAGATTTTTAATTTTATCCTTGGTTCTTCTCATCATTTTTTTCATGATAATTTAGCGGGTCGTATTTCTAGTCAGGTCCACACGCTTACTGACAATATAGAACGTATTCTACATTGCATATCCGCAGAGTTTATAAGGGGGATTTCATTACTAATTATTGCATTTGTAAGTACGTATTATGTAAACCATAAGTTTTTCTATACATTAGATTTATGATTTCTCACATTTTCTTCTTTAGCATATATATGTCAAAACACCTGTTAATTTATCAGATATTCACACTAATGCTTAATCAGCTATTTCAAGTCAATTAGTAGATAGCATTACCAATGCTAGTAATGTACAAATTTTTGCACGGATCCCCTACCTCAAGTTGGTAAGTTTAAAAACTACTAGCCAGTATTTATGTGGGTTACAGAGGATGAAAACATTTTTAGGGCACTACAACTTGAGATTTCTACTACTGGGTAATGGGTATTTTGTAGTGGTTCAGTGGAAGCGATGGCATTCGGTTAGGGTAAAAAGTATGATATAATAAATTCCATAGCAATAACTACAAAAGAGGTATTGAGATGGAAGTAGAAGAATCTTTAAATTTTTGAGCAGAAGTAAAAATATATTTAAAAAAATAAGTGAAAAGTTTGATGCGCGGTGGCAAAAAAGAAAACGCGTATTGAGTACACAATTATTAGTAGCTATTACACTTAAGTTAGTACAAAGCAAGAGTCGACAAGGTTATAGCAGTGCCTTAATCCAATTTTAGGAAATTTGTGCAGAAAAAAATATATAATTACCTCATCTAAACTCTATAGCTGTTTCATCACTTTGTGAAGCCAGACAAAAACTATCTGAAGATATTTTTAAGGAGTTGAACCAAGAGCTAATAAATCATTGCCAAAAGAATAAAGAATTTCCTACTTGAAATGGTCACCGGATATTTGCTGTAGATGGATCACGTGTAAATATACCTAGAGAATTAATTAATGATGGTTATAAGTTGCATGCTGAAGAGCGAGGACGTTATTATCCTCAAGGATTAGTGAGCTGTCTTTATAATTTGCAAGAAAAAGTTATATATGATTTTAGTTTTGTGACCCATATAATGAAAGATTATTTGCGCTTGAACATATGAAACGACTAACTGAAAAAGATATTATAGTCTTTGACAGAGGATATTTTAGTTATTTACTCTGTATAAGTTACTGAACAAGGGATACAATGGATTTTTCGTTTGCAAATACAAGAAGGTGGTATTAACAGCGAAGTGTTAGATTTTTTGCGAAGTCCTTAGGATGACGCGGTTATTGAATATATGCCACCAATAGGAGTAGTATATGATTTAAAGAAAAAAGGATTTAATTTAGATATAAAGCCTTTGACTGTGCGATTGTTCAAACATAAGATTGGCAATGAAACATACATATATGCTACGACATTAATAAGTAAAGATTACCCTAAAGAGTGTTTTGCTGAAATATATCATGGACGTTGGGGAATTAAGGAGCTTTATGAGATTTCAAAACTGTTAAATGAAATAGAAGATTTTCATGCTAAAACAGCACGTGGAGTTAAGCAGGAATTATACGCCCATTTATTATTAATTAATTTAGCAGATTTGTTGAATTTGAAGCAAAATGCCTGTTACCTCCATCTAAAAAAGATGAAGCTGATACGGGAAATATAGTGAATTTTGGCAATATTTTAAATTCTATCAACATACTAATTTAACTTGACGGTGCCTACAAAACTTATTAACTGTAAACTCCTCATGAGTAAAAATTATAATAACATACTTAATAAACCGTCAGGAACTTTTGGTTCGAAATAGCTAGAATGTGGTGGAAATTTTACTGATTCTTCAGTAACAAAGTTATTTGCATCAATTTTTGGTATAAAAAGGCATAGCATTTTGTATACATTTTGTGGATCCTGGGCATCGTGATAATTTATAAAATTAAGTGTATCATTACTTAGGTATTTGTATATTTGTGCTAAGCTAGCTTTTAAATTTTGTCTGTCATTATTAAAATGAAAAATCTCGTTATTGTAAATTAAAGCTGGGCTATCGCTATCTGCTAAATTTTTAATATTAATATTATTATTAATATCTCTATTGTCTTTGGAGCATTTCTTTAAATCATAATCCTTGAGTAAAATTTTAATTATCTTCTCAATTTTATTTTTGTCAATATCTTCATATACTCTAAAAATATTTCTAGATTTTAAGTACTTATTTGATATTATATATGCATACAAAAAGTTCTTGCCTGATTGCTTAAGAGCTTCCAATCTATGGTGCCCATCAGCTAAAAATAGATGAGTTATTTCTTTTGCAAATAAATCCTTTACTTCTTGGTTATTTTTTGTCTCCCATATTTTATAGGTAGTAGTGGTGTTTTTAATCTCTAGGTGGTGAGATTTTTCAATTTCATTACTTAAATATTCATCAATTGCGCTAGATCCATTATGTGATAATGTTAGAGGGCTCGTAAGAATATTGTGTTGTGATAAGTCATTGATATAGTCTTGTACTTTTGTATTGATTGTTTCTTCGTGTAAATGCAATATATTTTTGATTTCTTCTATATTTAGTTTGGCTACTAATCCTATAGATTCAAAACCCTCTGATTCCATTTTTAAAATATACAACCGCTCATTATCAGATTGGTAAAAAGAATTCCTTTCTATTTGGCTTAATATATAGGAATAATATTTTACATGTGTTGTTTGCTCTCTGGGAGAGTATTCATTTTTAAATAGCCTGTTTGATTTAAATATATAAATATGTTTATTCACGTCAGGTAGGATGGCTCTTAACGTATGTAGTTGCATTTATTTCTCACCCAAAAAAGTTATTAATTGGTATACTTTGTTGATTTTTTTCTGATTGAATATATATGAAATTGGCTAAAGTAATATCTAATATTCCTAATCCCATAGGAGATACTATTGTTGGTTTTTTGCTATCTAATACTATATTACTAGTAATTAAGTGACCTATAGTACCATTGATAAAATCGGTGTTTCCGTATTTTTGCTGAGCTAGATGAGGGCTGGTATTGGCATGCATTATATGTTCTATGTCATCTACTACGTTATTAGACTGTATTAATATTTCAGGATCAAGGTCTCTAAGTGATATATTTAATATAATCGCATTAACTTTAATTTCGTAAGAATCATTGATGTATGGTTCTTTAGCTGTTGTAGTGAGTATTAATAAATCAGATTTATTGACAAGATTTTCTTTTTTATTTTCTATACTAACCTTGTCGGATAGCTTTATATTATTTTTATTGAGTAATGATATAAATTTCTTTGAGTAGTCTTCCTGCGTATCATAAAGTATAATGTTATCTATATCCCATTTTTGTAAATATAGACACTTTACTATATTATAAGCTATTCTTCCTGTACCAATTATACCTAATGTATTCACTTTTTTAGGCTTAATAAGATTGTCAGCCGCTAATACCGCAGAATATGCCGTTCTAATGGCACTTATTAGGCTTCCTTCAATACATGCAATAGGGTAACCTGTATCATAGTCGTTAAGTATTATGACAGCTGACGCTCTATTTAATCCTATACTAATATTCTCTGGATTACTAGCTATCCACTTTATCCCTGCTATTCTGGGATTATGCGTTATTGAGGCTGGTAATGCTATTATCCTGGAATTTGGCCTATCATTATATTTTAAAAAATAGCTCGGTGGATTTACAATCTCTTTATTATGATGACTTATATATGCTTCTTTAATTAATTCATATATCTTGTCATGATTAGCTGATATTATATTTTCTACTTGCTTAGCTATAATAATTGAAAAGTTTGGATTCATCTTCTACCTCTTGCATAAAATCTATTCCATATTTATTCTTTATCCACTCATAGTTGTATACTGTATCTAAATATTTATCTCCAAAATCTGGTGATATCGCTACGACAGTTAAGTTTTGATTAATTTTATTAGCATATCTCCTTACAGCTTCGAGTATTGTACCCGAAGACCCTCCCAAAAATAAACAATATTTTTTTAATAAATAGTGGCACATTCTTATTGTGTCAGTTTCTTCTACCAATAATATATCAAATATATTATCTGTACTACAAATACCAGGCTTTTTACTAGTACCTAGCCCTGGTATATATCTTGCAGACGGGGGATAGCCAAATGTCACCGATCCCTTTGCGTCAACTGCAATTATCTTTGTATTAGAAGAATATTCCTTAAAGTACTGTGCACATCCAGTTAATGTACCAGTAGTTCCTGCTCCAATAAACAGATAGTCCACAGTTTTTATTTCTCTCAATATTTCCTTAGCTGTAGTATTATAGTGAGCAAATGTATTGACTTTAGAACTGTATTGGTTAGTCCATACTATATTTTTATTATCTTCTAATAATTTTTCTATTAGCTCTATTCTGGTTGATAAATATCCCCCTGACTTGTCTTTTTTTGTTACCTGCATTATTTCCGCACCATAAACTTCCATCAGCTTTCTTGATAAAGGTGGAATATTAGGATCTATTACACATATAAATTTATAACCTTTTGATTTACAAACAATACTTAAGGCAATTCCTAAGTTGCCAGACGACGATTCTATTATTGTATTTTTGCTAGGAGATATATTGTAATTTTTTTCAAGGTTATCTATTAAATATATAGCTGCCTTTATTTTGATAGAGCCAGCTATGTTAAGCCCTTCTAATTTTATATTTAAATTTTTAAAACCAAAAAAATCTTTAATTTTATAAAATATATTATTAGAGTCAATTTCAGTCTGATTGTTTATTAACATTTTTTCCTTAGCAGCATGGGTATTAGAATTAGTATATTAATTAACCATTTTAGTAGATTCTATGTTTCATAGATAAATCAGCTATACTCCTTAGTAATAACAACAAATTTCTTTTTTTAGAGCTTTTATAACCTAGAGAAATCAAAAGTAACCTATCACGCAGTCCATACCATGATTTTTATATTTCTTTAGTTTCTTTTTTCTGCCAGTATTTGTAGATCTTTGAGATCATAATTACTAACACACTATTTCCTAAAATATTTGCGCTAGTTTCGGCGGGATCAAATATGATATACAGAGTGGTAATAAGAGCTGACATTTCTCCTGTAAATCCTAGATGGGTTTCTAACAGTGGTATCATTAGCAAGATACCACATCCAGGTGCTGCTGCTGCTGCAAATTGTGTTAGAATAAAGAAATATGCAAATTTACTATAGAGTTCAAAAGTTGGTAGCTCATAACCAAAACTTAGTAAAATAGAAAGTGCCATTAAAGGGACATTAATCGCAAATCCTATCATATGAATGTTAACTGTAGCTGGTATTACCAGGTGACTAATATCTGGATCCTCAGTATTTTTTTCTGCTGCCTTTATAGTAAGAGGCATAGCAACTAAACTAGACATTGTTGAGAAACCAGTTAAACCTGCAGGCAGTACATTTTTGAGATATTTTTTCCATAAGATAAAGTTAAAATTAGCGACAATAGCAAATAAAAGAGTGATATAAAATATGTAGGTTAAGATGATCAACAACATTAATGGTAGACAATATTTAATACTTTGGATAAGCACGCCATCAAACTGCATTTTTAAAATAAACCCTAAAGCAAATAATGGTAATAATGGTACAAACCCTTTTTCTAAAAAAAGACTAACAAATTGCTTAGAATGGATGCTAAATTGCCTAACTAACTTAGAGGAAAAAAAAGAAAATACAAATCCTAACCCAAACCCAAAATATAAGGCATAATTATTAGGTATCCACTCAGGAAATTCAATATTCCATAAAGGTAGTAACTCGTCATTAGGTCCAAAACTGATCGAGGCAAGACCTATATTGACTAACTTGAGTGAAGCAACAATATAAGCTACTAAAGTTGACATATAATTGGAAAGGCAAACAACAGTAAATAGAACTAATATAAATCGTAGAGCTTTCCCACCGCTTATAGTTAATAGACTTGAAAATAAGCAGCTAAAAACTATAAAGGGTAATACGAAAAGTAATAAGGATTTTAATGTAAGGCTAATTGAGTAAAAAGCTGCCTTAACGCTGTAGGGAAGCAAATCACCAAATAACAGTGTACCCACTATAACTATAAGTAATTGAATTGAGGTAGTGAATTTTGGCGGTCTTAAAGAAGTTCGCATATTAATCCTTTTATGTAACTAACCCGAACTATGGATAAGAGATTTTTGGTTTAGAAGGTTTGATTTGATAAGCGATAAGTGCAGCAAATAAAGAAGCAAAAAAGTTTGTAGGAGATCGATGTTTTTGAGGATGAATATTAAATTG
>Ga0209702_10006394_pt1 | contig 15159 bp, 12 predicted proteins | sample FRY01_FD_187210 | JGI IMG/M metagenome (GOLD analysis project Ga0209702, IMG submission 187210) | Freshwater microbial communities from Lake Fryxell liftoff mats and glacier meltwater in Antarctica - FRY-01 (SPAdes) (version 2) | ecosystem: Environmental > Aquatic > Freshwater > Ice > Glacier... | reverse complement strand
GCAATCATTGAGCTCGCCGCAACTTCGGATTGAGAAGCCAAATCAAAAAAAAATCAAAAAAAAATCAAACACCAGTGCGAAGCGAGCGGCCTGCCTTCGGCGCCAACATGAAGTCCATCACCATGGCCGATTACGACATCGTGAAGGCAGGCGTCGCGTGCAGCAGTGAGACGCCCATCCGGCTTGACAAGCTGCTCGCCCTGATGGAGCGCAACGAGTCGTATATTTTCTGGTTGCAACCCCTCAACTCCGACGTGACGGCGCAGATTCCTGCCATCAACATCAACGGCAAGTTTTACCACCCGAACCTCAAGCTCGAAAAGGCCATATTCCGGCACGTGCGCCTGTCCCGCGACTTTGACAACAAGGAGCTGCTGGAGGACGGCACGCCAAAACTGCGCATTCCCGTGCGGCTCATGCGCGAAAAGGTCAAGAGCTCGATCCGATTCCAGGTAAGTGGTGGTCTGTATGTACCTGCTTGATTTGTCCCCGAGCACAGATGCAGTATTAAAAGCTTGCTGTTCTCTACAGGGCATGCCGCTCAAAGCGACATCACGCAAGCCGAAGCGGGCAGTTCTGCGCGGCGCAGGCAAGGACCTCGGCAAGAACAAAATTGACTGCCAGCTGCTGCTGCAAAAACACGAGGAAGCACGCGAGAGAATCGCGCTGGCGCACGAGGGAACAGCCAGCGTCGCAGGCATATGTCTTGTCCCGTCCCCGCGCGCCCTGGTGCTGCAATTGCAGCGCTCGTTTGCACTGGAATTTCCGTTGCTGGCGCACCGCGCGCACTTTGTGTTGGACCCAGAGTAGGCACAACACGTTGAAATAGATCGAAGGTGCACGCGAGTCAGACAGAACAAATACTATAAAAGAACAAGCCACCAGAATATTACGTAGTCGTCACTATGAACACTCCGCCCGTGACCCCGCTGCTTGCAGTGGTCCCGGACTCTGTCTTGCCCGCAGCAGTGCAGGCGGCCATGCGCAAGAAGCGATTCGAGCCGGCTCCATTTGTCGAGCGCCCGCCTGCTGTGCGCTCGCCGCAAGCTGCGGGCGCACCTGCAGTGGCGGCCGTCATTGTCACGGTGGCCGACATGCAAGTCGCAGCGGCGATGGCGGACGAGTAAGAAAATGAGTAATAAAAGGTCTTACAAATGCATCGTGTGTGCTCGTGTGTGCTCGTGTGTGCTCGTGTGTGCTCGTGTGTGCTCTTGTGTTTGTGTGTGCGAGGGAGCCCCCGGCAGGAGTCGAACCTGCACTGTGGACGGTGCCCGACCGGGGTCCGGGGGCCGGCGTGTTGTGTGCGCACGCGTGCGCTGGCGTGCAGACGCGCGCGGGCATGCAAGCGCGTGCCAAGCATCAACAAAGGGACTCACCTTGCTCGGGTACGAGTTGACGATGCGCACGTCGCGCTCGCCCTCGGGCCCGACCAGCACGATCTCCTCCATGTTCTGGCGGCGAATGCGGAAGTTGTGCTTGCCGAGGTCCTGCGCGCAGATCTCGTAGAAGAACTTGACCACGCCGCGCAGCAGCTTCTGCGAGATGCGCTTGCAGGTGCTGTAGATGCTCAGCTCGACCGCCGGCGCGCTGTAGAGCATAGCCGCGGCAAACATGGACACGCTGATGGTCTTGCCGAAGCGGCGCGGCGTGCTGATGAGCACCTCCTGCGCGAGGTGCTCCCATGAGTTCTCCTGCAGCACCTGCTGGTGGCAGCGCGCAAAGCTGCCGGGCGGCTCCATCTTCCAGAAGGTGCGCGTGCACGCCTTGAGAAAATCCTCGTGGAACTGTCGCTGGTGGAAGCTGCGGTTCCACCCCGTGGTGTCCAGAAGCGCCAGGGCGTTGCGGCACTCGCGCATGCGCATCATTGGCGTTTTTTTCTTGCAAAGTTGGCCCGTGTGCAACTTCACTGCGCGTATGCGCGCCGACAAAGCGCTGTCGACCCTCTGCCGTTTGTGCGTACCGATCTGCACCGTGTGACGCAACGCCATGTCCCGGACCAGCGACTTGCTCGTGTCAACTTCTCGCGTTTGAACCAGCATAGTGGACATTTGCAAACAGAGCGCACGCACGGAAATAGTTTATGCTCCTTTATTATCATAAAGTAGCGGGAGGAGGGCACCTCAATCACAACACGCCTGCAAGTCTCGTGCTTGGCACCATCAGTGCGAACGCCATCGCCATCAATACAAACAAGCACGCCCCGCCGCATACAGAGTCCTTGAAACAAACCATCTTTTCCACAAGACGCTTTTTCTTTTCCTCAGCACGAACCAGCTGTTTCTGGCGGTCGGACTCGGCCATTATGTCCAGTTGCTCTTGGGTATGATATCGTATGTGAAGAGGCCTGTCTTCATCATTATACGGTTGGCCTGTCTTCCGGCCACTTGCCGATTTCACATGGATACCTGCACCGCCATAAATTGGCACTGCCAAAACCGCCAGCATGCCAGCGAAACAGGACGCATAGCTCGGTGCCTTAGCAGACGCAGTATTTGACTTCGAGTACGCAGTTCCCGAGGCCTTACCCGACAACTTGTCGGGCGCATCAGCCGACACAACTGTCGACACACTGTTCGACGCAGTGGGCGTAGTCGACGGCATCGGAACTGCTGTGACAGCAGAGGGCATGTTGCGTGTGTATATTTCCTGCAATTGCTGCGATGCTGCCCTGTTGTGTTGCTTGTGCAATAAATTCTTTTGTTTTTCCCATTCCTCAGCAGGTAAGTGTGTAAAGATCTGAGGCGTGCCATCCTTCTTCAAGCTCATGACACCCATATAACTCGTCGCCGCATCAAACGTGTCAAGCATCACATGATGCAAAAGCAAATCCTCTGCCTCGTACTTTTTTGCAAAGTGGTAGAGAGAAACGGATTTGTCCAAGTCATGCCAGAATGATTTCCAGCTGGAGAACATAAACCCAATAGAAATACTTTCCACCACGTAATATTCGATCTTGTTCGGATCTTCTCCACTGCCATGACCGCTAATAGTATTGTAGTATGCAAAACGGCTCATGGAGTTCACCATAGGCATCAAAGTGCCAAGTGCAAACTGAGCCACCCACACACAATTGAGAGCCGTGTCAATGCACAGCATTGTGATGACGACTTGCGGCCATTGTTTTATCACATCCGGCACAAACTGGACAGAAATTTGTTGCAGCGGTCGACCCAACACAATAAATCCCTTGAAACAAGCACACAGCATCATCAAGGCCATCAAGTGAGGACGGTGTGAATAAAATACTGTGGCTTGCAAATTGGCTTTCAGGACTCTTTTGAGGTCACTGTACTTTTTGTTCAAAGCGCTGAAGATCAACCCCCAAAACAGCACGAGAATCACAACGGCCACGAAAAAGGTTTGTTTCTCTGCTGCGGACCGCACAGCGTCCACAGGCGGCATGCCCACAAAGGCGTTGAAAACGTGGTTAATGCACTCCGGTTGTGCAAATATTGTGGATATGTTGAAATACTTGGTCCATTCAAATGGAGACATTGCCTGCACCACGTTGCAAATAAATTCCAATATCGGATTGACCAACGAATGCCAGGATATGTTCACCATGACGCTCATACTATGCAGAACAACAGCTGCGGGTGTCATTCGGAGTAGCATTCCCATTTCCAGCTTGGAGCTCAATGTTAGCATCATGAAAGCAGTTTTCATTTTCAGCAACACGCCGGTGGCAATGGGAATCGCTGGTCGTTGGTGCCAATGTTGAATGTCGATCAACATGAAGCCATCAACAAGCAAGTTCATCAGAAACAACTTGATTAGAGGCCGATCTGTCTCAAATTGGTAAAAGACGTCTCCCACATCTTTGCTGGCGCGCTTGAGCTCTGTAAGCAGCCCTAACATGTCGGTTTGTTTGATTACCACATGTTTCGCTGTGAGTCCTTCTGTTGCCATGAACAAGGCGGGCACCCCGTACAATGCTGTCATCAGACAGGCAGTGACTAGCTGACTAACACACAAAGTCAACATTGTTTTCAGCAGATAACTCAAGCATTGGAAAATATGATCCGTGTTCACAAAGTCTTTGATGACTTGAAACCATGACTTTGTTGCATAGTCAGGCTGCAGTACTTTCATGTACAGGTATAAAATTGGAAATGCGGCAAAAGGGTGCAAGTACAACAAAAAGCCATGGCCCATGGAGTACATCAATTCGTACGCCGTTGAGTCCACCACTGTCAGGCTTCGCATTTGGTCATATGTGCTTTCAAACAAGGTGTTTGCTCCTGCCAGGGCATGATTTCCCATGACGCCTCTCTTCGCCAATTTGATATGCGTGTGGTCTGCTTTGCTCACCCACTTCACTGTCATTAGGATGCCAAAGTAAAAACAAATGTGTTGCAATGCAACATACCGTTGGTCAGTATCTGGTTTCTGAATTGCATCAGTAGTTTCCTCCAACATCTGGTACACCTTTTCTCCCGCTTTGCTTACATCCTGGAAAAAATTTCCAAATAATGTTGGAATTCTCTCGAATTTACCCACGACGAATTCTTCAAACAGAGCACTGAAGTTCACTGGTACTGCTTTGATTATTTGAGGATTTTGGTTTTCTGTCGACTCATCACCCTTGGCGACTGGCGGTGATTCAAGAATAGGTGGCGGGTGTGCTGTGGTCTGATCAGGAGTGCTGCGTGGAAAAACTTGCTGCCACCATGAGGGTGCAGCACGATGCATCTCCTCCTCATTTGCCTGATTCTTTATCTGCACTCGAGGCTTCGCATTCTCGACTGCAGGCGTCCCATTCTGGACTGGAGGCGTCGCATCATTGACTGGAGGCGCTGTATCCTTGACATCCGGTGCTGAAGGCTGCTGTTTCAACGCTTTTTCCTCTTCTTTTTTGCGCTCTGTTTCAATGTGTGCTTGCAATCTTGATGCCACGTCACGACTGATTTCTGCTTCCCTTTTGAGTGTTTCTGCATCGATGGTTGCTTGCAGTTTCTTCTTGTGTTCTGCCAAGGCGGCCTGGAATCTTTTCTCTCGCACATCTTGCACACCCTTTTCCACACTGGCTTTGAATTTTGCATCATTTTCCGACACAGCGGACTGCTCTGTGCCGCCGTTGGGGTCATTCTCCGGTCCCACGGGCGCCTTCGCACTAGGCGGCGGTGCTGCAGACGGGATCTTGCTCGTTTTCGATGCTGCATCGGCAGATTTATTCTGCTCATCAGCCGCGGTGGTAGCGCTGAACATGGCAATAGCCAGCAACACCACAAACAGGGACACTTTCGTGTCCAGCTTCATTTTCATCTTGTAACAATGGAAGCGGTACGTTGAATATATGTCCTTTATAAATATTCAACTGTTGTTGTCAGTCAAAATTATACCAATGCGAGAGGTGCATATAAACGTTGTGTGGCACATGTTGCGATGCTGTAATGCATCTATTTCGCACGTTGTATGCAATTTCATGCAAATAGACACGTCGTTTTTTTACAGAATACTTCGGCACTTCGCTAACAGAGGCGGTGCGCCACACCAATTTGGAAACAGTCGACCTGCCACTGTGTCGAATGCCAAATGTACAGTCGAGCAGATTCACGTCCGCACGGTCGAAAGCACCTCGCAGCATTGTTGCCAGCACCGCCGGGAAGGTAGATGCATTTTCCCTGTCAGGTGGCTTGAATTCTCGCATACAGACCCAATATGTTGGTAAAGGTTTGTACAAACTGTGTGTAAGAGCAGGGGCTTCAATAAATTCAAAGTTATTCAAAATCAGTTGTATTCTGTGGGACGATTCCGGACCAGATTTACTGTATGACTCAATGTGATGAGGCGTGTATCTGGCTTCTTGAAATTCGTGACAAATTCCATTGAGTGCCGAGAGCAGAGTTGTCTTGATGAGCAATGTCTTCCACCGCCATGCCATGAGAATTTGGGGAGCAGTTGCACGCGATGCCGTTGCACGCGGAGCCGAAGATAGCGCTGAATTCTGCATAGCTGACTGTTTGTCACTCAAGGCATAATGATATGCTTGCATATGTGGTGGCACAGCTGGTGCCGCACATGCTTTGGCTACAGTGTCTGTGTCAAAGGCGACTTCCATGCTTTGACGATTTTTGTCGTCTCTCTCTTGCAGCGCCTGCATGAAATCAAAAATTTGTTCCTCTTCCGCGTGCATGCCTCCACTGTTACAAAACGATCGATTTCCTGGATATGTGACGGTGTGTCCGGACGGGGTACTAGTGACTACGGGCGTGGAGATTCGTGTGTATATGTTGAGGTCTCGGAGGGGCCAGGTCAAGCGTGTAAACTGGAACTGGTATGCTACTTTTCGCCTCCCGTGCACATCATCATCTTCCAACGCATCACCTTCCTGCGTATGTGCGTCGTCTGCAAATGCACGCAGGTTTACAATTTCATCGTTGTCCACAATATCGTTGCGATTCTCGTCTTGTCGCGTAGCATAATCCACCTCCACGTGTCGTTGTACAGCGTCTATATAATGCATTATTGTCGTTTGCATGAGGGCACGTATGATGCGCAGATACACGGCGCGCGTGTCCCTCTCTGTTATTGGCTCCACGGCTGCTGCATTTGTGAGAGGCGCAACAATGACAATGGAATGAAACATTTTGTATACTGTTTTGTGGCATAGCAGAAACTTGCGGTACAGCGGTGAGTCGGGCAGCATGCGGTCGAGAGCATTTAACGGTGCATCGCTGACTTCTTTCAGCAAATCACACACCCAGGCATATTCTGTGGAGTGCGTCACGTTGGCCGACTGTTGCAAAGAGGTTTTGGACGGCTTGAGGTAAATGCTGTGAACATTTTTTGCATTGTTGATGGTGTGCTGCATGATGTAGTCCAGGTCAGCCGCAGTGCCCACTGGAAAAAAACGCAAGTGTTTCTGGAATGCGTCTTTGAGATCAATGCCCTGATTGGTCTTCGCCAAGTGCTCGAATGCCAAAAGGTTTGTGCAACGTATCAGACGCAGAAAAAGAGCAATGTTGGGCGCGTGGAACGATGCAATGTACGTGTCGAGCACTGTATCGATGCTGGGTAGTGTATCAAACAGGGACTGCATGCACATGTTACTCAGATTTTGATTGCAGGACTTTTCGGTAAACCCAAGCGAATTTTCCATTCCAAGCGCCGGCATGCCCGTGGTCTGTTCTCTGGACTTGAGCACGCTGACGTCCCTCTTACTTTCAGCCTTGAGTTTCTTCAAATCCAGAATGTAAGAGTGGTGCGGCGTTCCCACAGGAATCCACGTCATGTGCTCAAAAAATTCTGTGTGGAGGACCGCGCACATCGCATCATAATATTCTGCGATTACATTCTTGCCCAAGATCCACGATGCTGAAGGCGGGCTGCCAACGGGATTAGGTGTCTCTAACCTGTCGAACACCGCGTTGCTAGCGAAGGATTGAGCATTGACCCGCTGCCCGGAGAGGCCGGCTCCCGGCAATCCCACGACCCGCGCCCCGGACTGCGCCCACAAAAAGCGCCGCGCGGCAGCAGGTGCGGCCCCTGCAGCGACAGCCGGGGCCGCCCCGGCAACAACCCCTGGCGGAGCGACAGCCGCCTGCGGGTTAGTCTGATCGTCGCAGAGGCGAAGTATCATCCACATGTCTTGCACCGTGGGCATGCCGTGCAGCGCGTGAGGAATGGCTATGCCAGATGCCAAACACGTGCGCACTCTCGCAGCATCGGCAGCAAAATTGAATCTCTCTATAAACAGGCACTGAATACGTGCCGCTCCCGCGACATTGTAGTCCACCTTGCGCACGTCTGCCGTGACGTGCGGTGCCTCGAAAAACTGCAGAGACAGCTGGTCTGGAACATGAATCATGCCGATCAGACAATGAATGTCGTATTTTTTCTGAACGCGCAATTCTGGGTTCAAAACAAGCTGGTTGAAGGTGCCTTTTTTCCGCACCAACAGACACAACTGGCAGCAGAACCACAAGTGTGCGACAGTTAGGGAGTGCAAAAAGTCCAGCGCGTTTTGCGCGCTGCGCTGGACTTTGTTGAGTTCGGCGGCTGCACTGCCGGCCAGGTGCAGGTCTGGCTCCGGCCCCACGAACACATTGGCGCGCACAGATATCGCAGGGAGCTCAGGGTTTATGGCTCGGCAGCCACACGTGCTCTGATACATTTTGCGAGCGGCCTGTTTGCGGTCCTTCTCGTTTGCCTTGCTGCCCGCATCACTCTCGTAGTACACCAGCATCGATTGCATCGTGCCATTTCCTGCGGCAAAGGAGATCTGGAACACCGCATCCGGCTTCTGTACAAAACCCTTGCCGGAACCGTTCCAGTCCAGCATGTCGCTGATGGGCAACGTGTTGAGCAGGGTGGAGATAAAGTTTACAGACGAGCTGGCATTGACCCTTTGCACCTCCATGTTAAAGTGCGCTGCGCACAGATCGAGCGCATACTGCATGATGGCGATGCCCACGTCATCGTAGATGAGATTCTTATTCATGTCCACCAGCGTGGCACCGGCAATTTTCATGCGCACAGCCACGAACGCTGCCAAAGATTCTTCCATTTGCCATGCGTAAATGCTTGCTTTATAGTCTGCTCGTCTCGCGATTCGCTTGCAGCTGCCGCGTGCTCGTCGTGCTTGTCACCTGCGGTCACAGGCCCTGATGCCATAGCGACACCAGCATGCTGGGCTCCAGCGCCAGACGCAGCATGCGCGATGCGTGATTCACATGCAGCTTACCAACCGTCAACGGCGCGGTGTGGCAAGCACCACAGCGAACAAGCTCAATGGCACTCTCTCTCGATGGTGACAGCTCGACACACAGACTTTCAACGCCGCACCGGAACAGCGGGTGGGTGAGAGAAAACTTGACAAACACAGGATGAGCCGAGCAGCAAGCGCGGCTCGCGATCTTGCTGCACATGTGACGCGTGAAACTTTGCTGCACGCGGAAGCAGCGCATGCTGTGCGATGAGTCGTGCGACCAGCTCATCGCAGCGCGCATCGTGTCCACGCTGTCGTCTAGGCGTACAGGACTCTCATACACAAACACCTCGTGAGCGCCCGAGCGCACCTCCACCACCATGCGCAGCAAGCGCTCCAGCGTGACGTAGTCCTCATACGCAATCGGCTCTGTATCTGACTCCAGATCTGACACTCCGACAGACTCGTCGCTCTCAACCAGCTCGATTCCTTCGTCCTCTGTGTCCCCGTCAGCGTCCTCGAGGCGGCGACAAAATGCCTTGCGGACATTCTCTGGCAGACTGTCGACGCTAATTTGCCCCACTTGACCCCGACGGCACATGGGACACCGCATGTCGCGGTATACACAATGCCAGGCCAGCGCAGACACGTGGAACGAATGTCCGCACGCGAGCTCCACACAGCTGTAGTTGCCACTCTCTACACACCAGGTTGCTGGCAGACCTGAGAGGTCGGACTCACTGACCTGCAAGGAATTCTCGTGGAAAATGTGGCAGTGTCCAGCTTCCCGCAGCTGTCCCTCGACACTGCCGTGAGGACCGTGCCACCGGGTCATTGCCATTGCCACACAGACTCACAATCTTTAATGCAGCGATCGTGTGATAAAACGCTTGCACGTGTATATAACGTTCCGCTTGACCAGCCCAATGGTGTTTCAATCGTATTTGGATGTCGATATGGAAGAAACCTTCGATTTTTTTGGACATGCACTATTGGATTACGTCCGATTGATCTTCATGCAAGCGTTCGAGGACAACTCTGGCATGAAATCATCATTGCGTGCAGTATTTGTACGGTTCTTGCAATTTTACTCGACTCAAGGAATTCTCGCGAACTTTGCGGCGGATGCCATGCAGGATATGGGAGGTACGGATGCAATAGATTTTCGAAACAATCAGTCAACGCACCAAAGCATATTTGCTACGTCTGCGAACCCAGTGAACGACGACAAATCCATGTTTGATATCATGTATGATATGACTAAGGATGCCAAATACGATATCCGTTATGCTCAACAATCGTACGGTCAATTTGACATAAAACTTCCCCTAGCATTTGAAGCATCGCAGGCTCGCAAAATTTTGGCAGGAGAAGTTATCCGCAGCGGGCAATTGTTGATTCTGGCAAGTCAAGAACTGGAGGAAATTTTCGAGAAACAAAATAACAACACTGACACAATGAAATTCGTCCAAAACCAACGATTGGGGATGAAGCATTATTTGAAATTGGTCAAGAGTATGGAATCTAACATTCAGTCGTTGCACGACACTGAACAGCTGGTATACGGCGAAAACAGAATCACGTATGAAGAGGACCAGCGGACATCGTGTCTTCGGCTGAAAAACGGGGCACAAGATGCATGGAATAGTATCGTAGTTTATTGGCTTACAGAGATGGGACTCTTGGACGGTTCTTTCTATGCTGATTTGAAAGTACTGGACGAAAAAACAATTCCAATGTTTTTGGATTATCGCACAAAAACCACACCCCTGAAAACGTATTATTGTACACAAAACTATTTGCTGTACTGGACACACCTAGTACTCACACATTATACAGCAAATGACGATCAATGGAAAGATATGGACAACTACTGCAAAAAATTCAACAATGCAAGGGAAGTTCACAAGAACGCAGGGACCAAACGCGACATAAAAAGACACGCAGCAGCTGAATTGTCCGAGGAAATGATGTCATTTTTCGCCGCCGAGGGCAGCCGCAAGGCATGGTGGGACAAAAATCGGGTTTTGAGACGACTAGGAACATTGAAATACATTTACAGTCAAGACGAATCCCCGGAAAATCACCGTTACGATCGTCCCGCTGACCCGGAGGGCATTCAATTGTACGACAGACCAGGAGCGCCGGGGTACGACGGTATTCTGCCAGGGGTCCGCGGTCCAATGCTGCGACAGGAAAACGAGGCGGAAAAGGCAGAACGGATAAAAGAGGCAGAGGAGAGAAAGAAAAGACTGAAGGAAGAAAGAGAGGCAAAGGCCCAGTTATTTAAACTCCCTTTTCATGACAGAAGGCAAGCTGCAAGCACAAATAATGGCCGTCAACCCAACGGCAAGGCCGCACCCAAGGGAACACCCAAGGGAACACACAAGGGAACACCAAAGGGAACACCGAAGCAACCCAATAAAGCAAACACTCGTGGTCAGAGAAAGGATAACATCCCAATTGAAAAACCCAGGGCTGCTGCAACGAGCGGGGCCGCTAGCCGAAAAGACAAGGAACGTGACGCAGCTAATATGATGGGTTTTGGTAATGACACCGCACAATCAAACCCCGAAAAATTACACGATACAGCGGATTCTTTCAGTGCAGATCGCAATGACAAAATATCAGAAATACGTCGATTCACAGACAGCGTGTTCACGAGCCAGACAATAGATTTTGAACAATGGGTGGCTTTCACCAATGAATATGAAGTATTACTCGACGAATGGACGAGATTATCCTCCGAAAGCTGGTTCTTGATAAACTCATCCTATGCTGATAGAGTGCTTCGAGATTACAAGCAAAAATTTAAGATCGATGACGACAATGCACAAGAACTACTTGGCCGTGTTGTTGAGATGTTGCACGAAGCCAGAGAAGAAATCCGAGCAAAAGAAGAGCAAGATGCTGCACAGTTGCTCGAAACAACAACAGAAAGTACTCCTCAAGATACAGGGAGTAAAAAGGCACCAATTGTTAAAAACAATGCTTCAAATGCTCAGGCCGCTAGAAAAAGTGCTGTGCAACATTTGACTAAGGGTGAAATCAAAACTTTGCATAATTCACTGGATCTTCATAGTTCTGATTGTAATGGAAAAATGCTTGAAATCCAAAACCTGCTGAAGGAGGGACAGGACCTGCAGAAGCGCCAGGAAATAGATAAGACACAATATGAGCACCTCAGTAATGAATATGACGTCTTGCACGGCGATTGGAGCGATTTGTGCCTCGAAAGCTCGCGCTTGGCAAAAGCATCCTTTTCGGATGTTGAGGCACGAAATTACATCGCACATTTTAAAACAAATGAAGACAATGTAGAAAAACTATTTACTCTCATTAAGAAGATATTGAAGGAAGCCGAGCCCAAGTAATTTTAGAACAGACAAATGTCCAGATGATTCTGTGCGCACGCTGCCCGCATAAACGATGCCATGTATTTTGCGCGATGGTTATCGATTTTCAAGACCACTACATCATATACATCGTGGTGATTCTGGGGCTGCTGTCCTGCTGCCGGTGCTTTGTCGAGACGTGCGGGACGTTTGTGCAGGGGGTGGACCGGTGTGTCGACAGCAGCTGCTGCGACATGCGCGAAGCGTGCGGGGTGGCCGATGCAAGCGTGTGCGCGCTGGTACTTCGGCGCACCGTGTTGCTGTTCTGCTTCGGACAACCGCTGCTTTTGTGGGCTGTGCGGGTGATTGCCCAAAGCGAGCACATGCAACTGCATCCTCAGGTGTGGCTGCTGCGGCTGGACAAGAGCCAGCCCTGGGCGGCAGGGGGGGTGGGCAACTCGACTGCGAACACGGTGCGCCTGGGCGTTGTCGAGATCGACTACCTCTTGCCAGCAGTCGTCTTTGGCCTCACAAACTCCATCAATGTGATGTTTTTCGCCAGTTGGAGCAAAACGCTCCACGGCGGCCTGCCGTGGGACTGCGACGTGTCCGAGTCCGCAGCGTGGTTCAATTTTGAGCTTTCCTACTACATACAGGTGCTCTTCATGAATTGGATGCTGCTTACGCTGGTGTGCCGCGAGCAGACCCTGCTCTATGTGTATTACGTCGGGCTGGCGCTCGCGCTCATTGTATGTTATTTTCTTGCAGCGTCTCGCTTCACACACGACACCAAGCTCGAGCACTACGGCGCCACGGTGGCTTTTGCCGTGCTGCTGCTCACGCTGCTCCCGCTGTGGGAGAACATGACCACGACGTGCTCGGTGTCGATGGCCGCGTGCGCAGTGCACGCACTGTGCGTCTTGGCTCTCGTGCTCGGGCACTACACAGCGGTCGGGCAGGCCTCGGCGGCCTACATCTGCCTGGTGCGCTTTGGCGTCACCGTGGTGTGCGGTGTCTTCAACATGGTTGTCGTCGCGCTCGACGACGGCCTGTGCGCGCCGGTGCTCGTGTCGTGAGGCGCCGCGGGCCTTTGCACACAGCATTATTTAAGACACCACTGTGATAGACGAATGGCCCAGACAGCCCACAACCCTTACTGCGTGGACAAAGCCTTGGATTTTGAGACAGGTTCTCCTTGGCCTTGGACATCTATGAGGAAGATGTGGACTCCATCAAACCGGATCGTGCCGTCGGCGGTAGTACAAAATCAATCACCATACAGCCCGCACCAGCGGCCGCCACCTTTTAATCCCGACACACGACGAGGGCGCCCGCCCCAGCAGCATTATTCTCCTACGTCATATGAGCAACCGTCGGCGCCACCGCTACAACCATTGTACCCGTTGCGGCGGTCACCAATTGCACCAGCGGTACAATCTCTTCCTCCCCACCGACGTTTTGGTTGGTGGCGCAAATCACAACTACCGTCCACGCCGTCACGTCCATACGTGGACCCACCTCCCTATTCAGTAGGTTTTTTCAAAGATTATCGGGATCCCTTCTACGACACACACTTATTGTACCAGATTGTTGGGTTGTTTCGAGAAGATCCATTTCAAGTCATTAAGAAAACTATGAGAACCCACATAGGTCAATTGATTCAATGGACAAGTGATAAAAACAACACAGTTGCGGTGGGAAGATTATTTTATTTCATGGTGGCGAATCAGGTGTTCGGCGACGAAGAGTCCAGAAACAAATATGATTATTCTGGTGACCCCGAAATTAGCAGAGTTTCGTCTACGATCAAGAATAAAGACCCTACATTCTACCAAAATCATACATTGTACGAAGTGGCAGGAGCTCAAAAAAATGACGATATCAAAAAAATAACGGTTGGCTTGAAAAAAGCAGTGTATCGAATCCTCCAAGACATGCGCGATGAGGATACATATAATGTTCGGCGCTATCATGGCTTTAATCTTGACGCAGCTAAGCACTTCAAAGTGCTTTGGTATAATGCATGCTATTTCTTAACAGACCCGTACAGAAGGGAACAGTACGACGCAGGAAACGACAACGACACAAAATTTAAAATCCCACGTGGCCCTTTAATTTGGTATTGAATAAACCGACAAATCTTTCATAAAGAGCACCCAATTAAAGCTCGAAGCAATCCCACGTAGCGTCCGCCGCGCGCGCCTTGTACACCACGGCTGCGTTGTCCGGCTGGTATGCATGTATGTGACATCCCTTGCGCGCGCCTTTGCGCACGATGGATATCTCGAGCATCTTCTTCGCGCCGGCCTTGAGGCGGTCGTCCGTGTGCTGCACGTCCACCGAGTACCCGAGCGAGAGGTCGGCCGCCACGCCGTCGCGCACAAAGCCGCCCGCGATCGCGCCCTCGAGCGTGCTCTCGTCGAGCTCCATCACGCACTGCAGCGCGCCGCCCGCGTCGAGGAAGCCGCTGACGACGCGCCCGATCTCGTTGCCCGTGTGCTCGGTCTTGACGGGCACGCCGCGCAGCGCGTTGCTGCGCACGAGCGCCGCGAGCTCGTCGGCCGTGTAGTAGAGCCCGTTGTACTGCGCGCGCTCCCCGCTCGGGTTGCACGTGCCGAGGAGGAGCATCGCGCCGGCGAGCCGCAGCGTTATATACCCGGCGGCGTGGCGCACAATTACCTCACCAAGCGGATCCGGGTGCCGGCGCGCCATGCTAGATATGTAACAATTATTGTAGTGCTCTGTATTTTCGTGTGACTAGGAATTCCACTGACATGGAGGTACAAATCCATATTTAACAATCACAGGTGTAAGCGGAGAGCAAAGCCAGTCAATATGACTGACAGCGAGGCGCTCTCCGTTTATGTGAACACTGCACGTTCTGGACCGTTTTTTGACGTGGCCGATTTACAGGAATTCAAGAGGATTTACGGAAAGACTCAAAACGGATCACTTGTCGCACGTGGAGCGTCTCCTGTAGGCTACTTTTCGGACAGGACCGACGACTATGGCGTGGACGACCGTGCAGCAAGCGGTGGGGAAGAAAAACCCGACCAGACTGCTGCCTTGGGCCCTCCTGTTTTGCCTGACACGCCAAGGTCCAACCAGACGGACGACGTCTCCGCCGATGACTCGTCTAACCCGACGGACGACGTCTCCGCCGATGACTCGTCT